>Ga0310690_10009829_pt1 | contig 11965 bp, 12 predicted proteins | sample AusTroGonzalo_MG_2_FD_207661 | JGI IMG/M metagenome (GOLD analysis project Ga0310690, IMG submission 207661) | Bovine rumen microbial communities from tropical cattle in Woodstock, Queensland, Australia - Gonzalo_04 (v2) (version 2) | ecosystem: Host-associated > Mammals > Digestive system >...
ACTTGACAATTATTCATATTCAATAATAGTTATGCAACAATTCATTGACAAGTACGATTTCGCCGGCAAAAAAGCCATCGTGCGCGTAGACTTCAACGTTCCCCTCAACGAAAACTTCGAGATTACGGACGACACCCGCATCCGCCGGGCCATGCCCACCCTCAAGAAGGTTCTCGCGGAAGGCGGTTCCCTCATCATCATGAGCCACCTGGGCCGTCCCAAGAAAGTGGATCCCAAGTTCTCCCTCAAGCACATCGTAGGTCGCGTCAGCGAGTGCCTGGGCGTTCCCGTCCAGTTCGCCGATGACTGCCAGAAGGCCAAGGCCCAGGCCGACGCCCTGAAGCCCGGCGAGGCCCTCCTGCTGGAGAACCTTCGCTACTACGCAGAGGAAGAAGGCAAGCCCCGCGGCCTGGCCGAGGATGCCACGGACGAGGAGAAGAAGGCTGCCAAGGCTGCCGTCAAGGCCAGCCAGAAGGAGTTCGTCAAGACCCTCGCCAGCTATGCCGACTGCTACATCAACGATGCCTTCGGCACCGCCCACCGCGCCCACGGCTCCACCGCCCTCATCGCGGAGTACTTCCCCAATGACAAGATGTTCGGCTACCTGATGGAAGGGGAGATCAAGGCCATCGACAACGTCCTCAAGAACGCCCAGCGCCCGCTGACCGCCATCATCGGCGGCTCCAAGGTGAGCTCCAAGCTGGCCGTGCTGAAGAACCTCGTCGGCAAGGTGGACAACCTCATCATCGGCGGCGGCATGGGTTATACCTTCGTCAAGGCCCAGGGCGGCCACATCGGCAATTCCCTGCACGAGGACGACCTCATTCCCGATGCACTTGAAATCATGAAGGAAGCCAAGGAGAAGGGCGTGAACCTGTCCCTGTCCGTGGCCACCGTCTGCGGCCAGGCCTTCGACAACGATACGCCCCAGCAGATCTTCCCCATCGACCAGATTCCGGACGAATGGGAAGGCATGGACGCCTCCCCGGCATCCCTGGAGAACTGGAAGAAGATCATCCTGGCCTCCAAGACCATCCTCTGGAACGGCCCCGTGGGCGTTTTCGAGCTTCCGAACTTCGCCAAGGGTACCCTTCAGATCGCTGAGGACCTGGCCGAAGCCACCAAGAACGGCGCCTACACCCTGGTGGGCGGCGGCGACTCCGTGGCCGCCGTTACCCAGATGGGCTACGCCGACAAGGTGAGCTACGTCTCCACCGGCGGCGGCGCCATGCTGGAAGCCATCGAAGGCAAGATCCTCCCCGGCATCGCAGCCATCCAGGACTAACCCTGCGCCCCTCTCCCGCCCGGATCCCCCGGCGGGGGGTGTGGTAGCAAACGGTTCTGAATCAACGTTTTAAAAGATTACCTCCAGGCGTTTTTGCCTGGAGGTAATTTTATAAAGAACAGCCCGTCAATCACTTGCGCCCACGCAGAAACCTGGCAGAGAGCGCAGCGGCGGAGGCTAGAAGGTCATCACCAGGCCCACGCCACTGGGCGTCAGACCGAAGTTGCAGCTGATGTCGCGCGCGTTGGCATTGTAATTATCTTCCACCCAGTTGAGGCGGCACTTGCCGATGATGTGGATGGGGATTCCCACCGCAAAGGCGCTGGTGCCGAAGGTGAGCACGCCGACCGTCTTGGAATAGAGCGAATAGATTTCCTTGCTGCTATTCACGGCATCCCAGAAGGTGTCGAAATTGGCGTCCGCCGCCTTGTAGCCGGTATAGACGGCACCCGCCAGGCCCGCGCCGATACAAAGGGCGCCGCCCCACATGAGGCCGGTGCCGAGCCGCATCTGAAAACGGGCCCCGTGCACGGTCTCATTATAGATATCCTCCCCCACAAGATCCTTCAGCTCGCTGTCCTGAAGCCTGTGCCCGTCGTCGGCCTTGAAATGGGTGCCGGCACGATGGATCCTGGCAGGACGATACTGTGCGCTGGCGCGCAGCGAGAGGCACAAAAGCGCGGCCACCACGCCGCAAAGGATGGCAAATCTCTTCATATCTTATGATTTAAGCATATCGGACAGTTCCGCAGAAATAGCGGTAGCCACATCCTGGTCCCCGTACTGCTTGGCAAGTTCACCCAGGTACAGCAGCACGCGGGTGGCGGTTTCGAACTCGGACTTGCCCAGGTTGCCCCACTCCTTGTAGAACGACACGGTTTCCAGGAGTTCGTTGCCCAGGCGGAACAGCAGGTCCTGCGCCTTCTCCCGCTCTCCCAGGTAATAATAGTTCTCAATGATCTGGGCCACCACATAGTCGTTGCCGGAGAAGCCCAGCGGAATGCTTTCCAGCGGATACACGTCATCCGGAACGCACTCCTGGCTCATATCCAGCAACTCCAGGGCCTTCTCCTCCTCGCCGGCATCCACCAGGGCGTTGGCCGCCGCCAGGAAAAGCTGGCGCTGGGAAATCACGCCCAGGAAGGTGTACAGATTCTGGTAGTCCACATAGTAGTCCTTCCGTTTGAGGGCATCCCAGCTATAGACGTTCTTGATCTGATCGTACAGGGCCAGTGCATCCACCTTGCCCGGTTCCGAGGACGTCACCTTGTTGGCAATGGGCGTGAAGCGGCAGGAGAAGCCGTCGTACATCAGGTAATCCTTGATGCCGACATTCAGGTCTCCGCCCATGTTGAGCACGTTGATGGGACGGTCCCACTGGTAGTTGGACAGCAGGTCCAGCAGGAAGAGCTCCGGCTTGGTGAGGTAGTTCTTGTCCTTGGACATCCTCAGGACGATGGTGTCCGGAATCTGGTCCGCGAACTGCTCCGGCACGATCCCGTACTTCAGGCAGTTTTCCTTGTTCACCGGCATCACCAGGGTACGCGCACAGATGAAATCCAACTTGCGGCCGTCTTCCAGCGCCACCCGCTTGCTGGGATCCTTGAAGATATCCATCACGTCGGACAGCAGCATGGGAGAGCCGTCGTCATAGGTGATATAGACAAACTCATTGGTGCCGTACAGGTACTGGCGGGCCGGGACGGTGAGGGGCAGCGGAGCGCTCTCGTTGCAGGCCCATTTCATCTGGTCGATGTGCCAGTCCGTACCCAGCAGGGAGGTGTTCACCACGCGGACGTCCGTCCGCACGCCTTCCACTTCCTGGGCGTACCACAGCGGGAAGGTGTCGTTGTCCCCGTGGGTGATGAGGATGCCGTCCTTCCCCGCGGAATTAAGGTAGTTGCGGGCCATCTCCACCGCCGTGTAGCGATGGGAACGGTCGTGGTCGTCCCAGTTCTGGGCGGCCATCAGCACCGGTACGCACAGGCAGGCGGCCGTCACCACGGCAGGGACCAGTTTGTCCCCCTTGCCCTTGGCGGCTTCGCGGATCCAATCGGTGAGAGCCGCGACACCCAGGCCGATCCAGATGGCAAACATGTAGAACGATCCCGCATAGGCGTAATCCCGCTCCCGCACCTGGTACGGCGGCTGATTGAGGTACAGGACGATGGCGATGCCCGTCATGAAAAACATCAGGAACACCAGCCAGCTGCCGCGCTTGTCCTTGTCGAACTGGAACACCAGGCCCAGCAAGCCCAGCAGCAGGGGCAGGAAGAAGTAGTGGTTCTTGCCCTTGTTGTGGCTCAGGACGGCCGGTGCCTGGGACTGGTCACCCAGCCGCAACTTGTCCAGGAAGCCGATGCCGCTCTCCCAGTTGCCGAAGAAGACCTCTCCGGGGACGGGGCTGTGGACATCGTTCTGGCGGCCGACGAAGTTCCACATGAAGTAGCGCCAGTACATCCAGTTGAGCTGGTAGTCGAAGAAGAAGGCCAGGTTGGCCCCCATGGTGGGCTTGCGATGGGTGGCGCCGCGCACCTTCACGCCCTTGCCCTGGGTGTAGGACTCGTAGAAATCCACGTGGCGCGGGTCCATGGAGGACCACATGCGCGGGAAGAGCATCTTGCCCTCCGGGCGGTACTCGGCGTCGGCCGGGCCTTCCGCATGGATGTATTTGCCGTCCAGCGGCGCCCAGTACATGTCGGTCTTCAGATCGTAGGGCGCATCGTAATACTGGCCGTAAAGCAGCGGCGTGGAGCCATACTGCTCCCGGCTCAGGTAACGCACAAGGGTGTAGGGGTTATCGGGCTGGTACTCGTTGGTGGGCGTCTTCACGCTGGAGCGGATGATGACGATGGAGAACAGCGAGAAGCCGATCACCAGGGTGGTGACGCACAGCATCACGGTGTTCAGGAACACCTTTCCCTTGCGCAGCGTGGCGAACAGGGACCAGAAGCACAGGCCCAGAAGCACCACCATGAAGAAGATGGCGCCGCTGTTATAAGGCAGGCCGAAGCCGTTCACGAAGATGCGGTCGAAGAAGGCGGCCAGCTTGGGCAGGTACGGAATGAACAGGTACACCAGCAGGAACTCGATCACCACGCCGATGCCGAAGATGAGGGCCAGTTTCTTGAAAGGCAGTTTCTTGTCCTCGTTCATCCGGTAATAGTACATGAACACGAAGGCCGGGATGGTGAGGAGGTTCAGCAGGTGCACGCCGATGCTGAGCCCCATCAGGAAGGTAATCAGGACGATCCAGCGGTTGGCCCGCGGCTGGTCCGCGGTCTCATACCAGCGGCACATGGCCCAGAAAACCAGGGCCGTGAACAGGGATGACATGGCATAGACCTCGCCCTCCACGGCGCTGAACCAGAAGGTATCGCTGAAGCAATAGGCCAGGGCACCCACCGCACCGGCGCCCAGCACCGCCACCGGATTCTTGGTGATCCTCTTGGCGAAGAAGACGATGGTGAAATACAGCAGGAAGATGGTGAGCGCGCTCAGCAGGGCGTTCATGGCGTTGACGGCCACGGCGGCATGCGCAGCGTCGAAGGGAATGGTGAAGAAACGTGCAAACAACTGGAACACAGGGTTTCCCGGCGGGTGGCCCACCTCCAGCTTATATGATGAAGCGATGAACTCGCCGCAATCCCAGAACGAGGCCGTGGGCTCTATGGTGGAAAGGTAGGTCACGGATGCCACCAGCAGCACCGCCAGTCCCACAATCCTGTTCCAAAGGTTGAATTTCTTCTGATCCATGTTTCAATACTCTATAGAAATGCAAATATACATATTTTTCAGCAAACCGCTTTAGGGAGCATATCGGCCAAAATGCTTATCTTTGCATACTAAAACCTATGCAATGCACAACTTGACCATCGTTCCCGTGCAGGGGAAACGCATGCTGCGGCAGTTCATCCATTTCCCGCTCCACCTTTACAAGGATTGCGCCAACTGGGTGCCTGCCTTCGAAGATGACGAATACAAAACCCTGGGGCCCAAAAACCCTTCCCTGACTTTCTGTGAGCGGGAATTGTTCCTGGCGTACCGCGGGAAGGAGGTGGTGGGCCGCGTAGCCGCCATCGTCAACCACAAAGCCGACGATAAATTCCAGGAACATACCGTCCGCTTCGGCTGGATCGACTTCATCGAGGACTTTGAAGTAGCCCAGGCCCTCATCCAAACCGTCATCGCCTGGGGCGTGGAAAGGGGCGCCACCCGCATCAAGGGCCCCCTGGGCTTCACCGACATGGACCGCGAAGGCCTCCTGGTGGAAGGCTTCGAGAAGGAAAGCCCCTTCACCGTCATCTACAATTATCCTTATTACGCCGAATATCTGGAACGGATGGGCTTTTCCAAAGATGCCGACTGGACCCAGCGCTACATCGATTTCTCGGGAGAGAGGCCGCCCATGTTCCAGTACATCGACCTGGTTGAAAAGCGCTACGGCCTGCACATCTATGAGGCGAAGACGCTCAAACAGATGGCCAGGCGGGGCCGCGAGATGTTCCACGTGCTCAACGACGCCTTTGCCCCGCTGTACGAATATACCAAACTCTCCGAACAGCAGATCGACGGGTATGTCCGGCAGTACGTGCCCGTCCTGGACAAGGACCTGGTCGCTTTTGTGGTGAATGAGAAAGACGAGCTGGTGGCCTTCACCGTCACCTGCCCCCATATCAGCAAGGGCGTCCGCAAAGCCAAGGGGCGCATCTTCCCCTTCGGCTGGATCCATATCCTCCCGGAGCTGAATGCCCGCAAGAACCACATCGCCGAAGGCCTCCTCATCGGCGTCCTGCCCGAATACCAGGCCAAGGGAGCGTCCCTCCTGATGATCAAGCACCTGTATGAAAATTACAAGCGGTTGGGAATCAACCGCTTGTTAATGAATCCTCAGCTGGAAGACAATACCAAGGTACAAACCTTGTTCGGGGATTTCGAGCCCCAGCCTTACCAGCGTCGCCGTTCTTACGTGAAAGAGATCTAGGCTAAGCCCGGGCGTTCAGCACGGTATCGCAGACTTCCCCGACGGTGACGGGCAGCGCCTGTCCGTCGGGGAATCTCATACCGAACTTTTCTTCCGTCGCCAGCGCCAGGAGCATCATCGTCAGGGAGTCGATGCCCAGTTCGCGCACGAGCTCCGTTTCATACGTTACATGGGTAAGGTCCGTGTTGGGCCGGATGACGGCAATCACTTCCTTGAGGCCGTCCAGAACTTGCTCCTTTGTCATACGCGTGCGACTTTCATGCTGCCGGTGCGCTTGAAGTCTTCCGTGCGCACAGTCACTTTCCGGATCTGATGGGTGCTGGGCAGGGTGGCGTTGATCTTGGCCACCAGGGCGTTCATATAGGCTTCCACCGCTTCCCAGGGCTTGCCGTCGAAGGCCGGCATGAAGGGCAGGATCTCCACGGCGATCACCTGGCTTCCGTTCAGTTCGTCCTCCTTCACCATGGCGTCACGGACGCAAGGATCGGCATAGAAGGGCTCTTCCAGGCTCTCCGGGCTCACATTCTCGCCGTTGGAAAGGATGATGAGGTTCTTGATGCGGCCGGTGATGTAGAGGTAGCCTTCCTCGTCGAAGCGGACCAGGTCTCCGGTGCGGAGCCAGCCGTCCTCCGTAAGGGCCTCGGCGGTGCGCACGGGATCCTTGTAGTAGCCGGAAAAGACGTTGTCGCCCTTCACCCACAGTTCGCCGTCCACCACCTTGGTTTCCTGGCCGGGATAGATGCGGCCGATGGAAGTGGGATGCGTGACGGCATCAGCGTTGGCGGAAGTGAGGTTGGCGGTTTCCGTTAGGCCGTAGCCGAAGCAGAATTCCACGCCCAGTTTGGTGAAGATGTCCACCAGGCGCGGCGGCACGTTGGCGGCGCCGGAGATGATCATGCGCAGGTTGCCGCCCAGGAACTGGGGACCGTACATCTTCACCAGGCCGCTCAGGATGTCGCAGATGCCCGGGACAATCACCAGGAGGGTGGGCTTGAGCATCGGGAACTTGCCGATGGTGGCCTTCATGTCCTCGCAGGTGAAGAGGAGGTTGCCGGTATAGAAGCAGCCCATGGTGCCGGCAATGAGGCCGAACACGTGGCTCAGCGGCAGGATGGCGATGTAGCGGTGCTGGCCGATGACCTTGCCGGGCTTGAAGATGGCGTTGTAGTTGCCGCGCATGAGGGCGCGGTGGCTGAGGACGGCGCCCTTGGGCTGGCCCGTGGTGCCGCCGGTGAAGAAGATGGCGGCGGGGCTGTCCGGGTCGATGTCGGCCGCGGGAGCCTCGGTCTCAGCGATGCTGGCGGCGGGCAGCACCTTCACGCCCTGCAGCTTGGCGGTGAGGGGCATGAACTCCTCCCGCACGAAGATGGCGGCGATGTCGAACTTCATGCAGGAACCGATCACGGCCATCTCCGGCAGGGAGGCCGGGAAGTTCATGGCCACATAACCGGCGCTGGTGACGGCCAGGAACAGTTCGATGGCATCCTGGCTGTTGCGGTCGAAGATGGCGATATGGGCGCCCTTGGGAAGGCCGAGGCCTTCGATGAAGGCGCGACGACGGGCCACGCGCTGGCCCAGCTGGGCATAGGTAAAGGTGTTCACGGTGTCCGAGAGGGCCGGCATGTCGGCGTACTCCCGGGTGAACCAATTCACGAACTGCCCCATGGTGGGCAGGTAAGGAATCCGTTCAAACTCCTCCTTGGGGAGCATCGAATGGAAGTATTCTTCGTTAGTCATCATAGGTTTGGTTTTTTCCAATCTGTCAAATTTAGTAAAAAACCCTGAGATTTCCTCATTTTTCTCCCACAAACACCCGGCAGAGTCCCAGGGTGAGGGTCTTGCAGCGTACGTTGCGGAAGCCGGCGGCCTCCATCATGGCACAGAAAGCGGCCGGTGCCGGGAAGGCGTGGACGGAAGCGGGCAGGTACTGGTAGGCGGCCTTGTTGCCGGAGACCTTGCCGCCGATCCACGGCAGCAGATGCAGGAAATACAGGTCGTAGCAGCCGCGCAACAAACGGTTCTGCGGCACGGAAAGCTCCAGGATCACGGCCTTCCCACCGGGGGTCAACACCCGGTAGAATTCCTTCAGGCCCAGATCTTTATGCTCGAAGTTCCGGATGCCGAAGGCGCAGGCTGTCCGGTGGAAACTGCCATCGGGATAGGGCAGGTTCTCGCCGTCGGCCACTTGCAGCGCAATCCGCTCCGCCACCCCGGCTTTCCGGGCCTTTTCCATGACCAGGGCCATCATCCCCTCCGAGATGTCAACCCCCGTCACCCGGGAACCGGGAGCGGCCGCAGCGGCCATGGAGATGGTGCTGTCCCCCGTCCCGCACGCAACGTCCAGGATCTGCTGCGGCGTGCCGTCCACAATCTCATTCAGCGCATGCTTGCGCCAGACCTTGTCCACATTCAGGGACATCACGTGATTGAGCCGGTCATAAGATGGCGCAATCGCATCGAACATCTGCTGTATTCTCTCTTTCTTCGGCATAAGCGGTGTTGGTTATGAAGAAGGGAGGCTGTTCCTGAATCGTCGCTTCGCGACCCCTCCCTGAAGGGCCCCTCCCTCTTATGTTGCCGAGGGTGGCACAGATTCAGGAACAGCCTCCCTTCTTCCATTATGCGTTAAGGTACCGGATCATAGCCGCTTCCGCCCCAGGGGTGGCAGCGGAGGAGGCGGCGCACCGTGAGGTACAGGCCTTTGAAGGGACCGTGCTTGCGGAAGGCCTCCAGCGCGTACTGGGAGCAAGTGGGTGTGAACCGGCAGGAAGGCGGCGTGAAAGGGCTGATGCAGACCTGGTAGAATTTGATCAGCACCACCGCCGGAAAGATCAGAATGGCCTTAAGCGTTTTTCGTAAATCACTCATCCTTGGCACTTTCCATTCGACGGGCCGCAAGGGTTGTCAGCACGGCGGTCATATCGGCAAAGATTACCTCATAGGGAAGCACCTCTGTGGCGGTGTAGATGAAGAGGACGTCCACGCCGGGGCCCAGGAGGGCCTTTTGGAGGCGATAGCTCTCCCGCATGCGGCGTTTGAGGAGGTTGCGCTTGACGGCGCGCTTGAAGTGACGCTTGGGAACCGTAATCACGATGCGGGCGGGGCCGTCGTCCTCCCGCGCGAGCCATTTGCTGCGCAGGCAGCCGGCCGTCACCCCCTTTCCGCGTTCGAACAAGCGGGCCACGGCCGTCTGGCCGCAGAGCCGTTCGGACTTGCGGAAGGACGCGTCGGACATGCTATTGGAGGCTTTCCAGATACAGTTCGATGGCCCGGGCCACGGAAGGGGCTTCCGGAGAGGGAGCCTTCACGTCAATCCTGAGGCCGGCCTCCTCCATGGCCTTCACGATGGAACGGCCGTAGGAGACCATCTTGATGTCGCCCTGCTGGAAGTCCGGGAAGTTCTCCTGGAGGGACTTCACATCCGCCGGGTTGTAGAAGACGATCATGTCATAAGCCTTGAGATCCAGGTCCTTGAGGTCCTGGCTGACGGACTTGACGAAGATGCCCGTGGTGTAGGTGAGGTGATGGGCATCGAACAGGGAGGTGAGGGCCTCCGCCGAGGAAGAATCCGACATGGTGATGAGGAACTTCTCCCCCTTGTGCTTGGGGCCGATGAGGGTCACGACACTCTCCGGCGTACCGGTGCCGTAGAAAATCTTCCGCTTGCGATAGACGATGTGCTTCTGCAGGTACATGGCCACGGCTTCCGTGGTGCAGAAATACTTCATGGTCTCCGGAATCTTGTAACGCAGTTCCTCCGCCAGGGAGAAAAACGCGTCGATGGCATGACGGGAAGAAAAGACGATGGCCGTGTAATCCAGGAGGTTGAGGCGCTGCGCGCGGAACTCACGGGAGGTAAGAGGCTCTACCTTAAAGAAAGGACAGAAGTGAAACTCTACGCCATATTTTTCCGTAACAGTTTGATACTGTGTAAGAACGCGGGGTGCATTCTGGGACACCAGGATATTCTTGATGCTCATTTTCTGTATACTCTTCTACACTACATAACTACCGCCGATACTACCAACAGGACGGTGGGGATTAATTCAAGCGCGCAAAGGTACAAAAAAGAAAGCAAATGAGAGCAAAACAAGGATAAAATTTGTCCTCTTCTTACCAAAAACACCAGATAGACCAGTGCCATTTCCACATAGAGGAAAGTCCTCACGATGAAATCATTGGCCCCGAAAATGGCCAGGACTGCCGCCGTGACCAACATCAGCAGCATCAGGAGGATATAATACGTATAGCCGGTACGGTGGGACAGGCGGTAGAAATCGAAGCGCCTGCGGGGTTTCAGCCACAGGTACATGAGCAGGCGCAGCAGCAGATACGCGGCCAGGACCGCCGCGATAGCCCCCAGCCGGACGCCGGGGCCCAGGTCCCGCACAAAAGCGGGGTCGTAAAGCCGGTATCGCCAGGTGAGCAGGGCCATCGGCACCAGCAGCGCCATGGCGATGAGGCTGCGGTCCCGGCTCTGCCGCACGCTGTTTTCCAGCGCCGTACTGCCCCGGGCGCGGAACAGGCTGTCCGCCAGCGAAGGCAGCAGGTCCAGGAAAGGCCGGGCCAGCATGATGAGAAGCACCACGCAGAGGCCCATCAGCAGCGTTGCCGCCAGCGGATAGGTCTCCACCGGAAGCGTCGTCTCCGGTGACGGAACTTCCGGCAACAGCAGCCGGCCAGCCTGGAACAGCGAATCTACGACGGCCATCAGTTCCCTCGTTTGGCGTTGTAACCCAGTTCCTTAAGGATGGCCACCACCTTGTCCCGGAGATCGCCCTGGACGGTGATTTCCCCCTCCTTGGCCGAACCTCCCACGCCGCAGCGCGTCTTCAGGGTACGGCCCAGTTCCTTGAGGTCATCGGCGCTGCCCACGAAGCCGCTCACCAGCGTGACCTGCTTGCCGCCCCGGTTGCGCCGGTCGATGCCCACAATCAAACGCTGGCGCCCCGGGGGAAGGGTTTCTTCCTCCCGGGACTCCTGCGTCTGGTATTGAAAATCCGGGTTGGTGGAATAAACCACGCCCAGCCGCTGTTTCCAATCGTTTTTTTCCATCTGTTAACGGTTACGGCCCGACGCGGACACCAGCGCATGGAGGTGCCGGCTCAGGTGTTCGTTGGCCGTCAGGCTCTCCAGCGTGCAGTGCATCCGGTAGCGCCAATAGTAGCGCGGGATGGCCGGCACGTTGATGCGTTCGTCGGCCGGATTACCCTGATAGCGGACCTCTCCGTCCGTGGCCAGCCAGTCCTGCAGGGGCAGGATGGCCAGCATCGCCGGCGACTTCATGTGCTGGGCCAGCACCAGGTCGGCCACCCAAGGCTCGCAGAAGTAAGGGGCGTCTCCCTCGCAGCCCAGCATCTGGTTGTAGAAGCGCTGGGTGAGGGCGCGGTCCTCCTCCCACCAGGCCCGCAGGGGCGAGGTGTCGTGGGTACCGGTGGCGCACACGCACCAGTACGGGTACCGGGCGGGGTTGGCGAAGGTATCGGCCGGATCCTTGGGCATCCGCTGGATCTCCAGGCTGAGGATATTGAGTTCGTCCATCACCTCCGGCACGCAGGAAGGGATCATACCCAGGTCCTCTCCGCAGCAGAGCATGCCCATGGAGCGGAGCAGGGCGGGCAGCTTGCTCATGGCGCTGTCCTTCCAGAAAGCGTTGTGCCGGCGCCAGAAGAAATCCTCATGGATCTGGTCGAACT
>Ga0310690_10009830_pt1 | contig 11965 bp, 13 predicted proteins | sample AusTroGonzalo_MG_2_FD_207661 | JGI IMG/M metagenome (GOLD analysis project Ga0310690, IMG submission 207661) | Bovine rumen microbial communities from tropical cattle in Woodstock, Queensland, Australia - Gonzalo_04 (v2) (version 2) | ecosystem: Host-associated > Mammals > Digestive system >...
TAGATAATAAATAGCTTCTACGATATTAGTTTTCCCACTAGCATTAGGGCCAGTAACGATATTTATACCAGTTGAGAAATCAAATGTTTTGGCTTGATGGTTCCGAAAATCTCGGAGGATAAGTTTTTTAACAAACATGGTCTATTTGATGATAAAAGCCTGTTTATTTACTTCAATTACATCTCCTCGATATAATTTACGACCACGGCGATTTTCCTTTTCTCCGTTGACGAATACGTCATTTTCGAGCAAAAAGATCTTTGCCATGCCACCAGTAGAGATAAGACCCGCAATTTTAAGAAGAACATTTAAGGTGATGTATTCTTCATCAGCATGGATTTTTATCTCTTTTTTAGTCATTATTTTCTCCTGTTGATGGTATTATACACGATATAAGGGAAAAATGGAATAATATATTCCATAAAAAAATATAGGCCATAAATACATCAAAAAGGGCTTCTAAGCATGTTAAAAACATGAAACCACTATAAAAATCATCAGCATCGTTTTTCGTTGATTTTAGAGGTGCTTTTAGAAAATGAAATTTAAACTATATTTTTATATGTAGGTTATTTTATATTATTAAATTATCTTATTTTTTTCCATCAAAAAAGACTGCATTTTCACGCAATCTTTTTGTATTTTATAATTCTTAAAACTAATAAGTTCTAACAGGAGTAACGATTTGAATTACCGATTCATCAGAAGCATTCTTGATGACAAATGGTTTCATTTCTCCAACGAACAAGAATGTCACATCTTCAGAACCTAATGCTTTAATAGCGGATAATACAAATTCACTATTAAATGAAATTTGTAAATTGTTGCCTTCAAATTTAAATGTATCAATGCTTTCACTAGCAGAACCAACTTGTGTTGATTTAGCGCTAACTTCCACTAATTCTTCACTTAATAAAAGGTCAACAACATTTTCTCTATCAATAGATAGAATATTAACACGATCGATAGCTTTAGCTAATTCGGAGGCATTAACTTGCAAAACATAGTTTGTAATGCAAGGAACGATGTTTTTAGTGTTAGGATATTCGCCAACGATTAAACGTGTCGCTACAAGCGTATTATCGAATGTAAATAATGCTTTTTTATCAGAGAAAGCAATCATTACATGATCAGCGTTTTCTAATAAGTGATCAACTTCCACCATCATCTTTGCTGGTACATTGACAGATAATTCTAAATCAGGGCTAACCGGAATGCTCTTTTTAGCCATACGAGCGCTATCGGTTGTAGTGGCAGTTAACAAACCTTCAGCTATATCTAAATGCATAGCAGTTAAAGTTGGTCTTTGTTCTTTTGTAGATGCTGCAAATGCAGTTTGAGAAACGATAGAATCAAATTCTAATCTAGTAAGATTAATTTGAGTTCCTGTTGGCTCTAAATCGATATCTGGATATTCTTCTGCTTTGATGCAGTTAAGTTTATACTTAATTCTTCCACCACTAATTAAAGCAATGGTAGAATCAATAACTTCTAAAGAAATCTCATCTGCTTCAATTTTTCTAGCCATATCAGTGATGAGTTTAGCATTTATTAAGGTTTCACCTTCTTCGACATTACGAATAATTTCTACATCATTAATTGTGTAAGGAATCTTGGTTTGTATTGTTAATTCAAAATTACTACCAGTGATAAATAATCCTTCATCTGTAAGTGAAAATTTAAGATTGGCTAATACTGGTACTGCTGATGATTTACTATTAACTGCTCTTCCTACTATCAATAAGGCTTTTAAAAATTCATCTCTTTTTACAATAAAACGCATGTTTTATAATTCCTTTCTTTTTATTTTATATATTTATTAACAATAATAATGGGTGTGGAAATTGTGGATAACTCACCTTTTCTTATAGTTAAGTTAATTCTAGCATATCGCTAATTTCATAGATATTTATTTTTAATAAATTTTATTGAGCAATAAGCCTTTCGAGGTCTTCAATAGCCTTTCTAAGTTGCTCATTAGTTTTCAACTCTTTTTCCACCTTGCTGATTCCATTCATTACAGTGGTATGATCTTTTCCACCAAACATCTCTCCTATCTTTTTTAAAGATATATCTAAATGTTTTCTAATGAGATACATGGCAATGTGACGGGCTAACGCTAATTGGCCAGTTCTAACTTTACCAGTAATCTCGGATGGGGTGATGTTGTAGTAGTCGGCAACTATATTAATTATTTTTTGTTCTGACAGCTGATTTGCAGCTTCGTTGCCACCCTTTAATTGGCCAATAGCTTCAATTGCGATATCCATGGTAATGCGCTCGGATTGCTTGATGGTTAATGTGTAGAAAATTAACCTATTTACTGCTGCTTCTAATTCTCTAACATTCTTAGAAAATTTATCAGCTAAGAAGTATATTACTGGATCATCAACTTTTGCTAAATCAATGCCGTTATCGGCAAATTTTTTACGGAGGATTTGGACACATGTTTCCTTGTCTGGTTCATCAATTTTTACTGTTAAACCCTGGAAAAATCTTGTAACCAATCTATTTTCCAAACCCTTTAATTCGGTTGGTTGTCTATCGGAAGTAATTATGATGCGTTTTCCTTTGTTAATCATATCTTGATAAATATAGAAAAACATTTCTTCAGTTTTAACCTTATCTGCTAAAAACTGCACATCATCAAGAAGCAATACATCAACACCTTTAAAGAAGTCTTTTAGCGATTGATTATCCTTCTCAACTCTAATGAATTTGATGTATTCTTCCACAAAGTCATTGGCGGTGATATAGAGTATTTTTGCTTTTGGCATACGACCACTAATAATCTTGTTTCCGATTGCGTGTAGTAAGTGTGTTTTACCTAAACCGGAATGTGAATAAATAAATAACGGGTTAAATAATGTCCCACCATTTTCTGCAACATATTTTGCAGCAGAGTGAGCTTCTTTATTAAATGATCCGACTACAAAATTATCGAATGTCAGTTCTGGTTTGATTTTTGCATCTTCAAAATACTCTGATTTGTTTGATTCTGGTTTATTAGTACCGGACACTCCATCATCTTTGCTTGATAATTCATCTATGGTGTAAGCTACAACCGTGTAACTATCTTCCATAATGTCGTTAACAATTGAATTAATTAAATCGGAGTATTGCCCGTTCATAACGGTTTTTGCAACCACACTACCTGCTACCACCATGATGGTATTGCCTTTTATGTCGTAGATATATGAGTCAGCAAAAAAGGAATCGTAAGTCTTTTTTTCGTTGATTTTTTCAGCGATTTTTTTAAGAACTTTATTCCATAATCTTGTATATTCAGAAATTGATAAAATCATAATATTTTTTCCGTTCAGTCAACTAATTATAGAAGAAATAAAGAGTGTTTTTAACTAAAAAAATCAAAAATATTTATGCCTAAAAAGTTTTCCACATTTAAAAAGTCGAATTAGTGCACATGTATTGAGTAAAAATGGAGTTTTCCACATTTTTTTGGTGTGGATAATTAGTGGATAAATATGTGGAAATGTGGAAAAATGTGAATAGTTTAAACTACAAATTCCATTAATAAGTATTTATTAATTTTTTACGAAACATGATGATTTTCTGTGGATAACTCTCGGTGGATAAGTATTTTCGCTATCATTACCACACTAAGTTTTCCACCACGCTAATTTTATAAAAATTTATATCTTTCTTCTTTCTTCTTTGACATTTATAAATAAATGAAAGTATAATCTTACTTGCATAATTTTGGAGGTGAAAACGTATTATGAAAAGAACATATCAACCAAGTAAAATCAAACATGCACACAAGGCTGGTTTTAGAGCAAGAATGAAATCTGCTGGTGGTCGTAATGTACTTGCTAGACGTAGAGCTAAGGGACGTAAACGCCTAACTGCGTAATTTTCGGAGTTCTATGAAAGTTATTAATCGTATCAAATCAAGCGATGAGTTTGTCTTTACGGTTAAAAAAGGAAAAACCCTAAAAAATTCATCCTACGTAGTTCATTATCATAAAAATGACTTAAATATTTGTCGCGTAGGACTCAGTGTTTCTCGAAAAATTGGAAATGCAGTGACTCGAGTGAGAGTAAAAAGACAAATACGAGCAATGTGTGACTCGTTAATTAATTATGCTGATCACGCATTCGATATTGTGATTGTTGTTAGGCAAGAATTTCTAAATCGTGACTTTGCTGACAACAAAAAAGCGCTCAATGATATTTTGAGTGAGATAGGAATTGTTAAATGAAGAAAAGAACAAAATTAGCTTTAGTAGGAGGTCTTGCAGCAATAGCGGGCGCTATTTTGCTTTCAAGCTGTACTCAATCTTTTTGTTCGAATAACGACCAAGGAAGAATGCTTTATGCTTTCGATCCTGGAGTAACTAGGTATGTTGCTGGTGGTACTGAGACTTTTACTTCTGACAGTGTCGATGGAAAAACATACACCATCAGTGGCTTTTCTTATGAATATGCAATCTGGAATAGTGAAGACCGCAATTTTGAATATGCCGATGGCGCTAAATTAACATATTTAAATAATGTTATTAATTCATCTCGTTCAAATGGTTATGTAACCATCACTGAAAAAACACTTGATTACTATAAAGCGTTTGATGAAATTGTTTTAAATATGATTTTAAAAGCTGCCATAAAAGAAAAAGATGTAAATGGTAATTATACTCTCGATCTTTCAAAAGAAGCTGACTACGCTATATTTAATCGTGATTTACATTATTTTAGTTATCTAAAATATGTTGATGATGGCGTTGCCCTTTGGGCAAATTATGAAGCCATCGATAATCAAGTTAGAGACGTTATCGACGAAGACTTATGTCCAAGTAGCGATTTCTATAAATTGTTTAAATCATCTATGAACAGTAATGTTTCTGCATATCGTACCTGTTTAACAACTAAAACTGATAAATATGGCACTTATGGCTATAGCACAGAAGGTATTTATATCAATGCCAAGAGTTGGGGTTATGCATGGACAAAAGGCTTGTTCGAAGGTTTACTAGTTTATCCAATTGGTTGGTTAATCGACCAAATTTCCTTTGGATTCCAAAACGCTGGTGTTGCCACTGGTTGGGCAGCACTACTTGCAATTTTCTTTGTCACATTAATCGTTAGATCAATTATGCTTCTAGCTACTATTAAACAAACGGCAGGTAATGCCAAAATGACAGAATTACAACCAGAAATTCAAAAGATTCAAAATAAATACCCTAACGCCAATACTTCTCAAACTGAGAAACAACGTATGGCGGAAGAAATGAACCGACTATATAAGAAAAATAAGATTAATCCACTATCCGCGATTGTGGTAATGATTGTGCAATTCCCAGTCTTTATCTGTGTTTGGGGTGCACTTAGTGGTAGTGCTACTTTAGCAAGTGGTAAAGTCTTAGGTTTGGACTTATCTTTAGGTATTAGACAGGTTTTATTTGATGGAGCCAACTGGACTGCTGCAAACGATTACGCTGCAGTAACGGCCTTAATTCTCTTCCTTTTGATGGCGGGAGCACAAACAATTAGTATGCTTCTTCCACAATGGTTACAAAAAGCAAGAGCAAAACAAGCGGCTAAATTAGGCAAAAATCCTGCTCAAAAAGCTCAAGATAACAAGATGAAATGGTTCACTTACATTATGCTTGCGATGATTATCTTTATGGGATTCTCACTTGTTAGTGCAATGGGTGTTTACTGGTTTATTGGTGCCTTATTCTCAATTGGCCAAACATTTATTACACAATTGATTATCAAAAAAGGCTCCAAGAAAAAATAAGGAGAAATAAAAAATGGAGATTTATCTCGGAAAAACTGTAGATGAGGCTCTTGCAGCAGCATCTAAGGCATTAGGTACTCCAGTTAGCGATTTAATTTATTTAGTCGCTGATAAGAAAGTCGGAATTTTTACAAAGAAATTCCAAGTTGAAATTTATAATTTAGAAGATGTTGCGAGATTCGCAGAAGACTATCTCTTAAACGTTATTGACAACTTAGGCATTGAAAGCAATGCAAGTTCAGTCATCGAAGATGGAGTAATTAGAATTACAATCGATTCTACCCACAATCCAATTTTAATTGGAAAAGGTGGCGTTACTCTCCAGGCTTTAAATGAATTAGCGAAATTAGCCACTAATAATCATTTTCATAAGAGATTTAGAATTTTGTTAGACATCAATGGTTATAAAGATAACAAATACGGAAAGTTGTCTCGCTACGCAAGAAGAGTGGCTCATGATGTTCAAAAGACAAAGACAACCTATGTTTTCGATCCAATGCCAGCAGATGAAAGAAGAGCAATTCATAACGCATGCAACGGCATGAAAAACATTAAAACTGAATCTATTGGCGAAGGCAAAAATCGCCAAGTTCAAATTATCTACGTTGAATAATTAATCAAAAGAAAATGCACCTTCATGGTGCTTTTCTAAACTTAAAAAGATGAAATTCGAAACTATTGTTGCTTTAGCAACCCCACCAATGAAAAGTGCTTTAGCCATCATTAGAGTATCTGGTGATGATGCTTTTGACGTGGTTTCTAAATGCTGTTCTAAAGATATTAGAAATATCGATAAAAGAACACTTTTAATCGCATCTATTATTGATGAAGATAAAACTATTGATGAAGTGGTTTTAGCGATTTATAAAGGCCCAAAAAGCTTTACTGGTGAAGATTTAGTGGAAATCATATGTCATGGTAGTGTTTTAATCGCTAATGAAATCATTGAATTATTGCTTTCTAAGGGCGCAAGATTAGCTACAAATGGAGAATATTCTTCCCGTGCTTTCTTAAATCAAAAAATCGATTTAATTCAAGCGGAAGCTATTAATGATGTAATTAACGCTACTACAAAGGAAGCGAAAGCTCTTTCGATGTTATCTTTAAAAGGAGAAACATCGACTTTAATCACACCTATTAAGACTAAAATCGCTGATATTTTGTCATTAATTGAAGTTAATATTGATTATCCAGAATACGAAGATATTGAAATTGCAAATAAAGAAAAAATTATTGAAACTATTAATGATTTAGTTCCAGAAATTGAAAAATTAACTCGTGAAGGTGAACAAGGTTTAATCATTAAAGAAGGCATTAAAGTCGCAATTGTGGGAAAACCTAACGTCGGAAAATCATCACTTTTAAACGCTTTGCTTGGTGAATCTAAAGCAATTGTAACCGATATTGCAGGTACGACTAGAGATGTGGTTGAAGGTGAGATTAATCTTAACGGCATCCTCTTGCATTTATTAGATACCGCTGGAATTAGAGATTCTGAAGATAAAGTTGAAGCAATTGGAATTAATAAATCTAAGGAAGTGATTGAACAGGCTGACTTAGTAATTGTGGTTTTAGATGCTTCTAATGAATTAGATGAAATCGATTTAGAAATCCTAAAAATAAGCGAAAATAAAAAACGCATTATCGTTTATAACAAGAGTGATTTAACAAGTCTTAAGCAAGATGAGAATAAAATATATATCTCCGCTGAAAAGGGTGAAATAGAGCCTCTTAAAAAAGCGATATATGAAGAACTAGGCATTAATAATGAATCATTCTCTACCCCAAGTTTAAATAACACTAGACAATTAGGGTTATTAAGGAGCATTAGAGAATCACTTTTGAAGGCAAAAGAAGATGCAGAAGCTGATCTTCCAGTTGATCTTATTGCGGTCTCTTTATATGATGCATACACTTCGGTTTTAGAGATTCTTGGTGAGAGCGATCAACTCGATATTTCTAAAGAGATTTTCGCAAGGTTTTGCGTGGGTAAATAATTATGATGTTTGATACGCATTGTCACTTAAATGATGAAGATATCTACCCTCGTATTGATGAGGTAATTGAGGCTGCTCAAAAGACTGGTGTTAAAAAGTTTTTAGTAGTGGGTTATGATTTAAAATCCTCGCAAATCGCCATTAAAATTGCAAAAAAATATCAATGTTGCTATGCGGCGATTGGTTTTCATCCTACGGAAATATTTGATCTTCCTGAGAAAGATTTTAAGAAATTAGAGACCCTTGTAAAAAAGGAAAAAGTAGTCGCTATTGGAGAGATTGGATTAGATTATCACTGGGTGAAAGAAGAAGATAAAAGAGAGCTACAAAAAACATATTTTATTCGCCAAATTGAATTTGCGAATGAGCATCATTTACCAATTTGTATTCATAACCGCGAAAGCAACGAAGACTGTTTTAAAATTTTAAAAGAGCATACTCCAAAATATGGAGCTATCATGCACTGCTACTCTGGCAGTGTTGAGATGATGAAAGAGTTAGTTAAGGTTGATAATTTTTATATTTCTTTAGGCGGGCCAGTGACATTTACAAACGCTAAAACTCCTAAAGCTGTCGCAGAAGAAGTGCCTTTAGACAGGCTGTTAATTGAAACCGATTCTCCATATTTAACCCCTCACCCACATCGCGGGGAAAAAAACGAACCCAAATATATATGCCTTGTTAGTGAAGAAATTGCGAGATTACGTGACATGTCTAGAAAACATTTAGATGATGTTTTGTATAAAAATTCATGTCGAGTATTTAATATTGACGATGAAGAATAATGTTGACGGCGTTTTAATCGTAGAAGGAAATAGCGATGTTAATTTTCTATCATCATTTTTAGAAGCCTTATTCTTTATTACTGATGGTTATAATTTAAGCGAGAGAAAAATTGAATTTTTAAAAGAGGCAAGCAAAGTCAATAAGTTGATCATAATGACCGATTCTGATGATGCGGGTGAAAATATTAGAAAAAGGATAAAAAATGAAATTGAGGGCACATATGATGTGTTTATCAAACCAAATTCGCGCAAAAATTATCAAAAATGTGGAGTAGCAGAGGCTATTAAAGAAGACGTTATTAATGCCTTAAAACCATATTTCACAAATAAAGAAATCTTTAAAGAAGAATACGATTTAGTTAGTCTTATTTCGTTAAGTAATAATCCAAAAAAGAAAAGAGAAGAGATTGTTAATAAATATCATTTGGTGGATGGTAACAACAAATCACTAACTAATCAATTAAGGATTTTAAGAGTAAGAAAAGAAGAGTTATGGAAATAAATAGAACCAACATCATGGACATTGTTAATAAAAGCAACGCTCATCCTGATAAAGATTATGGGCAGAACTTTTTAATTGAACCCGATATCAGTAGGCAAATCGTGGAATCTTTAGAAATAAAAGATAATGAAAAAGTTTTAGAAATTGGTCCAGGATTAGGAAGTTTAACTCACTTCTTACAAGATTATAGTGATGTAACGGTTTGTGATATCGATGCTAGAATGATTGATTTCTTAAAGATTATTTATCAGGATAAATTAACTTATATTTTAGAAGATGTGAGAAAAATTGATGTCTCAAAATATCATAAAATAATCGCTAATCTTCCATATAATATCACAACTGAATTGGTGACTTTCTTAATGATTAACGCGAAAGAAAGCCAGCGAATGGTCTTAATGTGCCAGCAAGAAGCCTTCAATCACTTTTATGATGTCGAAGGTAAAGAATATGGACCAATTTCAGTTTTAATTCATCTACTTGGAAACATTAAAAAAATACTAACTTTAAAGCCTGGAAATTTTTATCCATCCCCAAAGTGTAATTCTTTAGTGTTTTCTTTTGAATATAATCCCGTAGTCGAAAGAGATATCGCAGTTAAAGTATATAAATTAGCGAAATCATTATTCTTAAATAGAAGAAAAACTATTTATAACAATTTAAAAAACCATTTGGGTGATAAAGATAAAGCAAAACAAGTCTTAAGAGAATTAAATATTGAACCAAATAAAAGACCAGAAGATTTATCACCACTTGTATTTTTAGAGATATTTAGAAAAATATACTGATATATAATATCTAGGGTAGGAATTTTTTATGATGAAGAACGTTAGAAGCTACGCAAAAATTAACATTTCTTTAAATATTAAGGAAAAGCGAGAAGATGGTTATCATGAGCTTGATTCCATCATGGTTCCAATCGAATTACATGATTCAATTATCATTACTCCTCTAGCGGGAAGAGAAGATAATTTCGTTACCGTTGACGATTTCTCTAATGGATTAATCCACTACAATCTTGTTTCTACAGTTATAAATGCAATGAGCGAGAAATATGGATTTAAGGATAGATTTAGAGTTTTTATTCATAAAGTAATCCCTATGCAAGCCGGATTAGGTGGGGGTAGTTCTAATGCTGCTTTTGCGATGAAAGCAGTTAATACCATGCTTAAGGTTAACGCTACTGATGAAGATTTAATCGATATTGCAGCTTCTAAAGGCGCAGATATCCCGTTCTTTATCAAATGTAAACCTGGTAGATGCCAAGGAATTGGTGAAAAAATATCGCCAATTGAGATTAAGAATAATTATTATGTTTTAATCGTAAAGCCAAAAGAAGGCTGCTCTACTAAAGAAGTTTTTAAGATTGCTGATAACGCTCCATATCCACAAGTTAATGTTGAAAAAGTATTAGAAGCATTGAGGAATGGTGATGATGATATGCTTGCAGAATATATGGGTAATTCCTTAGAAGAACCAGCTATTTCGCTTAATCCAGAAATCGCTGAAATTAAAAAATATTTAAAAGATAATGGACTAAAACTAGTTCTTATGAGTGGAAGTGGTTCTAGTGTTTTTGCTTTGTCTACTGATAAAATAGAATTAAAGAAAATATATAAGGCCATTGAAGAAGAAGATAAATGGTTTTCAGTGTTGACTAGGATAATTAAATAATTATGAAAAGAGAAAAGTATGTTGTCGTTTTAGCGGCTGGAAAAGGCCAAAGAATGGAATCTTTAAACGAGGATTATTCTAAAGTTGCTTATCCAATTTTAGGTAAACCCCTTGTGAATTACGTTTTAGAAGCAGCCAAACCATTAAAAGCGAAAGAGACTATTGTTGTAGTCGGTTTTGGTGGAAAAATGACTGAAAAATGCGTATCAAGGGTTGCTAAAGTTGTTTGGCAAAAGAAAGTCCAAGGCACTGGTGATGCTTTAATTAAAGGAACGGCTCCAATCAAAAAAGTAAAAGGTGATGTAATTGTTTTATGTGGTGACACACCTTTATTAACAACTGAAACGATTGAATGCGTTTATAAAAAACACGTTAAAAATGAAAATAAAATAACTATTTGTTCTACTGTTTTAGCAAACCCAACAGGATATGGTAGAGTCATTCGTGAAAGGCCTTCATATCGTGTTAAAGAAGTTAGACCTTATGCAGAATTGAATGAAGAAGAAAAAGAGATTACAGAAGTAAACTCTGGTATTTATGTCATTGATAATGAATTATTGCAAAAATATTTACCTAAATTATCTAAGGATAATGCTAAAAACGAATACTATTTAAGTGATTTGGTGGGGATGTTTTTTAACGACGGCCATAAAGTCGATGCTTATGTTTTAGAAGATGCAGAAGACATTTATAACATCAATGATAGAATTCAACTCGCTTATGCCTCTAAAGTAATGAGAAAGCGTGTTAATCATAGGCTAATGCTTTCTGGTGTTTCAATCGAGGATCCAGATTCCACTTTTATTTCTCCTGATGTAGAAATTGGAAAAGATACAGTTATTTTACCAAACACCACTATTCTTCGTAATAGCGTTATTGGTCCTAAAAATGTTATCGGGCCATCTGTTACTTTAGAACATGTCCTTGTTGGAGAAGATAATGTTATTTCTTATTCAGTTATTACTGATTATAAAATTGGCGACCATGAAATAATTGGCCCTTATGTCCAACTAAAAGGCGGAAGATATAATGTTGATAATTGATTCATTTGGCAAAAACGTATATATCGATGAAGAATTGGTGGGATATATAGATGAGAACACCATTTTTATCAAAGGCCGCAAATTTGCCGAAATCACTGATGATGGTAAAATATTTTTTCCACCTAGACAAATTGGTTTTGTCGATGACGATGGCTCAATAATTATCAATGGAAAAGAAGTTGGCTATATTGATGGAGATAATA
>Ga0310690_10009831_pt1 | contig 11963 bp, 3 predicted proteins | sample AusTroGonzalo_MG_2_FD_207661 | JGI IMG/M metagenome (GOLD analysis project Ga0310690, IMG submission 207661) | Bovine rumen microbial communities from tropical cattle in Woodstock, Queensland, Australia - Gonzalo_04 (v2) (version 2) | ecosystem: Host-associated > Mammals > Digestive system >...
ATCTAATAATGTCATTTTTGATGAAATACAAAATAAACTGATTAGAATTTATAGTTTTTAATAAGAAAAACAAGAGAAATCGGATTTTTAGTAAACATTGACTTTATAAATAAAATATATATATTGAATATAGATATATCAAAATAATGGTCGAGAGACCATAGATAAAAATAAAATAATAGATAAATATAAAATAACAAATAAAAAGTACTAATACTATGAAAACATTTGTATTATTAGTGGTAGCCTTATTTATATTTTCAGCAGGCTTCCTTGTAGGGCTCAAAGTTAAGGCATCCTACAGAAAAATCAACAACTATTCCCAGGTGGAATATGCATCAGAAACTAACGAAAAGTTTTACCAGAAAATGGTAGAAATGGAAAGGGAATCAACATTAATTTTCAATGGCTTTCCAACCTGTTTAACTGGTGTATTCGCTTATCGTATTGTACCTGGAGATAATATCCTTGAAACTCCAAAAGACTCTCTCATCTTATTATTCAGAGGTCTGAATTATTCGGATATCAATAGATATCCATTCTACATATTCAAGGATAACCATAACAACCTTTGGTCTTTATTCCGCCATAATGAAGAATTTCATCTCACTAGAGAAGATGAAGTAGCACATCCAGATTGGCTTGAAATCGAGACCGAGAAAAACTAACTAACCTACTTAAAAAACAAACCCTCAGGTATATCCTGAGGGTTTAACTTATTTATTTAATTTTCTCTTCTCTTTATATACATTATCCCATCAAATTGGTTCATCATAATTTGAGGATGTAATAATATCTGAAACTGTAGTGGGATGTTTATCACTTTGAAGAATTAATTCTAGATTTTTTCTAACATTAGCTGTATCTCTATTATTAAAATGCCATAGATATATATCTCCATTATTTACTTTACCATCCTTTGGATTAGTAGTATAATTCCATCAAATAGGGATATATCCGTGATTTTTGAGAATATCGAGATATGCTTTTACTCTGATTCAATACATTCATGGGAAACGGAAAAATGGAAAATCTTTCTTCATTCTATTAAAATATTCTTCTCACAAAACTTCTTTTGCAGTTTTTTCCCATCATAATAATTCACTTTCAAAACGTTCAGCTTCATTTGGTGTCTTAAAATATTTATCATGATGAGCTGTATGATTACAGATTTCATGTCATTGATCAATTGCTCTTTTCCATAGTTCTGGGAACTGTCTTAGATTACTTCAGATTACGAAAAATGTAGCTTTTACTCATTGCTTCTCAAACAAATTTAATACGTATTCTATACTCTCCTTTCCATAACCATCATCTATAGTTATAGAAGCATTAGGTTCTCTCATATCTCCAAGAATAATAGGTTCTCTAATCTGGTAAATTAATTTATGAATTTGAGCCTGGCGACGTTCTTGCTCTTTTGCTTCCAATTCATCTTCATTAATAGATAAAGTTTTAAAAATTTCTTTTTTTGTGTTTTGTGTAGTTTCAGCTGAAATATTAGCAGGAATGAGCATATTAGCTCCAACTAATAATGGTAATAATGTTTTTTTCATGGTATGAAAAATAAACTAAAGCAATCCTTAGTATACAATATTTTATATAAAAGTCAATATAAACTATTTATTGGAGATTCCGACTACAAACTCTCCTTTAATTACTATTTTTCATGATTTGATAAATTCTTCACATTCAGCTAAACTTCATGTAAAAAACTGCTCAAAGACTTTACTAATCTCACGAGCTATGAATATTTTTCAATCAAAATTCAGATTTTTAATTTCTTCCAAAAGCTTTGGCATTCTATGAACTGACTCATAGAAAAAAGTAGGATTTTCTCTTTCTATCATATCTTTCAAAGCAGTCTGTCTTCATTTCTTCTGAGGTAAGAATCAAATGAAAGTAAACTCAGTTGTATCAAACCCAGCTGCTACAATAGATGGAACTAATGCATTTGCTCCAGGAAGAACTGTAAACTGAATATTATTTTCATTACAAAGTTGAACCAAAGATTTTCATGGATCAGATAATCATGGCGTTCATGCTTCAGAGACAACTATAGCATCATTTTCTTGTAATAATTTGGCGTAAAACCCCAGTTTCCCTTGGGACGTAAAACTCGTAATTGAAAAAAATTCTTTTCAAACGGTAGAAATATCATACATCGATAATAACTTCTTTGCTGTTCTTGTATCCTCACATATCAATACGTTTATCTCTTTTAGAAGTCTAAGTGCTCTCAAAGTGATATCTTCTTTATTTCATATTGGAGTAGGGACAAAGTATAACATACACTATTTCAAAAGAATTAAATCTGAATAATTTATAATAATGTGAATAAGTTTTTCCACTTCTTTTTATAACTATTCCCTAAGGTATATCGCTAATATCTTTCTTCCAATAAAAGAAGGATGAGTGAAGTTATAAAAAAAGCCACCCCATAACGGAGTGACTTTTTCATATTTGACGATCAGATTATTCTGATACAGTTTCTGCTACATTAGCTGTTTGGTCTGAAGTTGGCTGTTCATCTGTTGTAAGATTATTAGCATTAGCTTCATCTCCACCCTGAGATCTATAAAGCATCAATAATATCCATCATCTAAGTTCTTGGATAGTTGGATCTGTATTATTCAAGATTCCAGCTTTATTTAATGCTTCAATATGTTTCTCTCGGTATCTAGCTCCTTTCTGGTTATTAACATTTCCGAATAATACTCTAGACAATACTGTAGCAAATTCGGCTCTAGTTACTTTTCCAGCAGGATTGAAGAATCTAAGTTGAGATCCATTAGCATTAATTCCCATAATCTGGTATTGATATGCCAATGCAATATAATTAGCCATTTCTTCTCATCTTGAATTGATTGAGACATCCCAGAATCTTGGAGTAGCCATTCTAACAGGCTTCTTTCCTAATACCTTAGACATAAATACTACCATCATCTTAGCAAGCTGTTCTCTAGTAATATTATCGTAAAGCATAGCTTCTTCGATAGTTGGCATAGTTGTAATTCCTAAAGAATAAGCCCAATTATAAGCGTTGATTAATTCTTGATCATAAACTGGAGTATTTCCGTTATTATTATCAGTATTATCTACATTATTATCATTATCTTCGTCATTATCGATATTATCATCAACTTTTGAACCTGTATTTATATCAGTATTATTTGTACCAGTTAAGTTAGAACCTGTATTAGTAGATGATGATCATCCGCTTCATCCTCAACTTCCTCCTCATCCTGGAGTTCCTCATCATCAACCTCCACCTCATCAGCTTCCACCGTTAGATTTCCAATCAGCTACAAGAGTAATATTAGCTGTTACTGGAGCTGTGAAATCGTAAGCTACATTATTTAATTTCCATCCTTGGAATGTGTAACTAGCTTTTGTTGGATCTGCTGGTTTTGTAGCATATCCTCAATTAGCTACTGTTTGTGCATCTATTGCTGGAGTTCATCAATTAACATCAAATGTTATAGTACGACTCAAATTATTTACTTTAATATCTCAATTTTCTACCTTAATAATTGTTTCATTATTATTTGAATCTAAGTCTTTAACTTCGATATTAGTTAAATCGATAACCATCTTATATTCCACTTCATTAGCTTGAGTTCCATCATAAGACATTTTTACTGTAAGTTCTTTTGTCTTTGTAGCTTTTGTAGTATCGTTGATTATATTTTCAACTTCTTGAGCACTAATTCAGAACCATACATCGTTATAATGTAATCATCTGAAGTAGGCAGATATAGCCTCTCAACCAAATGTAGCCTCATCAGTTAATGCCTCTGGATGAGCAAATCTTGCACCAAATCGGATATATCCTTGAGGTCTTTCTCCATTTACATTTACATCATGTCATGGATCTTTTTCTGATATATCAGTATATGTGATGATATTTCCTGCTATAGTTGAAGTATAAGATCCATCTGCTGCAGGAAGAGCTGATAATGTCCATGCTGTACTAGCCCAATTAGCTGTATAAGTTTTATCTCCTGTAGTTCATTGATCTATAGTTACAGTTTTTTGTGGAGTAGTTTGTCATGCCCATGTCCATCCAATAAATGCAAATCAATCTTTAGTTGGATTTGTTAATGTGAATGTTGGTGTTTGAATATTATACTCAGTTGGATTAGCTGGATCAACTGTAGCCCCTTCCATTCAATTATAAGTAATTGTGTAAGGATCTGTATTATAACTAGCTACAAGAGTAATATCACTTTTTACTTTAGTTGAGAAGTCATAAACTACATCATTTAACTTCCATCCTTGGAATGTACTTCATTCTTTCTGTGGATCTGTTCCTGGCTGAGCAACTGCTGTATTATAACGAACATTTTCTATAGCTGCTGGTACTGGAGTTCATCAATTAGCATCAAACGTTACTGTAAAGTATTCATTCTTATCTGTAATTACTCCATTTTCAGTCTTAATTTCAACATCACCTCATCCTATAGAATTAAGTGTGATATTATTCAAATCAGCATTAATAGTAAATGTTTGATGAGCTGTTCCATCCCATGACATATCTATTGTTCGAGTCTTTACATTTTCTGTAGTCGTATCTGAAACTATAGTTTCCACATCTCATGTTGTTATTGGTGACCATATTTTAATGAAATATCTTCCATCTGTATTTTTACCATCATTTGTTGCTTCAACTGTATATTCTTGACCATTTATAGCAAATTTTGCAGCACTAATATTAGCTTCTGTGACTGCTTCTGGGGCTATAATATTAAATCATATCCATGCAGCATCAATATTACGACCGATTGATGTATTCTTTTCGTGATAATTCAATGTCAATCATGAATATAATCATTCTGTTGCTGTAAAGTTATTCTCTGTTCAATTACCTTCTAACCAATCTACATTCCATACTGTACTAGCCCAATTAGCTGTATAAGTTTTATCTCCTATAGTTCATTTTGTTATAGTTACAGTTGTTTGTGGAGTAGTTTGTCATGCCCAAGTCCATCCAAGGAATACATAATCATCTTTAGTTGGATTTGTTAACGTAAATGTTTCAGTCTCAACATTGTATCAATTTGGATTAGCCGGATCAACCGTCGCTCCATCTACTCAGTTATAAGTGATAGTATAAGGGATAATATTCCATTGAGCTACTACAGTCTTATCTGCAGTTGACATAGTAATTGGAACTGAAGGATTCCATCCAGCAAATGTGTATCCATCTTTACTTGGATCAGTTTGAGCTTCTGAAGTGTCTCATGCTCTTAATTGTTGAGTTGGATTATTTGTATTACCTCATATATTTCAACCATTCAAATCAAATGTAAGAGTATATTTTCTTGCTACAGTTTTGAAATTAGCTGTATAAGTCTGATCTCATGTTACTTTAGTTTCATTATCAATTGCTGGAGTCCAAGTATTATTCCATTCAAAACTTTGGTAAGTTGTATCAGATTTCGTTGGTGTTTCTCCATTATATGTTGGAGTAGTTCACCATTCTACATTTTCATCTTTTTCAATCTCATTACCATCTCCATCTACCCAAGTGATTGTATAAGTCTTAACTGATGGAGTATAAGTAGCTGTATATGTTTCATCATTTAATACTGTTGGAAGTTGATCTTCTGCATATTCAATATCATTTGAAGCTTTCCATTTACTGAATGTATAAGAATAATGTCCATCATCAGAATCAGGTTTAGTAGCTGTTGGTGGAGTTACTGACTCTCCATAATCTACTATTTCAGTAGAAATTTCAGTTCCATCATCATTGTTGAATGTAATTGTATGAGTTCTATGTATATCTGCACTTTCAGCATATTTAGCAGTATAAGTTACATTTCATTCAACCTGTTCTGTAGCAATATTTACAACATCCGTACCTCCATTTTTTGTCCATCATAAGAATTCATATTCATAACCGTTATCAAATTTTCTTGGCTGAGCTGAATTATAAGTTGGAGTTGTTCAATATTCTACATTTTCATCTTTTTCAAGTTCTGTTGAGTTATAATCATTCCATGTAACTGTATACTTTTGTTTAGCCTGAGTAAAGTTCGCTGTAATTGTACAATCTGGTCTTACTTGGTAATTATTTTCTTCTCCACAGTTAGCATATGTCCATTTATCAAATTCATAATCCCATTCAGATGTATCTGGAGTAACTGTTATTGTTATATCTTCAGTTCCTATTGTTAATGCATGAGTTGTTATACTTTCTGTTATTGAAGTTCCATAATCTACTGCATTAGTTAGACTAGCTGCACTTACAGTTCCATAATCAGTATTATTCGATGCTATTGCTACATTGTAAGTTTTCTTATTTTGATTGTATCTTGCGTATACGCTTCTATTTGCTATCACATTAGACAAATTATCTATATTTCACTCTGTTGTAGCATCATACCAATGGTCAAATGTATATGAATATTGTCCATCTGTTGAATCAGATTTTGCTTTATTAATTTCTGTATCACTAGCATTAGTTCCATAATCTACTGTTGATGTTCATAATGTTTGTGATCCATCTTCATTATAGAATGTGATTGTATATTGATTTTTAGTCTGACTGAAATGAGCTTTATAAGTTGTATCTGCTGTAATCTGTTCAGTAGTCAAGTCACTGATAACATCAGTACCAAAATCTCCAGCTCATACCTTCTTTAACCATCCATCGAATACATAAGTCCATTCATCTGTAGCTTCTTTAGTTTGAGCTGCTCAATTATAACTTGGAATTGTTCCATATTCTACATTCGTATCAGTTTCAAGAGCTTCAGTTCATTCTTCTGGCATCCAAGTAACTGTGAATTCATTGATTGAACATTGAGCAGTCAATGTAATATCTTCATTTACTAGAGTTCCATCTATCCAACTATCATTACCATTTTTCCATCCATTACATGTATATCAGTCAGTTTCTGTTACTGCTGGAAGATCAACTATATTTCATTCAATAACTATTTCACTAGTTTTTGATAGACTTCATCAATTAGATGGACTAACTTCGAATTTAACTGTAGCTTTATAAACTGCTTTAAGAGTAATATTTGAAGTTACTTTATCATCAAAGTTATATGCAGCACCACCCAACTGCCACTCTTTGAATGTTAATCAATCTTTAGTTGGAGTTGTCGCTGGTTTAGCAACTTTTTGATTGTATCCAACATATGTTGATTCAATATTATCGCTATCATCTCCATTATCATCATCAAATGTTACTATCCATCATTCTTCTACTCCATATTTACTTCATCATTTATTTGTTGGTACATATCAGTTAGCACAGTATTTTTCTTCTACTGGTTCAGAGAAAGTTCCTCATGATACTCCTACACTTACTGCTGCATCTTGATGAGTAATTAATTTTGCATCACCATTTGCTTCAAATTCTCATCATGAAATTGTTGTATTAAGATCTCCATGATTTTGTCATCAGTTAATATAACTTCATTTTAAGTTTAGAACTGCATTAATCATTCCACATGTTCAATCTCCACATGTTCATGTTGCACCATCTCATGTACTAATCAATTTTCATCATTCTATACTAATTGTTCATACATTCGCTCAGATTGCTCATGCTCATCATTTAACCACTCATCCTTTTATTACAATTTTTCATTGTGGATCTGCTTCATATATTGCAAAATCTTTTACTGATTCTACTGTTCCTCAATTAATTGTAATTGTTGTATTATCTGTCGCTGTATTATTTGTAGTCAATGTATTAAGTGAAGACTTTACTGATCATCCATTAATTCTAATCTTTCCATCTGTTCACATTACCCATATTCAGTTGTATCATCTATCTGCTGTGTCTCCAAGTCTTGAGAAATCAATATCTCATGATTCTAATACAAATTCTCATCCCATTACTTTAACAGCTGCTCTTGATGATCATGATGCATCTGCTCATGCAACGATTTTTCATCCTGTTGCTGAATCTTTAACCGTTAATTTCTTATTATCATTAACTTGTATTCTTGAAACTTTTGGATCTGACATTGTTAATGTCTTTCCATTCAAGTCTATTGTCACATCTCCATTTATTACCAAATCTGTATTCGCTACTGCTGGTATATTTGTATCACTCTGTAATACTACTGTTTTACCATCAGCTGCTTCTACTGCTGTAGCTAATGTATTATAACATGTATCTCCAATTTTAGCTACACAACTAGCACTAGCCTCAGAAGTAAACACTGCCTCATATGTCACAGCTTCTGTTCACATTGTTGGAAGTGCTTCATCTGGAGCATAAGTTGTACTTCCATTCTTCCATCCAGCGAATGTATAGACATAAAGATCTGTAGCCTTAGTTGGAACTGCATGAGTTGGAGTTGCTCCATATTTAGTTGGTACAACTTCATCATTTCCATCTATCTTCCATGTAACATTATGTGACTGTCTAGCATATTTAATTTCAACTACTGTACTTCCATCTGCTGCAATTGGATCCAATGCTTGAGGAATTTCACAAGCTCAGAATCCTTCATAATTCTTACAAACAGCTGTTAAAGCAGCTGAATAATCAGCATTATTTGTTGTTCAATTTAAAGTTTGAGATTCAAATTCTGTATAATTATCATTTTCAATATTCTGTTGCATATGCTTTACAGTATAAGGTGTAGCTGTTCATTCTACCCATTTTGCATAGAAATCTTTATTCTCAGTTACTGTATCAATATTAAAATTCCAAAGAGCAGCACTAGATGTGTCTTCTATTTTCCATCATTCAAGAACATATCCATCTTTTGTTGCCTCTTGTTGCGTAGCATTTCCATTATGATCAACTGTTTGAGTTGGACATGTACCTACTCCACAAGTTCAGTCATGGAATGTTACAGTTCGAGGATCATGTTTATCATAATAACATTGAATTAGTGTAGTTCCATTTCAATTAATTTCTGTATCAGTTGATGTACATGTTGCAGTTGCTCTAGGTTCATATCCAACATATGTCTGTAAATCATATGTATTCGCATCTGCTTTATTTATAATTCCTGCAATTATTGTAGCTACTGATATTCATGCAGCAGCCGTTCATTCTGATTCATCCAAAGTTTTTATGTAATTTCCATTATGACTCTCTTTATAATGTCTTACTGTATATTTTACTCATCATGCAGATGGTGTCCATGTCGCATATAATGTAGCATTTCATTGAACTGTATATGATGTTACGATATTACCATCTGTACATGAATTTTCATCTGCTTTACACCATTTAACAAAGTCATATCCAGCTTTCGTTGTAGTTGGAAGTGGATCAATAGTTGTATTATATGCTACAGTCTGACTAGCCACTTCTGTTCATCCCTTAGTATTGAATGTTACTGTATATTGATTTGTAGGAGAACTGCTATCATCACTATAACAAGCTATTAATGTTAAATTACTTGTTACTCTTGATGAGAAATCATAAGATGAACCTTCACAGTTATCTTTATGCCATCCAAGGAATGAATATGTATATTGATCCGTAACTTTACTTGGATTTGCAGGCTGAGTAACTGTTCCATTATACGGAACTGTTACTTCAGTATTAGAGTCTCCATTATTTGGATTAAATGTAACTGTTTTGCTTGGTTCTGTTACATAAGTACATTTAATTACTGTAGAACCATTTCATGCAATTTGAGCATCTGTTAACGCTGTATCAGTTGCATGATTTGCAACAGGAGTAGTTCCTACTTTACATTCACTTTGTATTAATCCTTCATAGTTTTTATCTGCTATTGAAGTCTTTGGCACATAGCTTTCAGCTGTTCCATAATATGTTATAGATTCTGTGCTATTATCAGGTTTAACATGATTTACCTTATAAGTAACTGCACCTGGAGCTGGTGTCCATGTAGCTTTTAGAGTTATTGGAGCTGTAACTGGTGTAGCAAAGTCATAAGCTGCTGAACCTTTTTGCCATTCAACGAAATTATATCCATCTCTAGTAGGAGCTGCTGGTTGAGTAGCCGTTCCACCATTAGCAACAGTTTGCATAGCAACTTCACTTCCTTCGTTAGAGTCGAATGTTACATTGATCAACCAGTGAGCTTTAAGATTTATATCTTTTGTTACATTCTTATCAAAATCATAAGCTGATTCTGCCCCATCTTCAAACCAACCAGCGAATGTATATCCAGCTTTAGTTGGATCTGATGGTTTTGCAGCTTTTTGATTCCATGGAACATATGCTATATCTTTTAATTCTGTAGTTCCATCCTCATCATAGAATCTAACTTTGTATCATGCAGTCACTCAGAATGAACCATCAGCATGTTGTGTTGGGATTTTTCCTGCAGCACAGTCATTAACTGAAACAGGTTCTGAGAATGATCATCAATTAATTCATGCCTTTGTGGCTCCAGATATTCTTACAACTTCAACATCTTTAGCACTAGGTGAAGAATAATAACTTGTTGGAGTACTAAGATTATCAATAATAACTAATTGATTTACCACACTATCTGATGAATTTTCATCTGTCTTAACATTAAAGTTATCATCTAATCCAGGATATCATGCTTTCAAATCAACTACAGCCTTAGATCAAGCTGGAAGTGTAACCAAAGCATCCCCTACTTTTCATACTGTAGCAGGATCTCCTGTAACGTTAAATACTGCATTTTCACTAATATCTACCTTTCATGCACGAATAACTACTCATACTCAATTATCAATATTGAATGTTCATCCATTTACTTTAACTGTATCATCATTTGCAACGTAGATTCCACATGCTGTATATCATTCTGTACGACCAGCTGGTGTCATACTTCCATTAAATATTCATCCGTTTATTGTAACTGTATTACCTCATCTTCAACTATTTCATGGTGTCATAATTACACAATTGTTAGTTGATGAGAAAGTTCACCCATTGATTTCTGCAGTTCATCCTATTCATACCCAACATGTTCACTCAACAGATGTTATTGTTCATCAATTTACTGTTAATTTTCCACCACTATAAGCATTTAATGCCCATTCTCAATTTACATTCACATCATTCAATACTGCCTCAGCGTTTACTCATTCAATATCAATTGCATCGCCTGAAGCAACTGTAATCGTTCCATTTTTTATTGTAACAACTTTGCTTTTTACTGTAACATTTCATGTTATAGTTTTATAATTCAAATCTAATGTTAAATTAGGTACGTTTATAGTAATATCTTCTGATGTATCTTTCAACAATTTAACAGTTTGACCATCAGTAGCAGCAGAAATTGCTGAAGCCAATGAATCATGCCATTCTCAATTAACTTCTGCAACTGCATCTGCAAATGATCAAACTACTGAAGCCTTACATGTATAAATATTTACATATCCACCATTAGAGTCTGATAACACATTTACAAGGTCTCCAGCATATTCAGCAACACCTGGATTACCACAATCTGCAATATAACTTGTATATAATCCGTCGTATCCATACTGTCCATTACCATGTTTAATCTTTACTCTTACTTTAGATATATTATCCTTAACAGGAACTCTAACCAAAATAGACTGATTAAATGTTACTGGTCACAAAGAAGTAACACCATTTTTAAATCAGATTTCTACCTGTCATTGTACTAAAGGTGTTTCATCTTGATTTGCAGCAAAATCTTCTGTAGGATTTGTTGAAATTACTGTTGCATCATCTCCTACTGTCTGTGTCTTTTCTATAGTTTCAAGTTTCAATGTTGAAACATTTATAGGAGTTTGTCCTTCTGGAGTAACTGTTGTACTTGCTGGTATTGCTACATTCTGACCATCTGCTACAGATGTAGGTGTAGTTTCAGTTGAAACTGGAAGTTGAGAAACTACGTACTCTCATTCACTTGTCGCACTAGCTATATATCCTGCTAGCAGTATATCTGACATAGTTCAGTATCTACAAACTCCGTTATTTTTTCATTCTGTACTACAATTAACATAATCACAATCTATACCAGCCATTTCTGATAATTTAAACGTTCATGCTGTTATAT
>Ga0310690_10009832_pt1 | contig 11963 bp, 9 predicted proteins | sample AusTroGonzalo_MG_2_FD_207661 | JGI IMG/M metagenome (GOLD analysis project Ga0310690, IMG submission 207661) | Bovine rumen microbial communities from tropical cattle in Woodstock, Queensland, Australia - Gonzalo_04 (v2) (version 2) | ecosystem: Host-associated > Mammals > Digestive system >...
CATCCTGCTGTTCGGCGATCGGGCGGATGGTCCCGCCGCCGCCCGCGTTGTTGATCAGGATATCGACCGAACCGACCTGCGCCATGAGTTCGTCCCAGTCCTTGCCGGAGGTGATGTCGGCGAGGACCGCGTGCACGCCGAGTTCTTCGGCGGCGGCGGCGAGCTTCCGTTCGTTGCGGCCGGTGATCCAGACCTCGGCTCCCGCCTTGCGGAACGCTTCGGCGATGCCCTTGCCGTATCCGCCGGCTCCGCCGGTGACGATGACTTTCTTCCCTTTCGGATCCATGATCTTCCTCTCACTGATGGTTTGGGCAGGCGATCGTCATTTCGTCATGGAAATGCATCAATTCCTGCAGTTTCCGGATATCGACGGCGCGGAGCGGAACGCGCTCCCCGACCGCCAGCGCCGCCGCGAAACCGGCGGCTTCTCCCAGCCGCATGATCGTGCGGGAGAGGCGGCAGCTGGTCGCGGCGAGACAGGAGAATCCGCCGATCTTTCCCGCGACCAGCAGATTGTCCTTGCCCTTCGGCAGCAGCGAGCGGTAGGGAATCCCGTAGGGACGCACCGGCCGCGCCGGACCGCCCGCGCCGTGGCGGTCCAGCTGGTGATCGCTCATCACCACCCAGTCGCTCTGATCCTGACCGGCGATGCCGTTCAGAACGTCGTGTTCGGTCAGCATCGCTTCGCAGAGGGTGCGGAACGATTCGCGCACTCCGAGTTTCGCGGCAAACGACCGGAAGGCGTAGCGGCGCAGGAGTTCGTACTCCTTCTGCACCGTGTGCCAGTAGATCCTGACCCGCTCCTCGCAGAGCTGCCGGGCGGCGGTTTCGCCCAGCGCCAGAAACTCCGCGCCCCGCAGGGTCGGGAGCATGTTGCAGCAGAGGTCTCCGTTCGGATATTCGACCGCGACCATCGAGGCGGCGAGTTCCCGTCCGGCGAGCGCTTCCGGAAGCGGCTCCACTCCCGGCTCGGCGGTGCGCGCGACCCGGAAGATCAGCGTCACGCCGTTGAGGTTGCCGACGGTGGGCGTTTCGGGGGCGTCCGGTTCCTGAAACACCGAATGCGGCTCCGAACCGAGAAGGAGATGGCAGCGGGAGGCGGCGGCGAGCAGTCCGCAGTTGTCGATCCAGATCTTCGCCTCGATCTCGGTACCGTCGTCCAGCACGACGCTTCGGATGTGTTCGTCGGAGTACTTCACCTCCGCGACGCTCCTGCCTGAGAGGACCCCGCAGCCGGATCCCGCCAGCATCTCCCGTGCGCAGCGGTCCCATACCGCCGGCTCGAAGATGACGCCGTGCCACTTGGAGAGGTCGGAGATCTTCCTGTAGTCGAAGCCGAGTTTCCGGGTGTCGTCGTAGGACATGCTCCGGTTGATGACGCTGAGACCGCCGGGGAAGTCGCGCATCCCCTCGGCGCCGAGGCTCCTGTGGAGCTTCGGAGTGTAGATGCCGCAGCCGCCGGGGATCCGGCGCATGCGGTCATACAATTCCCGGGGGAGTCCGTACGACGCGCCGGTGACCGGCTCCCAGCAGTTCACGCCGGAGACGGTGGAGGTGCCGCCCAGCAGCTCCTCCCGTTCCACCAGCAATGTCCGGCAGCCGGACTGCGCGGCGCGCAGCGCGGCGGCGAATCCTCCCGATCCGCCGCCCGCGACGCAGATGTCGACTTGAAGTTTCGTATGCATCTTTTGGAGTTTCGGGATCATCCGCGGACGAGAGCCGGGATCACTTCAATTCTTCGACCCTGATGTTGCGGATCTCGATGACGGAATCGCTTTTCCCGCTCAGGGAGAGGATGACGCGGACCGATTTCGTTCCCGGCCACAGTTTTCTGGGCGGATTCCCCGTTCTGACGATGCCGGTCAGCAGCCCCGTCCGGGTCATCCATTGCTCTCCCGCGGTCGCGACGCCCGTATTCCAGATATAGGTGGCCCCGCCCGAATGCTGACGCACTTTCGCGCCTTCGGGCATGTTCATTTTCAGCGGCTGCGCCAGTTTGATTTCCCAGAGGTCGCCTTTGCGGGCGATCCCGTCCGGCGCGATCTTGAGCGCGGAGCGGTTCGGCAGATCGGAAAAGTCGTCTCTGGTGTTGAAAGCCGCGTAAAAAATCGCCGGTTCGGTGCGCCAGCGGGAGGCGTCTTTTACGGTAATCACCGAATTCCCTCTCCTGACGGGAGCCGTGATCTCGGTTTCCGTATCGGGGACGATATTGACCTGCGCGGGGGTGATGATGCCGTTCTTCGCATCCAGCGCGGCGTAGCCGAGCCGGACTTTGACCGGGGATCCGGAGCGAAGTCTGAACTCTCCGGAGAGGCGGTATTTTTTCGCCGGATCCAATTCCAGCCGCTGCACGGAGAAGAGCGTCTTCGAGCCGTTGACGATCAGAATGTTGTTTTCCTGCGAGATCCCCGTCGCTTGCTTGAAGTCTTCCGGTTTTGCGATCCGGAAAATCTCTTCCGCGGTGAGCGTCCCCGCGCAAAGTGCCGCCAGAAGTCCCGCAAGGATCTTTCTTTTGCCGGTCATGTTTTTCTCCTTTCCGTCAATCGTTGGTTTTTCTGACGATCACGATCCGGTCGCAGGCGATGGAGTTTTTCTCCTTCGATCCCGGATAATATTTCGGTCCGGTCAGCTTGAGCGAGATATAGATCGTGACCGTGTCGTCGGTACCGGGCATCCAGACTTCCCCTGGGAAGATATGGAAGAGATACCGGTACCGCTCGAAGAGAAGCCGCACTTCGTATCCGGGCGTGATCGAGGTCTCGCCGATGTTGTAGAAACAGTATTTCCCTTCCATCCCCGCCTTGGGAACGTGGATCTCGGCGATGATCTCCCAGAGGCGTCTGCTGCGGTCGGCTTCGAGGATCTGGATCGGAAATCCCTGCTTCTCCTTGTCGTTGAACATCGTGTGCCCCCATGCGGCGCCGCCGTCCCTGATCTGCTCCGTGCTGCCCATCGGTTCGGGGAAAAACTCGAAGATCAGAGCGGGATCGATCTTTCCGAAAATCTCCGGCGGCAGCGCGACGGGTTCTCCGCCCTCCTGAATGACCAGTTTGTCGACCATCCGGTCCAGTGTTTTGTCGTGATTCGCCTTGTGCTTTTTGATCTGGACGACCCGCTCCGGATAAAACGCCGCCGTTGCCTGATGGAAGGAGCTCTTGATCCTCGTTCCCAGTTCGGCGACGTCGGAACCGTACTCCGGCACTTCCTTCTTGATCCGGCGGAAGAAGCGGAGCGTCATGAGGTCCAGCGGGATCCGGACCCGGCGGACGGAAAAGTTGATCTCCGGGGTCGCGGCGGTCAGTCCCTCCATCCGGTCGAAGTATCCCTGCCACCTCACGACGTCGCGGCTCCGGAGAAACGGTTTCCAGGTGCCGACCGTGGCATTCCACTTGACGAAGACATCGGTTTTTGCGGCGACATCTTCCAGCTCGCTCAGATACGTTTTCATCAGCGGCGCCGCGGGACCGTATTCGAAGTTCATGAAATCGTCGATCAGGGGATCGGCATCGAGTCCGGGGTCCCGCATCAGCCGCGCCATCAGGTAGCTCTGGAGTTCGGTGAATCCGGTCATGCCGGGGACGCCCACCGGATGAGAAAAATTGCATCCGCTCACGCCTGCTTTTCGGGCAAGCGCGATATCTTTCGCGCAGCGGCGGACATTGCCGAAGGGCGGTACCGTCATCGTTCCGAAGGTCCACGGATTGACGTAATACCCCAGAACGACGTTCCGACAGCACTTTCTCCACTCCGTCAGATTCCGATAGGTTTCCGCATTGGTCCTGCCGTCCCACGCCTTGCTCATATCGTCGTCGATCGGCCAGAATTCGAGGATGACGTTGTCGGGGAAGGTCAGACCTTTCGGGGGAACTTCCGTCTGTTCCTTCCGGTAGGCGTAAGTGCAGATTTTGATCTGCGGAAAATCTTTTTCCGCCGCTTCCGCGAGTTCCTTGACGAAAAGAAAAATCGGCGCTCCCTTCGTCTTGTATTTTGCGACCGCCGCCCGGCATTCGCCGCAGCAGCAGAATTCCCCGGGAAAATCGAAGGCGGTGACGGAAAACGAATTCTTCGACGGCGTGCTCCTGATGTGTTCGTAGAAGTTCTTCTTGAATTCCGCCCGCAGCGCGGGGTTGCTGAAACACAGCTGACGCACGACCCGTCTCCCGTTCTCATCCAGCGAAAACCATTCCGGATGTTCCTTGAAATATCCCTTGGTCTTGAAGGCTTTGATCCTGGACTTCTTGGGGGCGTCCGGAATGTAGTCGAAGAGGGTATGCCCCGCCGGAGCCGCCTGACGGAGATCGTTGACCCCGTTGACCGGGAGGATTTCTTCGTTTTGAAAATTCTCGAAATGGAACGCGGTCTTATCCATTCCCGGCAGCGGCATCAGACGGATCTTGAGATTCATGCCGTTCCGGTAGAGAAAGCGATGCGCTTCCGGGCGGTGGAAGAAATAATCCGGGGTCATGGAGCGCAGAAAGAGCGGATAGCTCTTCCTGCGGTCGAGCTCCGGCAGCTTGAAATTTCTCAGATCGGGAACTCGTTTCCCGCCCCGGGCGTCGTACCAGATATACCCGCAGTCGCTTTCGAGAAAATCATGCACGGCGTGGTGGATCCCGGATTCTCCGCCGCCGGAGAGCAGCAGCTTGTCACCCTCTGTGCGGATCAGGAATTCGCCGATCTTCAACGACGGATCCTTTTCCCGCAAAACGATCTGCCGGCCGCTCCCCGTCGTTCCCTCCGTCACCGGGAACGCGGCTCCCGAGGCTTCTTCCAGATGGATCTTCAGCTCATGAGCGGCGTATCTGAGATTCTCCGAAGCGTTTTCCGGAAGCACGATCCGGTAATCGGTCTTCCCGCTGCTGCACAGCGGCAGCCCGGCGGCTTGCGTGCCGAGAGCGGCTCCTCCCGCCAGGAGGAAGGCAAAAAATACAGACGGAATCGATTTGACGCAGTGTCTCATTGCGATCCTCCCTGTGATGCCGGATTCGGGAATGTCAATTGTTGTTCCAGTAATTGGAGAACGAGGTTTCGCTCAGCGATCCTTTGATCTTTTTGTTCCAGAGGTCGTTCCAACCGCAGGTGCTGTGGCCCCACCGCGACCGGATGTTTCTGGCGCTGCCGTTCAGGAAGAGCGCGTTCGTGCCGCCGCCGTGGGCGCTGTAATTGCTGATGTCGAAGCCCCGCTTCAGGGCGATTTTATTGACCCGTTCCTCCGATGAGCAATCCGAAATTTTCTCGGAGAGTCCGCTCTGGGCGCCGTAGCGTTTCCAGAAATCGGTGAGGATGATGATGTCTTTTGCCTCCGCGCCCGTCTGGGAAAGTTTTTCCAGCGGGATCTCCGCGGCATCGGCGAAATAGCCGGAGCCGAGACCGCTCCGGAACATGAAACCGCCGTTGTAAGCGTAGCTGATCACCATGTTGTCAGCTCCGTTTTTGTATTCGTCGCTGGGGCAGGCGAAGCCGTTTTTGATTTTATAGCCGTTGGCTTGCAGACCGAGATACCAGTAGCTGTAGTCGGTCGCGAGATTGCTGCCGATGCACGGCATGATCCAGCCGGAGTTGCTGTCGGTGTAGGCGAGCCAGAAGCCGTACATCTGCTTCTGATTGCTCAGGCATGAGACGGCTCTGCCGCGCTCGCGCGCCTGCTGCAAGGCGGGCATCAGGATCGCGGCGAGGATCGCGATGATCGCGATCACGACGAGAAGCTCGATGAGCGTAAAGCGCCGTATAACGGATCTGATGTGAAATTCACCCTGTTGGTCTCTCATCTCGTACTCCTTCCCTTGGGATTGCTGTTTTTCCTTATATGCCGATCGCAAACGTGTTGCGACATGCCGCGAACTCGCTTCGGAGCGCCGAGCGTCCGGGAAATGTTCCGTCGCGCGGAGCGGCGCGCCGGAATCACTTCCTGTGATTTCGGGAGGAACTCTCCCTGATCACCATTTCCATCGGGAATTCGATCCGGATCGGTTCCGGATTGCCCGCGATCTTGTCCTGCAGAATTTTCAGAATGGAATCGGCGATTTCTCTTTTGTCGTAATGGAGCGAGGTCAGCGTCACGGGGAGGCATTCGCCGATGAGGAGGTTGTCCCAGCCGATCACTCCGAAATCCTCGGGGATCCGGATTCCCGCCGCCATGAGCTGCTTCATCAAAAGCGCGGCGACGTTGTCGTTTTCGGCGATGACGGAGTCGAATTTCTGCGGGAGCAGGGTGTCGCGGACCAGTTCCCGGCATCCGGCGGCGATCCCGGCGATGCCGTCTTCCGCCGCGCCGAGGTAGAAGATCCTGCCTTCGGGGCAGGCGCGGGAGAACCCGTCGACGCGCTTTCTGCCGCTCAGCGGAAGGGGATTCAGGTGGTTGCCGATCAGCAGCGCGGGCTTGCGGTAGCCGTTCTTCCGGAGATGTTCCACCGCGGCAGTCATGCCGCCGACGATATCGACGTCGACCGCGGAACAGCAGGTCTCGCCCGCGTTGAAGACGAAGACGATCTTCGGATCGTCCTTGAGTTTGTCATCCAGATGGAAGTTGAGCTGGGAATAATCGTGAGCGAAGGAGATGATGCCGTCCACTCCGTTCTGCTTGAGTGAATGATATGCGTCGAGGAATTTTTCCGGATTGTCGTGCGCCTGCGCGGAGAGGAGCCGGTATCCGAAGCGGTCGGCGGAGTTTTCCACCTCGGCGAGGACCCGGTACATGGATTCCGGGGCGCGGGAGTCGATCATGACGCCGATGATCTTGCTGGCTTTGCCGCGGAGGATCCGGGCGCTGATGTTCGGGATGTAGCCGAGTTCCCGTGCGGCGGCGAAGATCTTCTGCCGGGTCGCTTCCGCGGCGCGGGCGTACTTTTTTCCGCCCAGCACGGCGGCGGCGAGCTGGAAGGAAACCCCCGCTTTCAACGCGACATCCCGAATCGTCGTCATGGACCCCCCGGATCTTTCGTAGGTGATAGAACGTTCTATCAATTTAATATAACTCCATCCTGCAAAAAATCAACCGACGGGAAAAATTTTTTTCGAAACTTTTGCGGTCGCGGCGGTTTTCGGGCGACGATGCTTTCAGCGGTGGCAGGAGGGCGGAACGGGGAGTTCCTCCATGCTGCCCGGTTCCAGTTCCCTTCTGGCGCGGGAGGGAGGAAAGCCGAAGCGCTTCCTGAACTGCCGGGAGAAATAGAACTGGTTCGGATAACGGAAGCGGTCGGAGACCTCCTTGATGCTGATCCCGGGATTTTCCAGCAGAAAGCTCATGGCGCAGTCCAGCCGGTAGTTCAGAAAGGCGCTGCGCGGGGAGTCGAAAAGATATTCGCGGCAGAGCCGGGTGAGGGTGCGCGGGGAGCACTTGAAGTTCGCACTGAAGCCGTGCAGCGAGAAATCCTCCCCCGCGATGCAGTCGTCGAAGTAATGGTAGATCCGATAATAGATATACCCGGGTCCGGTTTCGAGGTTGCTGCTTTCCTGCAGATAGCGGGGAGGATAGGCTTCGAGAAAGAGGCGCAGCACCGCCATGAATGCCGAATCGAAAAAGGAATGCGGCAGCTCCAGATCCTTGTACTTCCGCGCCAGCGCCAGCAGGTCCGCCATCAGCTCCGGACAGGGGATCTCGGCGATCTGGCACTCCGGCGGCAGCCCGGGTACGAACAGCCGCAGAAGCATCTTTGCCGTGCTCTCCGAACGGAGCATGAAATGGATACAGAAGAAGCGCTCCTCCGGCGCATAGTGGTCGATGTGCGCCTGCCCCGGTTGGATCAGCAGAAAATGTCCGTTCGGGACGGTCAGTTCGCGGTGTCCGAGGCGGCAGCGATATTGCCGTCCGCTCGGCACGATCAGCTCGAAGCCCTTGTGGATGTGCGACGGAAAATCCTTGCGCTCCTCGGGGAAGACCTCGTGGAAGTTGTTCAGAATGAACTGCCATTGCAGATAGCGTATCCGCACCTGGTCGCTTCCGAGGATATGGCTGATTTTCATGAGCTTTCCGGTCGTCATGGAGGTGTCTCCAGCGCGTTTCCCGTTTTCCGGCTAATTTAACCTGCCGCCGCTGTTTTTCAACCCCCGGCGCCGCTCTTCGGAGGGAATTGTTCCGCTTTCCGCGTCAATGGGATATGTTTTGGCTGTATTTGACATGTTGAAGCGACGGCGTTCCATGTATATTAACGCCATAAAACTTCGGAAAGGATGTCCGGTCATGAAGTATGTTACGCCCGATTTCGTCGTCCGCCGCGGGGTTGTCATGGAGAAGGGGCTGGTCCCCTACGCTTCCTCCTTGACCTTCAACGCGGGGGTGTCCCGGTTCGGGGAGGGGTATGTGATGCTCTTCCGGAACGATTTCAACATCACCCCGAAGGATTTCGAGGAGTTTTACGCCGGGATCAGCGATCATACGGTGCCGCCGACCAACTGGGGGCTCGCCTTCAGCCGCGACGGAGTGCGCTGGGAGGTCGCGCCGGAACCTTTCTTCGAAATGTCCGGCGGAGAGATATGGCGGACCTACGATCCGCGTATCACCCCGCTGCCGGACGGCCGCTTCGGGATCTGCTTCGCGGCGGATTCCCATCACGGTACGCGCGGCGGGATCGGCGTCACCTCCGATTTCAGAAAACTGGAACTCCTCTCCTTCAGCGCGCCGGAAAACCGGAACATGGTGCTCTTTCCCGAAAAGATCGACGGGCAGTATGTCCGGCTGGAGCGTCCCTTCGGTTCCCGCCGGGAATCCATCTGGCTTTCCCGTTCGCCGGATCTGGTCCACTGGGGAGAGACCGAGCTGGTGCTCGGGGCGGAGAAAGTCGCATTCGCCGACAACAAGATCGGTCCCGCCGCGCCTCCGGTCCGCACTCCGGAGGGATGGCTCACTCTGTTTCACGCGGTCGAACCGCAGCCAGTCGCCTTTTCCGCCTGGCAGCGCGATTGGGTCAACTGTTATTATGCCGGCGCCATGCTGCTGGATCTGGAGGATCCGTCAAGAATCGTTGCCCGCGCGAAGATCCCGCTTCTGGTGCCGGAGACGGGATATGAACTGCACGGGTTCCGCGGCGGCGTCATCTTTCCCGGCGGCGTGCTGATCGAAGGGAACCGGGTGCGGATCTACTACGGCGCCGCCGATACGGTCGAGGCGCTTGCGGAAGCTCCGCTCGATGAACTGATCCGTTTCATCCGGCAGCACGATGCCGTGGAATGAGGCTGAAAAACAGGACAATGCGCGCGATCGCGTATGAAATATCGGAACATGAGAAAACGGAACCGAACACAGGAGGAGTGAACATGCAAAAAGAACATCCGTTACGTCCGCAGAGTGATCGTTCGCGGAACTTCACGTTGATCGAGCTTCTTGTGGTTATAGCGATCATCGCGATCCTCGCCGCGATCCTGATGCCCGCCTTGCAGCAGGCGCGGGAGCGGGCGCGGAGCACCTCGTGTCCTGCCAACATCAGGCAGATCGGAATGGGCGAATCCGCGTATGCTTCGGACAACCGCGATCAGCTTCACGGCTGGGCGATGTACGGCGTCTATCTGAAAAAGCTCAATGTGAAGATGGCTGCCGCGGTCGGTTGGACCGTGTTCCTCTGGAATGCCGATTATCTTCCGGAACCCGGCAGCGACAAGGCGATTTTCTTCTGCCAGGGGCAGCAAAGCATTCCGGATAACGAATATTCCGCAAACGGCAACGTCGCCGATCCCTTTCATAAAAACAACAATTATTCCGCGAATGCGGATCTGATGCCGAGTTTCGCCGGCGGTCCGGATAAGGACGGCAAGGCGGTGCTGTGCAATCAGACGACCCGGATCAAACAGCCGAGCAAGAAACTTCTCTTCACCGACGGACTGCAGCGTTACAACAACGGGAACATCGTGGAAAAACAGTGTTCCCAGTCTTTTGCGGAGGGCGGCAGCGTCCATTCCTACAGTCCGACGGCAAAATGGGGCAGATTCACCTTCCCTCATTCCGGCGGGATCAACTCCGCCTTTGTCGACGGTCATGCGGGATGGGTGAGGAAATCCTCCGTGATCGATCATCCGGAGATCGGCATGGCCGATACCGATTCCACCATCGACTGAGAAACGAAACAGAGAAAGGAACGCACGATGAGATCGAAACATTTGAGCTGGATTCTGGTCGCCGCAATACTGAGCACGCTGGCGGCGGCAGGCGAAAATCTGATCAAGGACGGCGACTGCGGCGCGGAGCCGATGTCGGAGGAGTTCGGGCTGTGCGGGATCACCGAGCAGGCGACGCTTTCGCTCGTCGCCGACGGGACCGACGGGAACCGCTGTCTGAAGTTCGAGCTGACCAAGTACCGGACCGACAAAGACGGCAAGCGTCTGGTCAACACCAAGCTCCGCATCGGCGGGACCCGCCGGGTATGGGGATTCCCGTGCAAGCCCGATACGCTTTACCGGTTCTCCGTCGAGATCAAAGGCGACGCGCCGCGGGCGATGATCGACTTTCTGGAGTGGCCCGATCCCGCGAACAACTACCGGGGATGCCGCACGAAGCGGACCGACGTCCATCTGATCCGCCCGCAGAAGGAGTGGACCCGGTATCAGGGGAGTTTCCGCACCGGACCCGACGCGAAACGCGCCGCGCTCTGCATCGTTTTCTGGGGGAACGAGGCGAAGAGAGACATGCCGGAGAAGATCGGTCAGTATGTGCTGATCGACAGGATCCGCGTCGAGGAGGCGGGGCCGGAGACGGACGCCGCCCGGTGAACGGAGCCAGGAGAGAACCGGAGTCAGGCGGAGCTTTCCGCCGCGGGAGGATGACATGAAATCGAAAATTCCGAGCATGATTCTTGCCGCGGCGATGTGCTGCGCGTCGGCGGCGGCAGGTGAAAATCTGATCAAGGACGGCGACTGCGGCGCGGAACCGATGTCGGAGGAGTTCGGGCTGTGCGGCGTCACCGAGCAGGCGAAGCTTTCGCTCTTCACCGAGGATCTCACCTGGAACCGCTGCCTGAAGTTCGAGCTGACCGGCTACCGGACCGACAAGGACGGCAAGCGTCTGGTCAACACCAAGGTCCGCCTTGGAGGGACCCGCCGGGTATGGGGATTCCCGTGCAAGCCCGATACTCTTTACCGGTTCTCCGTCGAGATCAAAGGCGACGCGCCGCGGGCGATGATCGACTTTTTGGAGTGGAGCGATCCCGCGAACAACTACCGGGGATGCCGCACGAAACGGACCGACGTCCATCTGATCCGCCCGCAGAAGGAGTGGACCCGGTATCAGGGGAGTTTCCGCACTGGACCCGACGCGAAACGCGCCGCGCTCTGCATCGTTTTCTGGGGGAATGAGGCGAAGAGAGACATGCCGGAGAGGATCGGTCAGTATGTGCTGATCGACAGGATCCGCGTCGAGGAAAGTCCCGCCGCCGGCATCGTCACAGGTGGGAGAGCTCCGGAAAGGCGCGACGGGATCCTCGCGGGCATCACGCCCGCCGCGGTCTGCGTCGTTTCGGAAAAGCCGGCGGAACTGACCGGGTTCCGCGACCAGAAGGAAGACAAACCCGCGCGGCTGACGACGGAATGCCGGGTCCGGCGCAGCGGGGATGCACTGCTTTTCGATCTGTATTGCAAGGGCGCCGCGCCGGAGGTCGATCCCAAGGCTTCGCTCTGGTCGAACGACGCGGTGGAATTCTTCTTCGCGCCGGTCAAACCGGATCGGCGGCTTTCGCAGTTCGTCGTCGCCGCCGACGGCAGGCGCTGGATGGGCAACGGTTCGTCGGAAGTCAAGCGTTATGATGAATGGAAGGCTTCGGTCGTTCCCGCGGAAAACGGCTGGCGGGTGAAGGCGGAGATCCCGCTGCGGCTGCTCGGATTTGACGCCGCGCCCCGCGCGGGGGAGGGGATCGCCTTCAACATCGGGAGGCAGCACATCGATCCGCTCCGCTGTCCCGCAAAGCCCGATTTCAGCCGCGGCAACCGCTGGGCGTACGGCAGAATGTACGACCACTCCTCGTGGTCTTTCGGCTACGGAG
>Ga0310690_10009833_pt1 | contig 11963 bp, 9 predicted proteins | sample AusTroGonzalo_MG_2_FD_207661 | JGI IMG/M metagenome (GOLD analysis project Ga0310690, IMG submission 207661) | Bovine rumen microbial communities from tropical cattle in Woodstock, Queensland, Australia - Gonzalo_04 (v2) (version 2) | ecosystem: Host-associated > Mammals > Digestive system >...
CGTGACCGACCGAAAGGGCCATGATCTCCGGTACGCGATCGCGCCGGACAAGATCAAGGAGGAGATCGGCTGGTATCCCGAGACCTGTTTCGAAGAGGGCATCAGGAAGACCATCGCCTGGTACTTTGAGCACGAGGACTGGATGAAGAACGTGACCAGCGGCGATTATCAGAAATATTATAACGATATGTACGAAAACAGATAGGAAATGAAATTATGAAAGGTATCATTCTTGCCGGAGGAGCCGGCACCAGACTGTATCCGCTGACCAAGGCTGTTTCGAAACAGATCCTCCCGGTCTACGACAAGCCGATGATCTATTACCCGCTTTCCACGCTGATGCTGGCCGGGATCCGGGAAATCCTGATCATCTCGACCCCGAGGGACCTTCCGGTATTCGAAGATCTGCTGGGGACTGGAGAAAAACTCGGACTCAAATTCTCCTACGTCGTGCAGGAGCAGCCGAGAGGCCTGGCGGAAGCCTTTATCCTCGGGGAACAGTTCATCGGGGACGACAATGTGGCGCTCGTGCTCGGAGACAACATTTTCTACGGGCAGAGCTTCCAGAAAGTGCTGCAGAGAGCTGCGGAGCGGGAAACGGGAGCTACGATCTTCGGGTATTACGTCAGGGATCCGAGGGAGTACGGCGTCGTGGAATTCGATAAGAACGGCAAGGCTTTGTCCATTGAGGAAAAGCCGAGAAACCCCAGATCGAACTATGCGGTCCCGGGCCTGTATTTCTATGACAACAAAGTCGTGGAGATCGCAAAGAAGGTAAAGCCTTCTGCCAGGGGAGAACTGGAGATCACGACCGTGAACAATGAATATCTCGAGCGCGGAGAACTGAACGTTGAGACCCTCGGACGGGGCTTTGCCTGGCTCGACACGGGCAATCAGGATTCCCTTCTCGACGCGGCCGATTTCGTCGCGGCCTTCCAGAAACGGCAGGGCCTTTATATTTCCTGCATCGAGGAGATCGCGTACAAGAAAGGATTCATCAACAGACAGCAGCTCGAAACGCTTGCGGACGAGCTGATCAAGACCCCGTACGGCAGGTATCTGAAGGATATTGCGAACGGGCTGTAAAGAGGTTCTTATGAGAATACTGGTAACAGGGGCGAACGGATATATCGGCTCCCATGTCGTGCGGAAACTGCTGGACATGGGCCATGAGGTCGTTGCCTGTGATGTCAGATTTGACAGCGTGGATGAGAGGGCGGTCAGCCTGGAGGAGGACATTTTCTCCGAAACGGGCGGACTGTACGAAAAAAGCGGACGTCCCGACGTGTGCCTGCATCTCGCCTGGAGGAACGGATTCGTTCACAATTCCGAGACGCACATTCAGGATCTGCCGCTTCATTTCCGCTTTATGGACCGGATCACGGACGAGGGTCTGACGCATCTCGTGGTCATGGGAAGCATGCACGAGATCGGATACTGGGAAGGACCGATCGATGAAAATACACCGGCGGCGCCCTTATCGTTCTATGGCATTGCCAAGAACGCGCTGCGCCAGTCGGCCATGATCATCGCGTCGCAGAAAAAGATCTGCCTGCAGTGGATCAGGGGCTATTACATAACGGGGGACGATCTCAGGAACAATTCGATCTTCGCCAAGCTCCTTGCCGCCGCGGCAGAGGGAAAAAAGACCTTCCCGTTTACCAGCGGAAAGAACAAATACGACTTCATGAGCGTGGAGGAACTTGCGGAGCAGATTTCCTGCGTCGCGCTCCAGACCGAAACGGACGGCATCATCAACTGCTGCAGCGGCAGGCCCGTCTCCCTGGGTGAACGCGTTGAAGCTTTTATCAAAGAACATGATCTGGACATTACCCTGGAATACGGGGCTTTTCCGGACCGCAAATACGATTCCCCCGGCGTTTGGGGCGATCCTTCAAAAATAAGAAAAATTATGGCAGACGTATAAGAGGTGGATTATGGGCAAGATTACCGTTGAAACATGTGAGATAGAAGGCCTGAAGATCATCACTCCCACCGTTTTCGGCGATGAGAGGGGTTATTTCATGGAGACCTACAATTATAACGATTTTAAAGAGGCCGGACTGGACGAGGTCTTCGTTCAGGACAATCAGTCCTCTTCCTCGAAAGGCGTATTAAGGGGCCTTCATTTTCAGATCAATTATCCCCAGGGCAAGCTCGTCCGGGTCATCAGCGGGGAAGTCTTCGACGTTGCCGTCGATCTTCGCCCCGGCTCAGAGACGTACGGTAAATGGTTCGGGATCCGGCTTTCCGCCGAGAATAAAAAGCAGTTCTTTATCCCGAAGAATTTTGCCCACGGCTTCATCGTACTTTCCGATTCTGCCGAATTCGCGTATAAATGCACTGATTTTTATCATGCGAACGACGAAGGCGGCCTGCTCTGGTCTGATCCGGACATCGGAGTGGACTGGCCGATGCCGGAAGGATTCACAAAAGACGATCTGATCATTTCTGAAAAGGATAAAAAATGGCCGGGAATCAAAAACGCCTGATCGTTGCGGTCAATGGCGGCGAAGAAGAATATTTAAAGGCCTTCGACGAACCGGACGGCAGTGACCGTCCCGACGAGATCGTTTTCATGAGGAACGTCTGGTTCGGTCCATTCACAGATCAGGATGATTATCTGAACGGTCTTTCTGCATACGGACAGGATGTGCTTTTCGCAGATCCTGCCGCTCCGTCTGATTTTTTCATCGTCCGGAATGAATACGCTGTCAGGGAAAAAGTCGCCGGACTTCTTCAGGACGGGTTTTCGGGATGGAAGAGTATACCGGAACTCGCTCTTCCACTGGACGGAATCACAGACCCGATGCATTTCATGCCGCTTACACTGATTGAACGAAATATCTTTCCTTTCGTTCGAAAGGATGTCTTCTTCAGGGATTATCGTGAAATTCTGGAGGAAGGCGTGCTGCAGTCCGGCGGGGATGTTCTGGAATATATCCGGAACCGGACCGGTTATGACGAAGACATTATTCTGAAAGAACTGATATCCGAAAAGAACATGGCTGATCTGAAGAAAGATCTGCCTCTCGACCGTGTGATTTCGACCCGTTCGCTGAAAGAAGGGAACGGGAGCATCACGAAGATCGCGCTCCGTCTCCATCTTTACTATGAGGACGAGGCTCCTTTCTGCAGGCATTATCTGGAAAGTATGCCCGAAGGAGCAGACATATATGTCACGGTTCCCAACGAAACGAAGAAAGCCGCAGCAGAAAAGGCTTTTAAGGGGCTTCCCTATCGGATCGAATACCGTGTCATAGGTAACAGGGGACGGGATGTCGCCGCCCTGCTTACCGGGATGAAGGACGTCGTGAATCAGTATGACCTGCTCTGTGTCGTTCACGACAAGAAGGTCACGCAGGTCAATCCGCTGAGCATAGGCGGGTCATGGGGCTATATGTGCTTTGAGAACCTGCTTGCCAATAAAATTTACGTTGAGAACGTCATTGCGGAATTCGAAAATGACGAACGCCTGGGTATGCTCCAGCCGCCTGTTCCGATCCACAGCTTTTATTATCCGGTCATCGGCAAAGGGGAGTGGAGCGGATGTGCGGATATCGCCGTGCAGACCGCTGAAATGCTCGGGATCCATGTGGATATCGATCCGGACAAAGAGCCGGTCGCTCCTCTCGGAGATATGTTCTGGGTCAGGCCGAAGGCGCTGAAGGCATTCTTTGATCATGACTGGAACTATGAGGACTTCCCTCCGGAGCCCCTGCCCGTAGACAGGACGCTTCTCCATGCCATCGAAAGAACTTATCAGTTCGCCGTTCAGCAGGCCGGCTTTTACAACGCCTGGACTTTGACGGACGAATACGCGCGGATCTATATAGACAATCTGGTCTATATGAATGACGAAAACATCCGGGAGATCATGAAGCGGACCGGTCCTGGAAGTCTTTCTCATATGCTTGCCGCGCTGACCGGGGGTTCGGCGCATAAAGACGAGGATCATACCTATGACGATGTGAAAAAATCGGAGGAGGAGCAGGAATGAAGCGCGCCGGGATCTACCTTTTCTTCGACAAGCACGGCATTGCCGATGATTATATTATCAGGATGATCGAAGATCTCAAACGTGATACGGAGTTCATGCTGGTCGTCTGCAACGGATACGTGCAGACCGAAAGCCTTTTCAAACTGAAAAATGCTGCCGATGAAGTGATCTGCAGGGCCAACGCGGGCTTCGATCTCGGAGCATACCGGGACGGTATCCTTTGGCTGGGATATAAGGAACTGGAACAATACGATGAGATCATTTTCGTGAACTATACCAACTTCGGACCTGTCGGTTCTTTCTCTGCCATGTTCGAAGAAATGGAGAAGAAGGACGTTGATTTCTGGGGCATCACAAAGCATCATCACATGGATTCCGATCCTTTCAATGCCATCGAATACGGATTTCTGCCCGAGCATATCCAGTCTCATTTTCTGGCAGTACGACGAAAGCTTTTCATGAGTTATGAGTACAGGGATTTCGTCATGAACAGGAGAAACCCCGAAAGCTATATCGAGGCGATCTGTTCCTACGAGGCGATTTTTACGAAATATTTCTCCGACCTGGGATACAGATGGGCGATCTGGAGCGACTCGGCCGAATATGATCAGATCTCGGCCTATCCGCTGATGTACCGGCCCGTGGATATGCTGGTCAAAAAGAACTGCACTATTCTGAAGAGACGTGCGTTCTTCCATAATTACGACGATTTTCTTTATTATACCGGCGGCGAGCCGACGGCGCTGATTTATGACAGGATCAGGCAGGATAATGTTTACGATACGGATCTGATCTGGGACAACCTGCTCCGGCTGGAAAATATGTCCGCGCTCCAGATGAACATGCATCTGGATTATATGTGCGATCCGGATCATGCGGAGGACGCGGGAGAGAACGGTCGCTTTTTATGCGTGCTCGGTCCTTCCGAAAAGGATCTGGTCTTCTATGAAAAAAGCCTTCAGGAGACAGCCGGGGGCTTTCGCGGCAGCTGCTGCTTCGGGGAAGATCAGGGCCTTAGCTTCTGCGAATTCCTGAAAGCCGCTGCCGATGCCGTCAGGGATGAGGATCTTGTTCTCGTTCTCGATCTCTCAAAGAAAGAAGAAGAGCGGACAACTGATCTGCTGCTCAACTCCTTTGTGCTGTCCCATCTGGCGCAGGGAAAGGGGATCCCGGCTTCCGTATCGGAGCATTTCGGGAAGAACGAAAGAATGGGAATGCTCGTTTCCCCGCTGCCTGTCGGCGGACGTCTTCTTGAAAAATACTCCCGGCGCTGGATCGGAAGATTCGCAGAGCTGAAGAAGCGTGCAGCGGTCCTGGAACCCTCCCTGAATTTTGAAGAGAAATACAATCCGCTGCTGCCGGCCGGAGGAAGCTTCTGGATCCGTGGCTCTCTTTTGAAAAAATGCGCCGGACATCTGGACCGGGATGACGACAGGGATCTTATAACGCTCCTTCTGCCGCTGCTCGTCCAGCATTACGGCTTTTATACCGGAAGAGCGTTCAATACGAAGGAAGCTCCGAAATATCTCGAAGAACAGCTGAACATCATGAGATATACGAACAAGGTCCTTTTCAAACTGTACGGAAGTGATATCCATATGTCCTTACGCGGCAAGATCATACGCGACGGACAATGAAGGGAAAAGAAATATGATGACATCCGATAAGAAACTGTCCTATGAAGAGCTCGAAGCCCTGCTGCAAAAGGAAAAAGAAGAGCACGAGAGCACGAAACTGAAGCTTCTTCAGACGGAGGAACTGCTGGAAGAGGTCAAAAAATGGTGGAAGGATTCGAGCCAGGCCAATTTTGCGCTGAGCGCGCGCCTGGGAAGGGCAGACTCCGAAATGGAGAAGCTCCTTCAGGAAGAGCGCCGGCAGAAGCAGATCTGGAGAGAGGCCTATGAATCCGTGACAGGTTCACGTACCTGGCGAAGCATCGTAAAAGTCAAGGGGATTTTCGGGAAAAAATGATCGGGAAGAAGGAAAGACTTACAGAGATCGATCTGATCAAACTGATCGCGATGATGGCGGTCTTTACCGTGCATTATACGGTCCAGATGATCTATCAGGGCGTCAATGCGCTGGCCCAGGTCTTTCCGACGCAGATCTTCAACGTTTATCTCGGGACGTTCGGCGTGAGCCTTTTCTTTATTGCCTCCGGCGCTTCCCTGTACTACGTTTACGGGCAGAAGCTGGAGCCGAAAACATATTTTAAGAAACGGTTCCTGTCCATTTATCCGATGTTCTGGATGGCGTATCTGTGTATACTGCTTTTCCATTTCATCATACAGGACGGTCTGCCGGGAGAGGTGCCTGCGTGGAAGATCGTATATACCATTACGGGAATCGACGGGACCATGCAGTACTACGGTCCGAATTTTTACCAGACCGGCGAATGGTTCCTCGGCGTTATCATCGGGATCTATCTTCTTTTCCCGCTGATCCGGCTGTCCTTCAACAAGAAGATGGTCCTGACCTGTGCGGTCTCCGGCATCGTGATGATCCTGTTCATCCTTTTCTGGGTGGAGGATCCGCTGCCGCTGGAATGCGTGGTCTTCGTGAGAATCCCCGAATTCTTATTCGGGATGCTGTATATAAAATACCGTGACCGGTTCAAACTCTGGCATATTATTCCGGCAGCTGGTATAATAGCCCTTATATCGTTCCTTCCGCAGGAAGGCGTGAACGTAATGATCAGGAACCTGGCGGTCGGTGCTTCGGCGTTCACCATCATGGGCATCCTGTTCCGGAAGATTCCGGTGAACAGATTTACGGGCCTGCTGATCACGATCGGGGGCAAGTATTCCTACGCGTTCTTCCTGACGCATCATGCCATTATCGTATTCTTCATACGGCTGAATATCGGAGGGACGCTGACCAGGAAACAGGTTTACCTTTTGTACCTGTTGTGCCTTGTGCTTACCGCAGTCTGCACGAAGCTGCTGTATATGCTGCACGGGCGCGTAATGAAGTTTTTCAATAACAGACAGACACGAGCATTGGAGAGAAAATGAATAAAGATCTTAATCTGAGCAACTGTACGCCCGTACTGCCCAAGGGTACGAGCACATCGCATATCGTAAAAACGGTCTTCAGTATCATTCTGCTGGTACTGGCGGCGGTTTCCGCCTTTCTGGCCGTCCTGCTGGTCACTTCCAACCAGTGGTATCAGAACACGTGGGACAATTTAAAGATCGACGAGATCATCTACCACCTGACCGGCACGATGGAAGGCACCGCGACCGATACGCTGAATGTTTTTCTCGTGACCTGTCTGCTGCCTTCGATCATCGTCGCGGCCGTTGTCGTGGTCGTCGGCATTCTGCTTCGCAGGAAGATGCTGGCCTGCAATATCCTCAAAGGCGCGATCGTGATCGCCGGCCTTCTGGTGGTATCGTTCGTGGCGAAGGAATTCTGGACCAACATGGATATTTCCACCTATGTGGAGCATCAGAGCGAGTATTCCTCATTCATTGATGAAAACTACGTGGATCCTTCGACCGTTGCCCTCGAATTCCCTGAGAAAAAGCGAAACCTGATTTATATTTTCCTGGAATCCATGGAGAATACCTTTTCGGACCAGGAGAACGGCGGAGCATTCGATTTTAACGCGATCCCCGAGCTTACGGAGCTTTCCGAGGAAAATGAGAACTTTTCCGGCGGCAGTACGACCCTGAACGGCGGTCATTCTATGACCGGGTCCACCTGGACGATGGGCGCGATGTTCGCCCAGACTTCGGGCCTCCCGCTGACCATCAACATCGACAAGAACGCGATGAGCACCCAGGAGAGCTTCTTCCCCGGCGTCACGGCGCTCGGCGACATCCTGGAAGAACAGGGTTATAATCAGACGCTTCTGATCGGTTCCGACGCTGCTTTCGGCGGAAGGGAACTGTATTTTACCGAGCACGGGAACTATACCATGCGCGACCACAATTATTATACGCACAACGGGTATCTTCCGGAGGACTACTTCGTATGGTGGGGCTTTGAGGATATGTATCTCTTTGAATTCGCGAAAGAAGAACTTACGGAGATGGCAAAGTCCGGCGAGCCCTTCAACCTGACGATGCTGACCGTGGATACGCATTTTACAGACGGATATTACTGCGATCTCTGCAGGGAGGATTTCCCCGGCGACCAGTATTCGAACGTTATGGCCTGTTCGAGCCGGCAGACTACCGAATTCATTTCCTGGATCAAACAGCAGCCGTTCTATGAGAACACGACGATCGTCATCTCCGGTGACCATCCGACGATGGACAAGGCCTACTGCAGCGGGATCAGCAGCGACTACAAGAGGACCGTCTATACCACGGTCATCAACGCGCCCCTTGAGCCGGAGACAAAGGAATTCCGTCAGTTCTCCACCATGGACATGTATCCGACGACGCTTGCGGCTCTGGGCGTCGATATCCCCGGGGATAAGCTGGCACTCGGTGTCAACCTGTTTTCGTCAGAGAGAACGCTTTACGAGATCTACGACGAATCCCTTTTCAATCAGGGACTCTCTTCGAAATCCGAACTCATGGAGAATCTGACCGCGGGTATTTCAGACAAAATGGCAAATCTTGAAAAGCCCGAATATGATGAGGAGACCAAGACCATTACCCTGCGGATGAACCAGATCCTGAATTCGGACAACGTAATAGAATACTTTGCCGACGTAACTGCCGAAGGCGTAAAGGGCAAACACAAATATACCGCCGAAGCCGACGGGGAGGACTATGTCTTCACGATACCGATCGGAGATTTCGGCTTTGCCGAGACGAAATACACGATCTCCGTCTTTGCGAGGAATACGCTCATTGCAAATGTCGCGCTCGGTTCCACCAGCATTATCATCGACAGCGCCGGCGAAGTGACCGAAGAGGATCTCGAAGCGGTCAGGACGCTGAACGTGGAGGTTTCCAAATACGATTACGCTACCGGCACCTTTATGGTCGAGGCCCATAACGTCCCCGACGACTACATCGAAGTAAGATTCGCCATCTGGCAGAAGGATGACCAGAGCGATCTGAAGTGGTATGACGCCGACCAGGTCGGAGCCGGAGAGTTCTCGAAGGAGATCAGCGCATTCGATTTCGAATCCCTGAATGACAAATTTGTGATCCATGTATACGGAATGAATACCAAAGGAGACATGGTACTCCTGGACAACACGAGCACTTATCTCTTTAAAACGGAATAAGGAAGCAGTTTTATGAAACCGGAAGTGACAAAGGAAAGGCTCAGTCTGACTGACAGTTCAGTCTATTATATATCCGGCACCTGGAAAAAAGATGCCTGTGCCGAGATCTCGCTCGCGGGGAAGCTGGTCGACTTCAGTTTCCGCACGGAGGAATACGCCGACGCCAGACAGAGGTTCGTTCTGTCCGAGAACAGTCTTGAAAATATTGTCTTCGAAGTGAAGCTCCCGGACCCCCTGCCTTCTTCCGGCAGGCTTAAGGTGATCTACGCGTCAGGCAGTGAATCGGTCGTCTGGTTCGACTGCCCGGTGTCCCGGATCGCAGGGAAGCAGCGTGCGATCCAGTATAATATCGAGAAGATCCAGACCTATGAGAACCGGATCAGCATCAGCGGATGGGCCGCGGCGGCAGAGGAAGTAACCATCGGCGTCAATGATAAGGCCGGAAATGCGCTTCCCTGCAATATCAAGCGCTACAACAGGCCCGACGTCAGCAGTTCCTACGAGGAATGCGAGGTTCCGGGAAAATGCGGCTTCGAGGTCGAGATCCCCGATCTTTCGGTAAAATACTGTGGGATCGTTTTCAGCATCTCCGATTATGCGGTGAGTGAAAAGATCTCTCTCGGCAGGAGTTCCCTTATTTTCAAAAAAGTTAAGGAAAATGCTGACAAGACGATCCGCTTCGTCCGTTCGAACGGTATTGCGGCGCTTCCCGGCAAGCTTTCCCAGAGAGCAAAGAACAAGAAAATGGAAGTGGACTACGATATCTGGATCCGACATCATATTCCGTCGGAAGAGATCCTGAAGAAACAGAAGAGTACCCTGTTCGAGTATTCCCCTCTGTTCTCGATCGTGGTACCGCTGTATAAGACTCCGGAAGTATTTTTAAAGAAAATGATCGCTTCGGTCAGGGCGCAGTCTTACCAGCATTGGGAACTGGTGCTTTCCGACGGGAGCGGCGCTCCCTCGCCCATTGCCGGCGTCCTTGCGTCCGAGGCTGCGGCCGACGACCGGATCAAAGTCCTGGAAGCCGCGGAACCGTTCCGCATTGCGGAAAATACCAACAGGGCGATCGAAGCCGCACGCGGGGATTATATCGCGTTCCTTGATCATGACGACGAGCTTACGCCCGACGCGCTTTTTGAATGCGTAAAAGCGCTGAATGCGGACCGCAGCATTTCATTTATTTATTCCGACGAGGATAAGATGAATGAGATCGGCAGCAGTTTTTTCCAGCCCAATATGAAGCCCGATTTCAACATCGATCTGCTTCGCAGCGTCAATTACATCTGTCATCTGACGGTTCTTTCGAGGCAGCTGCTTGACAGGGCAGGGCTTTTGAATCCCGAATACGAAGGCGCTCAGGACTACGATCTGGTGCTGCGGTGTTCCGAGCTCTCGGATCACATTGTTCATATCCCGAGAGTCCTGTATCACTGGCGCAGCCACGAGGCTTCCACGGCCGAGAATCCGGAAAGCAAGAGATATGCGTTTCTGGCCGGCAAGCGCGCGCTTGAAGCGCATTTTGAACGGATCGGGCTGCCTGCGGAAGTCAGCGAGGGTGAGTATCCGGGGCTTTACCGGACCCGCTATATACGGCCGTACGATCCGCTGGTCTCCATTCTCATTCCCAACAAAGACCATATCGAGGACCTCGAACGGTGCATTTCTTCGATCGAGGAAAAGTCCACGTACCGGAATTACGAATATATCATAATTGAGAACAACAGTACCGAAGAGGAGACATTCGCGTATTACAAAGAACTTGAACAGAAGAATCCGAAGGCCCATGTCGTGTATTACAAGGGCGTCTTCAATTTTTCCGATATCAACAATTTCGGCGAGCAGGCTGCGAACGGGGAGTACCTTCTGCTGCTCAACAACGACACCGAACTGATCAACGGCGACAGCATCGAGGATATGCTCGCGTTCTGTATGCGGGAAGAAGTGGGCGGCGTCGGAGCCAGGCTTTATTATGAAGACGATACGATCCAGCACGCCGGCGTGGTCATCGGTTTCGGAGGTATTGCAGGCCACTGCTTCGTGCTCACGCCTCCCGGAGGCACCGGCTACCAGCACAGGATCATCTGTGCGGCCGATTACAGTGCAGTGACCGCGGCCTGTATGATGGTGGACCGCAAAGCGTTCAGGGAAGTCGGAGGCTTTGAAAATTCACTGGCCGTGGCCTTCAACGACGTGGATCTCTGTCTGAAGATCCGCAGGGCCGGATATCTCATTGTATATGATCCGTACGCGAGGCTCCACCATTACGAATCAAAGTCCCGGGGACTGGAGGATACACCGGAGAAGGTATCCCGCTTCAACACCGAGATCGAGACCATGAAGAAACGCTGGCCGGATATATTCAGAGAAGGGGATCCCTATTACAATCCGAACCTTTCTCTGGATACGCAGGACTTCTCTCTGGAGAGAAATTACTGATTTTTACCGGTTTTTCACATTTTTCTTGAAAATCAAACACAATTTGAACACATTTTAAGCCTACCATACAAGCAGAAAGTTTATCAGGACTTATGCTTAAGGGAGGCTTATTAATATGGATGAAAGAAATATGAACGGTTTCATGAACGAAGGGAATGAAAGCAGCCGGAATGCCGGACCCGTCACGGAAGAGGGTCTTGCGCAGGCTGCGGAAGAAATGAAGACCGGATCCGAACAGGTACAGGAAACATTCGGCAGCCGTGTGGAAACGGAGGCTTCCGAAAGCCGGCAGGCACAGGAGGCTTTCACGGCCAAACAGGAACAGAAGGCCGC
>Ga0310690_10009834_pt1 | contig 11962 bp, 6 predicted proteins | sample AusTroGonzalo_MG_2_FD_207661 | JGI IMG/M metagenome (GOLD analysis project Ga0310690, IMG submission 207661) | Bovine rumen microbial communities from tropical cattle in Woodstock, Queensland, Australia - Gonzalo_04 (v2) (version 2) | ecosystem: Host-associated > Mammals > Digestive system >...
AGCCTCCTGGTTTTGTAAGAGAACATGATGTCATGATTGCTATCATCTTCTTTATGATGATAGGATCAAACCTTGGTGCAAAATACTATTTCCGTCAAAGTCGAGATCGTGAACGACTGGCGAAGTTGGAACGTGAGAATCTAGAACAGCAGTTGGAGTATCTGAAATATCAGATTAACCCCCACTTCCTGATGAACACGCTCAATAATATCCATGCACTGGTGGATATTGACCCAGAGCAAGCTAAGGAATCTATTGTGGAGCTGTCGAAGATTATGCGATTCATGCTATATGAAGGAGCTAAGCACAAAGTGCCCTTACGCCAAGAGCTAATTTTCCTTGACAACTACATCCAACTGATGCAGATGCGCGTAAACGATCAAGTGGATATCAAGGTTGACATACCACAGATAATTCCTGATTACGACATACCGCCACTCATGCTTATCACCTTCGTAGAGAATGCCTTTAAGCATGGTGTTAGCTACCAACAGAAATCATTCATTGACATCAACATTCAGATTATGGCAGGCCATCTGCATTTCTACTGCAAAAACAGCAAGATACCTCAAGGCGAAGACCGCCACGGAGGCGTAGGTCTGCAAAATGTGAAACGTCGTTTGGAGCTCATCTATAACAAAGACTATGTACTTGACATCAAAGATGAAGCAGAAACTTATACCGTTAACTTAACGTTACCACTATGATTAAAGTCTTGGCTATCGATGATGAGCCTTTGGCTCTCAAACAGTTAGTAAACTATATCAGTAAGGTGCCTTTCCTTCAGCTTGCAGGCCAATGCAATAGTGCATTAGAAGCCCGAGAACTGATGGAGCAGGATATGGTAGATGCCATCTTCTGCGACATCAACATGCCTGATCTCAGCGGAATGGACTTCGTACGTCAGTTGGCTGCCCCACCCCTCATTGTTTTCACTACTGCCTATTCAGAATATGCAGTTGAGGGCTTTAAGGTCAACGCCATCGACTATCTGCTAAAGCCCTTCGGCATGAACGACTTCCTGCGTGCTGCCATGAAAGTGCAGGAGCAATACAACCTACGCCACCAAAATGCGCCTCAGCAACAGAGTAGCCCCGTACAGGCTGACGGTACTATCTTTGTCAAGACTGATTACCGTGTGGTACGTATTGCTATTAATGATATCCGTTACGTAGAGGGTATGAGCGAATACTTGAAGATATACCTTGAAGGTCAAAAGCCCATCATCACCCTGCTCTCGATGAAAAAGATGGAGGACTATCTGCCTCAAAAACAGTTTATGCGCATCCATCGCTCCTATATCGTTAATCTCCAAAAGATTCAAGAGGTCAATAAGAACCGTATCATCCTGGATGCCGACACCTATCTTCCTATCGGTGACCTCTACAAAGATCATTTCAACGAGTATTTGGAACGGAATTTCCTGGGAAAATAAGCAACGGCAGTTCATTTAAAAATCTATAAAACGGCATACGATATGAATTGTATGCCGCATTTTTTTTGTACTTTTGCGCTCTATGATTGAGACATTAGCATTAACCATTGTTTCGTGGACCCTCGCAGTTGTGGGAGTTCCACAAAAGGCAGGCGATCCGTGCACTTTCAATGAGGACACGCGCTACTCGCAATTGGTCATAGATAATCGTATCAACGACTTCAAAGCTAATACTAAAGTGGCGGGCTTCGGGAAGTTTGATTCAGAAGGTAACATGAAGGAGAATCCTGCCGGAACAAGTACCACACTGGATTATGTGCCAGGCCTTGTAGCAAAGGCTATCCTTGAGGCTGCCGACTATTACAAAGACAAGGATAACGTTGACGTAAGACCTTGGTTCTATGCCGTAGCCAATTATGGTAACACATGTGATATTCCTGCTAATGGCAAAGACGGAAAGAGCTTTGATGACCTTAACGGTGTAAAACTCTATTTTAAACTTTTAGAGTTGGCAAACAGCGGCCTATTTGCCGATAGTAAGACTTATACTCATGCTGCCAGCATAGCTACTGCCAAGACTCGTTTCACAGATACCAGAAATGGATTCCAAAAGGCCAATACCTCGTATGTCATCAAGGCAAACACGCTAGCAGAGGCTGCAGGCGGCTGGTGGCACAAGTCATCATACACCGACCAGATGTGGTGCGACGGTCTCTATATGGGAGCAGCCCTGATGGCACAGATGCTCAATGAGGACAGCGACTACGCACCTATCACAGACAACGACTGGGATCTTCTGACGAAGCAGTTCACCATCTCATGGAATTTCCTGTGGAACGAGGACACACAACTCCTCTATCATGCCTTTACAGCTGACCCAGCAGGTAGTGCAGCATCAAAATGGGCTGGCGTCTCTGCCCAAAAAGGGGCTGAGGTCTACCATTCAGCAGAATACTGGGGACGCGCTGTTGCTTGGTACATCATGGCATTAGTCGATGTATTAGAACAAATGCAGATAGCAGGTCTAACTGATACAGATAATTACAAGACACTAAATGGTTATCTAGAAAAGCTCGCTGCTGGCATCGCTGCCAAACAGGACACAGAAAGTGGTTGCTGGTATCAGCTATTAAATCACGACGGCACCTTTACGGCAAAGAACTACAACAGTAGTTACAGATACACATCATCGCCCGTAACTAACTATCTGGAGTCTTCCTGTACAGCTATCTTCATTGCGGCTTACCTGAAGGGCATGCGATTAGGTTTGCTTCAGACCGACTATAGCGAAGTGGTAGAGAAAGCCTACAAAGGATTCATTGAGCACTTTATGGTAAGCGATGGAAATGGGGGCGTTCACCTTATTGGCTGTTGTAAGTCAGCAGGACTGGGTGGTTCCAACTATCGCGACGGTTCAGCCGAATATTACCTAATGGGAAAAGACACCAAGCCCACAAGCACACAGGGTAGCGACTTCTATACGGAGGGAAAGGTCTTAGGCGGTTTCATCATGGCTGCCACCGAATATGAACGTCGGAAGGAGCCATTAACCAACGCCATTACGAAACCCAAGCAACAGAACCACACCGACGAAACCGTATGGTCTATTGGAGGACAACGACTAACAAAAGAAACTAAACAACATATTTACATTAAGAACGGAGCGAAACAAATCCGATAAAAAGAGGAACAAATGAAAAGAATCTATCTGACACTACTGACATTGGCTCTGACGCTGGGCCTTCAGGCACAGATGATGAATCCCGTCAATTTCAAATCAGAAATGAAGATGCTTCAGGATAACGAAGCAGAAATTGTTTTCACCGCAACCATAAACCCAGGATGGCATGTTTACTCAACCGATTTGGGCGACAATGGTCCTACTGAGGCGTCTTTCAATATCGTGAAGATGGAAGGAGCGGAGTGTGTAGGAAAACTGACACCTCGTGGGAAAGAGATAAAGAAGTACGACGAGATGTTCGGTATGGAACTGCGTTTCTTTGAGAACAGTGCCGTCTTTGTACAGAAGATTAAGTTTACCAAACCACAATACAGCATAGACTGCTATCTACAATACGGTGCTTGCGATGATAAGAGCTGTATGCCGCCTACAGATGTAACGTTCCGTCAGAATGGAGAGGTAAAACTAACGACCAAGCAGACGGAAAATAAACTGGAAACAAAGGAAGAGACGGTACAGGAAGTGGTTGCTGCTGATACAACAGCACAGGTAGATACTGCTGCTGTCGCTGTCGTTGCGACGTCTGATAGTCTGGAGAATACCGACCTCTGGCAACCCGTCATTGAAGAAATGCGGACGATGGGGCATGGTGAAAATATAACTGAACAGTCTCTGCTTTATATTCTGCTCATGGGATTTGTAGGTGGTCTGTTGGCTGTTTGTATGCCCTGCATCTGGCCTATCATCCCCATGACGGTGAGTTTCTTCCTGAAGCGTGCCAAGACAGATAAGAAAAAAGGCATTCGTGATGCCTTTACCTATGGTATAAGCATCGTTGTCATTTATCTGGCATTGGGACTCTGTGTAACAGCCCTCTTTGGCAGCGACACCCTGAATGCGATGTCAACAAATGCAGTCTTCAATATCTTCCTGTTTCTGCTTTTGGTTGTATTCGCCCTTTCCTTCTTTGGATGGTTTGAAATCAAGTTGCCCGATTCATGGGCAAACAGCGTTGATACGAAGGCCTCTGCCACCAGTGGTATGATTAGCATCTTCTTGATGGCTTTCACACTGGTATTGGTATCGTTCTCATGCACAGCACCAATCATCGGACTCCTGTTGGTAGAGACGACTACCAGTGGTAACTGGCTGGCTCCTGCACTTGGTATGCTGGGCTTCGCCGTAGCTTTGGCATTGCCTTTCACCCTCTTCGCCCTGTTCCCCTCATGGTTGAAACAGGCTCCAAAGTCGGGCTCATGGATGAACACCATCAAGGTTGTATTAGGATTCGTTGAATTGGCCTTTGCCCTGAAATTCTTCTCTGTAGCCGACCTGGCATACGGTTGGCACTTGTTAGACCGCGAGGTATTCCTCTCACTATGGATTGTTATCTTTGGTCTGTTGGGGGCCTACCTCTGTGGTTGGCTGAAGTTCCAGAGTGATACAGAGGGTGGCGTAGAACAGAAACCGATGCCTGTGGCTTGTATCATGGGCGGACTGGTGTCTCTGGCCTTTGCTATCTATCTGATTCCTGGTTTGTGGGGGGCACCCTGTAAGGCAGTTAGTGCCTTTGCACCACCAATGAATACGCAGGATTTTAACCTGAACACGAAGACTGTTGAGGCTCGTTTCACGGATTACGAGCAGGGAATGGCTGCAGCTAAGGCCGAAGGCAAACCCGTATTGGTTGACTTTACAGGCTTTGGTTGCGTGAACTGTCGAAAGATGGAGGCTGCTGTATGGACTGACCCACAGGTGGCTGATAAGCTTAATAAGGATTTCGTACTTATCTCATTATATGTTGACGACAAAACACCATTGGCAGAACCTCTCGAAGTAACCGATGAGCAGGGTAATACCAAGACACTTCGTACCGTAGGTGCTAAATGGAGTTACCTGCAGAGCCGTAAGTTCGGTGCCAACGCACAGCCTTTCTATGTGATGCTCGACAACGATGGCAAGCCATTGGCTGGTAGTAGGGCCTATGATGAAGATATAGACGAATATCTTCAATTCCTAAATACCGGTCTGAAAAACTATGATTAACAAAGAAACACGCGAACAAATCATTGCACTCATCCATCAGGAGGTGGTGCCTGCTATCGGTTGTACGGAGCCTATGTGCGTAGCCCTCTGTACGGCAAAAGCTACAGAGAAACTGGGACAGCGACCTGAGAAGATTGAAGCCCGACTGAGTGCCAACATCCTGAAAAACGCAATGGGTGTTGGTATTCCTGGTACGGGAATGATAGGTCTGCCTATCGCTATCGCTTTGGGAGCTATCATCGGCAAGAGTGAATACCAGCTTGAAGTCCTGAAAGACCTGACACCAGAGACGCTGGAGGAAGGAAAGAAGTATATCAGTGAGAAACGCATTGATATCAAGATGAAGCAGGGCATCACGGAGAAACTCTATGTTGAGGTAACCTGTTCTGCAGGCGATAAAAGCGAAATGGCAATCATCGCAGGAAGTCACACTCACTTTGTATCTAATTTGAATAGTATAACTAGTTCCACAAGTGAGACTCATGATAGTGAACCTGGCATTCCCCTCAACTTCCGCCTCGTCTATGACTTCGCCAGTACGGCTCCTCTTGATGAGATCCGCTTTATCTTAGAGACGCGCGACTACAATATGAATGCAGCTCGTGAAGCAATCAAGGGCAATTATGGTCATAATTTAGGAAAGACTATCGATCGTCCATTGGCAAAAGGTATCTTCGGACATACTATTTTCTCGCATATCATCTCACGTACTGCTGCAGCTTGTGATGCCCGTATGGGTGGTGCTATGATTCCTGTGATGTCAAACTCTGGTTCTGGTAATCAGGGTATCTGTGCCACTAATCCTGTTTGCGTCTATGCAAAGGAGAATGAGAATACCGAGGAAGAACTGATTCGTGCTTTGACACTTAGTCATCTCACGGCTATCTATATCAAGCAATCACTGGGTACGCTATCAGCACTCTGCGGATGTGTGGTAGCTTCTATTGGCAGTAGTGTGGGTATCACCTATCTGATGGGTGGCGACTACGAGCATTGTTGCCGAAGCGTGAAGAATATGATTGCCAACCTTACTGGTATGATCTGCGACGGTGCGAAGCCTTCGTGCTCGCTGAAGATCACCTCGGGTGTCTCTACCGCTATCCTCTCTGCCCTACTCTCTATGGAGGGTAAATGCGTGACGAGTGAGGAAGGCATCGTAGAAGACTGCGTAGATAAGAGCATTCATAACCTCACTGCCATCGGTGCTGATGGTATGGGACCGACAGATGATATGGTATTACATATTATGACAACAAAAGGGTGCTGAATCAGCACCCTTTCTTTATTCTTTTTCTTATTTGATTTTTGGTTTCAACTCATCAGGTGAATCCTTTGTGAACATATTCACAGGTGGAGCCTGCATCGAGTAGAAATGAGTGATCGTCTCTGGCGTCAACGTGATAGTTGGCTGGAAGTCATCACTCTGCATATAGTCGAAGATGGCCTGACGCATCTGACGTGCTACATGGCGATGCTCCAAATCCTTAGTGATATCCATTGTAGTCATCAGTAACTTGCCTTTTAGAACCTTGGCTTCAATGAGCATACCCAACTTACGTGATACGTGCCATGTGTCGATAGGTTGGATAGGCGACTGATATTCCTTGGGCAGTTCCATCAGATTCATCACCTGTGCCTTGTTCAGCAGTTCCCACCAGTTCAGGTTCGACCAATCATCCGTAGGGAATCCATACTTGAATAGCGGATGCTCCTTATTAATATAGGCACCAGTGGTGTGAGGTGGGCGCATCTTAAACCACGATGTATTCCAGAATACAGGCAGATAATGCTGCACCACATCACTACCCAGTTTCACCCTTCCTGCCGCTGTCAGCAGTACGGTACCGCCTTTCTTCAGGACTTTTTGTGCATGAGCGTCCAGCGAATCAGCAATATACACCTTATCATTTAGCACTTCACCCTGATTACCTTCCTTAGGATAGACCCAGAAATCCCAGTGGTTTTTCACCAGGCGACCTAAATAAGCATAGAGAGTCAGCTTGGTTGGATGCTTAATACTATCTAGCGGGAACGTCACGATACCTAATTCCTGGTTCTTGCCTACAGAAATAGTATCTAAAGGCAGGCTACCTCTATGCCATACTTTCATGGAATCATCTGCGATATAATAACTGACTCCAGCATTTACGAAATGACCATAGAATGCGTTATAGACCTCAACAGGTATGCGCAGCGTCTCATTATTAGTGTACACAAACTTAGGGAAGCGAGCCAAGACCACCAATGAGTTACAGAACTCACGCCAATTTCGGCCTGTAGTATAACCTTTCTCCTGCCAGTGCACGTTCAATGGTCCTACTAAAGCAGTACCTTGTCCGCTGTAGTCGTTCAGTCCCAACAACTGGAAACCAGCATAATCTTTCGTCCTAAGATTACGCTCTATCTCATATTTATAACAAAGTGTCTGAAGCTTACCACTAGCCATCAGGAACTTCTCCGCCATAGCTTCCATACCATTATCGCGCAGCATATCGCGGAATATCTCAAAGTTGCCAGCCTTATACGCACCCGTATATTGCGGTATCTCCTTGAAATCAGGGAATACGCACCACTGTCCCTGCTCATGGGCAATGATGGGAGAGTTATTAGATGTCGCTCCTTTATAATTACGAGGATATTCTATGCCGCTGAAGTAGTCATCATCGCTCGATGGGGCTTTCTTGTCCCAGTCCAGTCCGCGGGCGCCACCCTTGACGTGATACTCAGAACCATTATCCCAAGCCCAGCCACCACCTACGCTGGCACCGCAATAGACCTTCGTTGAGTCATACTCATGCATCTTCTTCACCCACTCGTTACAATAGGTCACCCAGTCGCCCGCAGGCTCATTACCAGCAGCCATCATCACAAACGAGGGGTGATGACCGTATTCGTCAACGATACGTTTCGACTCCTCCAACAGATATTGGTCAATCTTCTGTCCACGACGCAACTTCACACCATGATTAGGCCATGAAGGTCCTTCTGGCTGAAGATAGAAACCTATGCGGTCAGCAGCAGCAAAGGCAGCCTCTGGCGGACAGTAGCTGTGGAAGCGCATGTGGTTGAGACCATACTCCTTACATTTCTTAAAGATACGTACCCACTCGTCCTCATCTGTAGGCGGATAGCCTGTCTCTGGGAAACAGCAGTTCTCCACAGTGCCACGCAAGAATAGCGGACGATCGTTAAGATAGAACAGTCGGCCCTTGATAGCTATCTCACGCAAGCCAAACTGTGTCTCATAGACGGTCTCGCCAGCCTCAACGGTCAGTCTGTACAGATTAGGATGGAACTCATCCCAATACTTCACGTCATGCCCCAGATCGAATTTAAACGTAATCTTACTACCCTCGGCACTAACGGTAGAACCTCTTACCTGTTTTCCCGTCTGTCCGTCATGCATATAGCGAATGCTGGCCTTTACGTTATAGTCGTAGAGCGGAAAGAAGCGAAGACCGTCAACATGATTCTCCAGTCGCACTTCCACCGTGACCGCACCCTCAGCGACATGAGGCGTAATACGTACCTGCCTGATATTCAGCTTCTTCCATTGCGCCTGCAGTTCAATACGTCCTGTAATACCATTCCAGTTACCTTGTGTCTGGTCGGTCACCGAGTGCGAGTCCTGTCCTACGCATACGTTCTCTATACCATTATATACACGAATGGCAATCTCGTTGCCCTCACCTTTTTTAATATATTTCGTCACATCAAAGCGATGAGGCGTTGATAGTGACATCTGGTGCCCCACTTCATGACCATTAACAAAAACCGTTGTCTCTATATGAGGACGCTCCAAGAAGAGCGTGATGCGCTGGTCGCCCCACTCCTTTGGCACATAGACGCTGCGCCTATACCAGGCATTACCCACGTAATGCTTCTCGGGTGTCAGGAAGAAAGGGAACTTCATCTGTCCCTTCTTCCTATACGGTTCCATATAAGGATTAAAGAAATACGACGAGTCGTAGAGCGAACCTGTCCACTGCGTATGGATATCTATATCATTACCCTTGCCGTTGGTCAGCATTGAGCCTGGCAGCATCACGTAGTCATCATATCTAGGCGTGTCGCCCACAGCAAAGTCCCATGGCCCCGACAGGTCAATGATTTGCTGAGCCAGCATAGCATTACCGCCAACCAGCGCAACGATAATAGTCAATAGCAGTTTCTTCATTCCTTAATAGCTTGTTCCACCTGTTCTGCAATCTGCTGCATACCTTTCACCGAGGGGTGTCCGGCTTTCTTGTCAATAGCCTGTAGCTCAATGCATTTCACGCCATAACGCTTGCAGATAGTCTTCGATGATGAGGTAACCTCAGCACTCAAACCATCGTTCAGCAGGAAATAAATCTTCGACTTCTTATAATTCTTAGTCATCCAATCCAGCATATACGCCATGGCAGGACGGAACGACCACAAATCCTCCTTCGTGATATTCTCGTACTTAAACTCACCGATGGGGGCATGAGCCCAACTGTCGTTCGTAGCACCGAAAATCAGGATAACATCAGGATTCTCACCCAGGTTACTCATGCGCTTCGTAAACGAACGGTCGCTATAGTCTTCCTTGTTATAACCTGTGTTACAGATGGTTGAACCGCTATAGGAATTGTTCATTCCCAGCGTCCATCCCATCTTCTTGGTCAACAGCGTCCACCATGTCTGTTCCACGCTGTTCACGTCCGTCTGATTGGGATCGTTCTGTTTAAAATACCAGATGGCATTTCCTTTAGGGATAGCCCCTTCAAAAGTGGAATACGAATCGCCTAGTACGGCAAGGGTCTTGGTTTGTGCACCTGCTGAAAGACAACATATCAACAGCAGTACCAACAATGAAATTTGTTTTTTCATATCTAGTTATTTTTGTTCATATTCATCAGCAAACGTAGTGCATGCGCACCAAAATGATTGATATCCAGGTTTTCAACCTCCGTCAGATAATGTTCTGCATGCATCTTGTCGCCTAGACCATAATAGCCCAAGGCCAGCATATAGAGACAGTGGATGCGGTTCTGCTCATCCAGATTACCATCCCAGATTAGCAAATCGGGCAGGGATACGGCGAAATAGTCCATCGTGATGTGGTCGAAGAAGTGCTGTTTGCCGTAGTTCACGAGTTTATAGAACAGGCCACGCGCCTTGTCTTCTTGTCCCAATGCCCTGTAACACAGACCTGCATAGAAAATCTTGTCGGGCTTCGCATCATTATAATACATCGCAGCAGCCGGTTCCGTAGGCCCTGCGGTACCTTCCTCGTAGCGTCCAAGGAAATAAAGGAAGTCATTATCCTGTGCGCCAAAGAGTTTGCCTTCACCCAAGTGTTGGGGATAAACGAGGCACTCCTCCAATAGCTGTTTCGCTTTTTCCGGATTATCTGAAAGCATTTGCTTTGCCAGTTCCACACGACAAATCTGATACTGTCCGCTCACCTTACCTTCGCCACCTTCCCAAGGGTGGAACTTATGAGCATCCAGTTTCTCCTTCGCCTCTTCATAACGTCCCAGTTGATTCAGCAATGTAATCTCCTCCAATATGAGGTCATCGCGCTGAGCAATGAGTTGCGGATATGTCTGTAAGAAGTCCAAGCGCTCCTGGTGCGACTTCTGCATGCGTTTACGGAGCTGGTCGAGTTCCATCAGGATGCGACTATCCGTCTCGTCCAGATGGAATGCCTTCTCCATATACTCCAGCGCCTCTTCCTTCTTGTCCTGTTTGTTGAAACGAGCCAAAGCCAGGTTGCGCCATACGGTGGGGAAGTTTGGGTCCATCTTAGCCGACTTTTCCCAGTTCTTGATGGCAAGGTCATACTGACGCTTGTCGTAATACAGACATCCCAGATAATAAAGTGCACGAGCCGATGAGCAGATAGGCAGTAGAGAAGAGAAACTCAGCGCTTCCACGTCTTCCAAGCGATTGGGGAAACAGTAGTCGGGCTTTGCTGTCTCGGCCTTCTTCAGATATGCCACGCTCTCTGCCATATCACCCCAATAAGCCAGATAGTAATACGTCAGAGGCGACTCCTCCACCTTCCTGTCGATAGCAATCTGCAGCACCTGCGATGCCTCTTCTAGGAGTTCCGCATGGGCATAGTCTAATGCCGTATCGTGATAATTATAGATGTTGCCGTGCATCAGTTGCACCATCCGCTCCAAAGGCTCTTTATTGCCTGTGAGCAGATACTCCTCCATCATGCACACATAGTTGAAACGGTCTATCTTATAACTCTCCTGAATCCAGTTGAGTGCCTCCTCCTGACGTCCCAGTTTGCGCAGCACCACAGCCTTCATGGCGCGTGCCTGATGGTTATGGCTATTACTGATAAGAGCACGCTCCAACTCATCGAGCGCATCTTCCCATCGTTCCCAAGCCATACTGATGCAGGCAGCCTCGAAATAGCCGGCATCAGCCCAAGCCTTGTTCCACGTTGATTTCCAGAAACAGTTATAGGCCTCATTCTGCTGATGACGGAAACGCTTGCAGAGACCCAGATAGAACTGTGGTTCACCATCGTATGGATTGGGGTTGCGCTTCTTTAAGACCTTCACCGCTGTTTGCAGATATGGCTCTGCCTTGTCAAAACGAGCACGGCGCAGATACCAAAGACCCATTTGCATGTTACAACGATAATCCATCGAATCACGTCGCAACGCTTCCTCGTAGTAGTCGAGTGCGCTCCATGTAGCATGACGATACTGCTCCAAATGAAGGCCCGTCAGATAGAGCTGGTCAACGGTTTTCGTGTCTTGGGGCGACAGGGCTGCTTCAGCTGCATCGGGTATCGGACGAATCTCATCGGG
>Ga0310690_10009835_pt1 | contig 11962 bp, 12 predicted proteins | sample AusTroGonzalo_MG_2_FD_207661 | JGI IMG/M metagenome (GOLD analysis project Ga0310690, IMG submission 207661) | Bovine rumen microbial communities from tropical cattle in Woodstock, Queensland, Australia - Gonzalo_04 (v2) (version 2) | ecosystem: Host-associated > Mammals > Digestive system >...
ACAATGGTAGTATCTTCCATTTTCAATAAGTTCCTGTTTTGAGCGTAGAGCAATCATACCAGATGGCAAAAATCTAATCTCATCTCTATGATGACAATGCCACATAGTTTCTTTATCAGCAACGGCTTCCTGGTAGTTTTCAATTAAACTAATATCTTCTCTACAAAATGCTTTTGCGCTTTCTTCACTAATCATATAAACCTCTAGTTATGTATTATTACGGCGACCGATACCGATGACTTTGTAAATTCCTGGTATAGATTGTGCATACCACATACCAGAACCTGTGTAATAAAATGCTCTTATCTGTCCTCTTACTGCTGTGAATGACGTGCCATTATTTGATGAGTATTCTGCACCAAATGTTTGTAATGGAGCGCCGTCATTTGAATGCATATAATTCATTCCTGCAAATCTTAAAGTAGAACTTAAAGTATAGCCAACAGGTGCATCTACTGGTACATAAACCATGGAACGTTCACCATTTGATATTACTCCTAACTGTATTTTTTCAAATGATGTCATCGGTTCACTTAAAGTAAAAGCTGTAGTTGAAGCACCAGAATAGAGTACCGTCTCATCAACACCAAGTAGCTGAGCAACAGCACTCAAATTGACGCCCAAAGCGTATTGAGCAGAGTTAGCAGCATGTACCAATGTATCATCGTGAACGAGCCACTGGGCTTCATGTCCATATTGTGCAAAGGCAGAACCGTTATAGCCAGAAATCTCATTGACTGCATTGTATTCCAGTCCGCTCTCATTCATCAAGCCAGATGGTAATTCGTCACCAGCTGATAATGGAATACCGGAAATTTCTGTAATCTTGTTATCGCTAATTGTCAAGTCAGTGTTCTGTAAGTATGTATCAGGTACGGCTGTCAAGAAGTCACCAGAAACATTGCTAAACGCAGTTGTGTCAAGTTTATTGCTAATGTCTTGATGTGCGGTAAGGAATGTGCCACTAACATCTGAGAATGCAGAAGTATCAAGCTTGTTAGCGAGTTCAGCTGTAGTCGCATAGTCTGATAAATCTTGGTGAGCTGTCAAGAATGAACCAGATACAGTACTAAATGCAGTAGTATCTAGCTTTTCTGCAACTTGTGTAGTTGTAGCGTAGTCTCCACTTGGCTGCAAACCAGATGTTGCACTTTCAATCATCTGTTCAATTGCAGTAACAGGAGTACCTTCAGCTGTTACATTGATAGTTGTAGTCTTTGCATTTGGATCGTCTACAAGTTCAACACCAGAACCAGCAACTAGTTCATAGTCACCAGAAATACTTGAAACTGCACTATATAATTCAGCACTAATACTGCTAACTAATGCAGTAGTGGCGAATGCAGTCATGCCTGCAGTAGTCTGATAAGGAGATAAATCTACACCAGTAATAAAGCCAGATGGATTGTCAGTTGTATAGAACTCTCCACTTACATTACTAAATGCAGTAGTGTCTAACTTTTCTGCTACTTCTGCAGTTGTAGCATAATCTGATAAGTCTACTCCAGTAATGAATCCACTCGGATTGTCGATTCCGTAATAGAGAGTATCTGCGCTAGCTTTAGTTAAATAGTCACCAGTAGGAATAGCAGCAGTTATCTCTGCTGATACAGACGAAACAAGACTTGTTGTCGCGTATGCAGTTAAGTCATCGTGAGTAGCATAGTCGCCAGATGGTTGCAATCCAGTTACGCTAATTGTGTCGTTTTCAATGCTTACATAATCACCAGCACTGTAGTTAGTGCCAGCAAATGCACTGTTGTTGTATGCAGTGATATAGTTGTTTTCGTTGTATTCAAACTTGTTTTCGACATTCGTTACAGCACTAGATACAGCATTCTCAATGTCTGAACTAGTAGGTAAACCAGTAACACTAATAATATTATCAGTGATATCGATATTAGTGCCGGCTGAATAGGTTTGACCATTGCTAGCGAAAGCGCTACCATCGTAACCAGTAATATTGAAGTTATCGTCATACTCAAATTTGTCTGTTAAGAAATCACCTGATACTGCACTAAATGCAGTAGTGTCAAGTTTAGCAGCAACATCGGCAGTAGTAGCATAGTCACCACTGAAACCAATAACAGTTGCAGTGTTGCTGTTTTCTACGAAATATAATGGACTTTGTACGTCTAAAACTTTGTTATGAGTATTGACTGTATATTCACGTACATTGTTACCAAGTGTTCTCAAATAGATGTCTAAAGTACCATCAGTATTCTTCAAAATAGTGTCAGCACCTTTGATACTGATGTTACCTGGAACGTTTGCTTGAACGTTCAATCTAGAACAAACAAGGTTATTGTAGCTATCGTAAAGATAACAGTCAAATGTCTTAGTTGGATCAGCTAAGACTGTAATACGTCCATCATTTGGAATTGGAATACGGAATGGATTTTCTGCTCCATCCCAGTTCTGATAGCTGATGTACTTCGTATCAGTACCAGCTTCATAAATCTCCATGTGGCCACCGACTAGTGGCTTACCTGCTAGATTCGAATATTGTTCAAATGGAAATAATAGATAACCTAGCTCGGCATTTTGTACGCCATTTTCTACAGCCATTTACTACCTCATTGTGTCTACTTCTGACACGGCTAAAATGTTTCTATTACTATTTATGACAGCAGCTGTATACATCTGATAAATATTTTATTATGATAATAGGAGATAAAATGAATACTTACGTAATTCCAGAAGAAGATTTAAAGATTTTAGAAGAACAGTGGAAGAAGATGTCGCCAGAAGAGAAAGCGTCTGTCATTTATCCTGACATGACAACTTTACCACTTACTGACGTTGAACGAGAGCATTTAAAGCATCTGTTCGAAGACGATATACAAAACGGTTAAGAAATGGTGTACGGTCCGTGCAATTTTTATTATACTATAATTATCGGTTAAATGGTTAATCGATAAAACAAAAAGGTAATAAAAATGATTGATCAGAACATTCTTAATAAACTTGAAAACGTTAACAATATGTTTGAAGAAGTCGTAAAAGACCTTAAACAGATTGAACATAATCTTAAAACTGATATTCAGCTGACTGATGAAGAACGCGAACAGCTTACAGACATTTTGGATAACAAAATTCATGTTTGTTACGAAATTTGCGTTCAGAAATTAGGTCTTTAAGATTTACGTTAATAAGACTGCGAAAGGCACTAGATAAAAAGTGCCTTTTTTCTGTATACAAATCATTTTTAATTTATTATAATATAATTATCAGTTAAAATGAATTAACTGATACAATATAAAGGTAAAATAAAAAATGATTGATCAGACTCTTATTGAAAAACTCAAAACTGCTAACAAACTTATTGCTGAAGTTAATGACGTTATTGAAGATAACGTTCAGTTGACTGAAGATGAACGTAAACAAATTGATGATACTCTTTATGAAATTGATCGAAATGTTTACGATATGCAGACGTTCAAATTCAATTGTTAACACTTTTCTCATAATCTCAACTATAATAACAAAGGTACCTCAATTAAGAGGTACCTTTTCTGTATTTAATTGTTAATCGTTAAGATTACTTTTTCCACATGATGATAGATTCTGCACGTGGTTCAACAACGCCGATCATAACTGGATGGTCGAAACGAGTTGTGTTGATTGCAGAGATACCATCAGTAAAGCTGTTAACAAATACCTTGACACCATCTGTATCACCAGCAGCAGTCTTATCAGAAAGCTTGAATTCGAGAGATGGAACTTCAGAGTTACAGAATGCGCCATCAGCACGAACGATACCTCTGTAGTAGCTACCACTTGCAGGAATACTTACAGACTTACCAGCAAATTCACCAACGAGAGAACGAGCACCAATATCAGCTGTTACGACTGGAGTTACAGGAACATCAACAGAAGTAGAGCTCAAAGCAACATCAGCACCTGCAATGAATGCGTAAGGAACGTTAGTTGCATCACCGATTGTGTCACATGCAAGCACACCGTCAACAAAGATTGGAGTACCTTTCTTCAAAACAACGTTTTCAGCAGTTGTAACGCCAGAGATAGTGAACTTATCACCTGCATCGTTCAAGCTTGCACCCTTAGCAGCAGAAAGTGCATTGATTGTGTCCTGACTGATTGTCAATGGCTTAATGAAACGTTCTGCAGTATATTCAACGTTCTGGAATGTACCAAGACGTCCACGAGCATACAAGTCGCTTGGAGAACCAGTAGGAACGAATTGCTGACCGTTAGCAGCCAAAGTAGCCTGAGCCTGAGGATCAATGAAGCCGTAAATATCTTCATTTGTAATGCTCTGCAAATATGCACCAGCTTCTGCCATAGGCTTGAAACCTTCACCAACGAAGCAAGTAGTTGCCTTAGAGATAGAATCTTCAACAGCATCAGCTTCGACCTTCTGGATCAATTTCTTAGCGTATGTTTCTGCAATTTCTTCCTGCCACTTGATGTCAGTAACACCTTCAAGTGCGTCAGTACGAACAGAGTTGTTGTAGTTTTTGATTGTTAAAGTTACTTTCTTTTCTGTGATATCACGTGGAGAAGCAACAAGTCCTTCAACAACGTTACCTGCATCACGAAGAACGAAATCATAAGACTGACCGCAACGCTTACCAGCCATCTGATCCTGGAAGTAATTTTTAGCACCTTTCTTTAAGAATCCAGCAAGCTTTGCCATTTCAAGCGACAAAAGCATTGCCATTTTGTTAGTAATAACTTGATTAGCCATAATTTTTAAACCTCTTAATGTTATTTATTACGAAGCATTCTTTCAGCTTCAGATCTCGAAATTGGTTTTGTCCAATCTCGTTCACCACTGTTAACAGTAGTAGACATTGCAACTTTACCAGTATTTGGCAACACTTTCTTTTCGACCTTTGGCTGCTCAGCTTTCGATTTGTTCATCTTTTCAAACATGAGCATTCTATTTTCCAACTGCTTCAACTCAAAGAACTTATTGTACTGATTATTCATAGACATGATACGTTGTGCAACTTCAGGCTTATGAATAAAGTGACGAATAAGCTTAGGAGCGTTATCTGAATCTTGCAAATATGAAATGATAGCGTGATCTTTTTCACTTAGCAAGAATTCGCTAAACGAACGAGCACCAATGCCAGGATGCATAGATTCGAAATCAGATTCAGCACGAGCAATCAAGTTCTGATACTTAGCTTGTTCAGCTTCATCAGGATAACATGCTTCAACTCTTTTACGAGCAGTTTCAGCAGCTTCCTCATTAACTAATTCAGCCTGTTCAGATTCAAGGCGCTTAACCTTTTCTTCATCAAATCTACGATCGAGCTTGTAATCGTTGTAAGCTTCTTGATCGTTTTTAAAGTGTTCAAGAGACAAACCTTCATACTTCTTAAGCTTTTCTTTTAATTCAGCTAATTCAGCTTCAACAGCTTTACGTCTGCTCTTCTCTTTAGCAAATGCATGCTGTGTCTTCTGTTCTTTTGTATAAGCTTTGCTCTTCTTAGTCTTGTTCTTATCTTCAGTTTCAACTTTCTCAGGGTTGTCATCTGTAGCAGAACTTGCTGTATTTTCCTCAGTACTGGTAGTTTGAGGTTCATCGGCTGTTGGTTGTGCCGATACGGTAGAAGCAGCATCTTCTGCCGCTGGCTGATCGTTCGAAGTATCGGGTTGAGAAGGCTCAATACTGCTACTTAAATCATCCAAAGATTTTGTGCCTGCTAAATATGCTTCAGCGTCACTTTTAGACCAACTCATGAATCATTCTCCAATCTGCATTACGTATGCAGTTACGTTTTGTTAATAATCTATTTATGCATGAAGCTGAAACAGCTTCTTAAAGCTGTTAACCAACTTCACCTGGATTTGTACCCGTAGAGAAGTCCGGATCAAGCATAATGAACAAGAATGCGTTACCATTCGATTCGCTAGGATATGTAACGAATGCTGTTGCATCAGAATTAGATTGCCAGTCAGATGATGGCAAGTTACCGATTTCTGTACCGTAACTATATTCACCATGAACAGCATCTTCTTGTTCGAATGAAACATTGTATTCAGCTATACCTGTACCATCTCTTGATACCATAGGAGCTGCACCAAATGATTTTCCATCTAATATCGAAGCAGCTTGATAACGTTTGCTACCCCATGTCCAATAGATACAGCATTGACCATTTCTGTGATCTACATAATCACCTTCCATGATACCAACGTGAATATTGTTAGATTCGATATGTCCAGTACGAGCTAAGAAACCTCTACCAACAGTAAATGCTTTCCAATACAATTGACGTGGCACAGCAAATACAAGTCTATCACGATAGTTCAAGAAGATGAATGGAACTGTTGTAGTCGAATAAATGCCTGTACCTCGCTGTGGATCAGTCCAGTAACCACCGTATTTCTTAAAGCGTAATGGTCTGTTTCTACCGCTCCATTTCATCAAGTATGGTTCAGCATTCTTTGCGTAAGTATACTGGTGATCGTTATCTTGCACTTTCAAGTTAGTTCTATCAAGTCTAATCCAGTGCATAGTATCATATGACGAACCATTGCCAATCCATACACCTTTTACAATAGAATCAGCAGTATCAGCATGAACGTAATGTTGAGCAGGTAAATTTAATGTACCCAAGTGGAACATATTGCCTGTAACGTTTACGTATATAATACCACCTAGATCGCTTTGATCGATTTCAGCGTAAATCTGGTTGTTGATTAAGTCTATGTTACGTGTTGTGATCATCGCATGAATGTCACTGTTACGAACTATAAGCTTAATACCAGTAGTGTTAATTGGTGTTCTAATGTCACAATTTTCAATCAACGAATCGCCAATCAATGTCAAAGCATTACCAGCAAGCGATCCACGTCTAATTTGAAGTGATTGAAGTGTTGCAGCTGTACCAAATGTCAACCAAGAGTCAACAGCATTAATTGCATTTGTACTGCCTAGTCCGTTGACTGTCAATGAAACGTTGTGGAATTCAATTGAGCTATTACCGCTTACAGTAATTGTACCGTAGCAGTTTTCAATTGTACCACCTGTCAAAACAGTTGCATTAATCGACTGTTCACCTAAGTCACCATAGTTAGGATCGTTTTGCTTATTCTTTAGCAAGATGTATGTGTTCGCATCTTTACAATTCTGCAATAAGATTGTACAACCAGATAGTGTCAAATTAGCATAGTTGTAATCGTCAGCAAACCAATCAGTCTTAACAACCATGTTTTGCATTGTACATGTTGTAGAAATCTGCTTATAGCATTCAACCATTTCACAGTTATTGAATGTGCAAGCCATGTTAATGCCGTCTCTTTCAACTTTAATCTTGCAATTGTTGAAGATTAGAGGAGATTTGAGCTGGTCAATTACATAACCAATTCTAGCATTTCTTGCTGTAGCATCATTACTGCTCAACCAAGAAGTGTTTATCCAGTCAGCTGTTAAAGTATAACCACCAATTTGCTGTTGCTGTGATTCAGATACGAACAAATGCTTAGTAGGCTTTTGCAAAGTCTTACAAGTAACTGCAGTACCTGTAGTGCCTTCTTTAACTACAAATCTAACTGCACTGTCGCATATAATGTCTTGATCTACGCTTACAGTATTGCTACCATCGAAGATATAAAAACTTGAAGCGGAAGTAGTGCTTTGTCTTGCTGCAAAATACAAATGCTTATCGTACATGTTAGCAGCTCTTGCTGCTCTTGCACGTTGACCTAAGTTAGACTTTTGAGTAGTAGGCTTAGCACTTGCATCAGGAATATCACCATACCAACGTACATCAATATAGTTGTATGGAATTACCATAACCCATGCACCTGATGTACTGTTGTTTGATTTGATAGTTACACCACCATCGTCAGTGTAGTTACCGTTTTGATGCCAAATGTAAAGACGTTCAGTGCCACTATCACCTACATTAAAGTAACCTTTAACAATGCAAGTATCACCATCTTGCATACCAGACATTGCTTTCATCTGTTCAACTGTATCGATGAAAGTAGGTGTTGCAGATTGCTGTGATGTAGTCAAATTACCGTTAACTGATGTAATAGTCTTGTAAAGCAACCAGTTAGATTCGTTTTCATCAGACTCCATGTTGCCCTGACCAATGTACATTTCGAATGTGACTTTATAGTCTCTGTCTTGCAACATGATCTGATACTTAGGCAATCCAAACTGACTTGTGTAAATTGGATTGTCTAATTCGTTTCCATCAGTGTCATAAATTGTCAATTTGTTACTTGATGTGTTTGGTTCCAAGAACGTCAAACGACCTACAAGGAATTTGCCATTAACATCAAATAAATTTTGCCAAGAATCTGTGAAATTTCTCATTAGATTTCGCCTCTATCTTTCGCAATTTGCCAAGCTTCAAGTTCAATACCACCACGTGGTTTAAAACCTGCGTTCCATTGACGTTTATTGCTCTGAATTATGTATTCAATAGCTGAGCTGTACTCTTTATCAGTAGGTGCAGTAAGTGTGCTACTAGAACCAGTATAAAGTCTACCTGTGCTCTGTATTACTGGCTTTGTTTTAGCTATAACTTTTGCAGCTTTTGATGGATTTGCATACTTAGCAGCTTCACTCATATTTTTTACTGGTCTGTACAATCCGCCTGATTCATCAAACGCTTTATTAAATACAACGTTTGCTCTTTCAAATACGTCATCTTGTGCGTTTTTGAATTCTTGCATTGTTTTTTCACGTGCAACAGGTATTTGTGCATCTGTTTCTTTAACAATGTTATCTACATCATTTAACTGTTTTTCGAGATCTTCTCTATATGCTTTTGGTTCTGTTCCAACATCTGGAAGATTATCAGCTAGCTTATCGGCTAACTCTGTACTTTGTCTGTTTTTAGCGAATAATTCAGTTTCTTCACGAAGAGCTTTAGCTAATTCAGGATAACGATCTGCGATTTCATCAGCAAACTTTATTTTTACAGGATCAGAAACATTACCATGCTTCATTTCATAAACGAAAGTGGTAATTTTGTCAAGATCATTAGCTAACTGCGTTATATATTCGTTTTTATCAGCTAATGCATCGGCTTGTTCTAGAACATCTTCTACTGCATTCTTTGCTGCTTTTTCACCTCTACCACCTTGTCCAAGAACACGCTTTACATAACCGTATGCTTCTTTTAGTGGTAAATATGTGAACACAGAGTTAAGACCTGCATCTGTAGCAAAGTTCTTACCAACTTCACCAAGTTCTTTTCCTTCAGCAATTTCTTGACCAGCTCTAATTGTAGGACCAGCAAACGTTGTAATAGCTTTACCAGCTGTACCAACACCAGGTGCAAGTTCAGCAACGTTAGCCATAGTACCAAGACCACCATGAACTGCTAACTTAGTCGGATTGTAACCTTCTTTGATGTACACATCTTTTGCAGCTTTAGGAGTTAACTTCATGCCAAGTGCAGCTAAATTACCAAGAATACCCTTATCAAATTTTAGTTCAGAGAAGTCTTCAATATCTTTTGCACGTTGATATTCGTCAGATAATTGCTGTTTCTTTGCAAGTTCTTCATTGTACTTCTTTTCACCTGCATCGTATTTGCTTTGTTCATCTTTATCTTTGAAGTAGCCTTCTTTAACTTCATGAGGAGCATCAGCTTGAACTGCTTGTGCAATAGCACGATTAGAACGCACTAGATCTTCATGACGACTTACCCAGTCACGAACTGTGACATTGTCGTTATAAAGATCATCGTATTCAGCGAACAATCCATTTTCGTCTAATACTTTTAATAAATTTGACTTATCCATTATCTTTTACTCCAACGGTTAACAGTCCAAGTGTAATTCAATTCACGAATCTTGTCACGAACTTCTTGTTTTAAAGTAGATGGACTTGTGTTATTCTTGATAGCATCGTTAGCTTTCTTTTCAAGATCTGCTTCATTAAGAGATTCACCTGTCTTCTTACCAGCATGACTTGCAACTGCAGATTGTGAAGCTTCTCTTGCAAGCTGTGCAGTAGATTTCTTAGATTGAAGTTCTTTAACAAGTTCTTCTTTATCTTGTGGTCTAAGATCAGATGCCATAACGTTAGCAATTTGTGCGTTAATTGCGTTTTCATCAGCAAATACAGTTGGAATAGCAGAACGAACACCAATTTTCTTAGATTGATATTCTTCTTCTTCTTTTTGTTTTGCTAATGCTTCTTCATTAGAGCTCTTCAATTCAGGATATTTTGCCATTAAAGCTTCTTGACGTTTAGCAATTACTGCTGCTTCAGGTGCATTAGCTTTCACTAAGTCACGATTCAAAGCAGCCATTTCAACTTCAGCGTCTTTCAATTCTTTCTTATATGCTGCACTTTTTTCAGCTGCTGCTTTAGCTCTATCATACTCTTTCAAATAATTGTTATAAGCTCTTTGAGCTTCACGATTCTTTTCAGCTTCAACTCTGCTCAAATAATTTTGGAGCATAGAGTTATCACCCCATACGTAATCGTATAATCCAAGTTGAAGCATTGTTTCATCTGATGGTGTGTACATGTTAGCTCCTTATAGTCCAAGTTTAGCCAAGTTAATTCTGCTATTTAACCAAGCATCATCATCAGCATAATCCATAAATGTCATGTTATCGACTGGTGTATAAGGAAGATTTTCCATATCTTCAAGCTGACCATATTCGTCATTCCAATATGCTTGGTCAGCTTTCCAGTCATTCATGTCTTTGTTCATCTTGTAAGCTGCAACACCTCTACCAAGCATTTGCATTAGCTTTCCGTAGTTGTCATTGCGTTCTTTGTTACGAGCATCTTGACGTTCTTTTGACCAGCGAATCATGTCGATAACACTGTTGTAAGGTGTCTGATTGAATTTAAATGTGTAGTCCATGTTAACCTCTTAAATGCTTGCTAATGTCAAGCTTAAATCGTTGTTCATCTTCTGTTGGTCAAGGTCGATCATGCTTTGAAGCTTAGACTTATTCCAATTCTGGAAGTCTTCAGCTAATCCACCGTAAAGACTTAGTTGAGTATCTTTAGCATTCTTCAACTGATTCAATCTGTTCTGACCTTGCTGAATCTTTGCATTCCACAAATTGTAAGCAAACTGACGATCCTGATTCATAGCTTCAAGAGCGTCTTTGTAAAGTGATTCATTTTTATCAGCAACTGCAGTAGCAATCTGATTAGCAGCACCTGTACCACGGCCTATCCCCGCACCAGCAGCTCTAGCTTGAACAGCATCACCTGTCTTTTCGATCAAAGCTTCTCTATTTGGTGCATAGTAATCATTGACATCGTAATTGTTGTCGAAATCTTCGTAATTGTAAACAAATTCGTTTGGATCGTAAGTGTCAACTAAATTACGATACGATTCAACGTCTTGTTGTGAACCAATGCTAGGATTATCTTTGTACCACTGATTAACAGCTGATTTAAGTTCTTCAGTAGAAGCATTGAGTTGTTTTGCTGCTTGCTCAAGAATACGCTGTCTTTCTTTTTCATCTTGTGCTTGTTCGTAAGCACTGAAAAGACCAGCAGCAAGACCAATAGCACCACCAGCTAAAGCACCCCAAGGTCCAAAAGCTGCACCAGCTGCTGCACCTGTACCAGCACCTTGAATAGCATTACCAGCATAATTAGCCATAATAAAACCTCTTAGTATTTATGTGATTAAGTATTGCGAATGTGGAAAAACAAACTCGTCATTCCACTTATTGTTAAAGTGTTAGTGCTTTCGTCTATAACATGAGTACCAGCACTATCAGTAAACTTGAATGCATAATGATTTGGAATTTCAATTTTGCAATCGTCAGTAGTGTTAATGAAGCATACGTTCTTGATAATAGACAATTGATAGTTTGTCTGATAATCTTTAGCGTATTTACCTACTAAAGCTAGACAAACTTCATTGTCATCACTAAACATGCTTATGTCATTTAATTTTACTTTGTTTAATGCCATACGTTAAAACCTGTCAATTAAGTCGTATGCAATCTTAGCACCAAGTATTGCAAAGTTTACAGGATC
>Ga0310690_10009840_pt1 | contig 11959 bp, 24 predicted proteins | sample AusTroGonzalo_MG_2_FD_207661 | JGI IMG/M metagenome (GOLD analysis project Ga0310690, IMG submission 207661) | Bovine rumen microbial communities from tropical cattle in Woodstock, Queensland, Australia - Gonzalo_04 (v2) (version 2) | ecosystem: Host-associated > Mammals > Digestive system >...
GGAAACTCAAGAAGGACTACGTCACTCAACTCGTAACCGAGAAGGCAAACAGCCTCGGAATAGGACTCAATGAAGCTGAGATCGACGCCGTGATCGAAGGCATAGTCAACTACGTTAAGCACAACAAAGCATATGAGGTTACAGAATAATGCCAAAAGCAGAAGATATTCTCAGAATCGCATCAGGCGAAGTCGGAACAACCGAATATCCGCCGAACTCAAATAACGTCGAATACAATACGGCATTCTACGGCCACGCTGTACGAGACGGGAGCCCGAAAAGCACTGACAAGTACCCGTGGTGCTGCGCGTTTGTTTGGTGGGTATTCTCGCAGTTCAGCCCGTGCCTTATAAAGAAGACTGCATCCTGCATGACGCTCGGACAGTGGTTCAAGGATAACGGAAAGTGGTCAAGTACTCCGCAACCGGGAGACGTCGTGTTCTTCAAGTTCGACACAAATAACAGATGGACTAATCATGTCGGCATCGTCAAAAGCGTCAGAGGAAACGAGATCGAGACGATAGAGGGCAATACATCCGTGAACTCGAACGATAACGGCGGAGCCGTAATGATACGAAAGAGATCCTCGAATATAGTCGGATACGGCCGACCGGCATACGATACAGCTTCAAAGCCGGTGCTCCGCCCACCGAAAAAATATAAGTTCGGCATGGATGTATCATCGTATCAGGGAGTGATCGATTTCGATAAGGTCAAGAACGATGGAATACAGTTCGCGATCCTCCGGTCAACATGCAAGGACCAGTCAGCGGATCCGTATTTCGAGAGAAACCTGTCAGAATGTTTAAGACTCAAGATCCCGGTAAGTGTTTATAAATATTCGAGAGCGCTCACGATAGATCAGGCACGGGCAGAAGCTCAGGGAGTCATCAAGACTCTGAAGGGCAGAAAGATGCTTGTATGGTACGACCTCGAAGACAAGACACAGACACCGCTCGGAAAGATGGGTATACAGATCATAGCGAATACATTCATGACAGAACTATTCAACGCTGGCATTGCCTGCGGGATCTATTGCAACATGACCTGGTACAATAATCTCATGAGCGACTATCTGAAGAACAATGTCGCCTTCTGGATCGCGAGATACAAAAAGGATGACATCGGAACCTTTGACGAAAGTCATAAACCTACGGGCATCAAAAACCTGTACGGATGGCAATATACGTCAAAAGGATCCCTCTCCGGAATAACCGGAAACGTAGACCTCGACATCAATCTGATGTAGCCGTTTACTTTTTCATACATTTTTACCCCCTCATCAAGGGCTATCAGTTCCCGCTGGTAGCCCTTTTATTTTTGCACAGAAGAGATCAAAGGTGCACCCCAAGTTGCACCCTATGGGGAAAAGTGCGTAAAATGGGCTGACTCACAATGTCTTTTAATCAGGTTGTCGGGGGTTCGAATCCCCCGTGTCTCAGTAGCAGAAAAGCCTTGAATCTACAGCGATTCAGGGCTTTTTGTTTTCTACTCATCCGGATATAAAATCTTACATTTCTGTACATTTTTATACATAAAAAGTTGCACCCGAGGTGCACCCTCATCCGTTTCCAAAGAAATTATTTAAGAGTTCACCCGCCTTCTGTATATCATCCAGGTCAACATGAGTATAGATATTTGCTGTGATGGATATATTACCGTGGCCCATGAGACGCTGAGCTGTTCTGACATCAACACCGGCCTTACACAGATCTGTGCAGTATGTATGACGCAAACAGTACGGAACGAAATCATCCGCAAGCGGAAGCGGAGGCACGAGAGCGTTCCGATATACCTTGCATCCCATAGAGATATTCATATCGCGCTTCAAATGAGCACACAGACGATTATATGAAGATTCAGAATGCTTATTGCCATATCGGTTCACACATACAGGCTCGAAGGGCTTCGTCTTCTTAATAACCTTATAAAGATCCTCTGGGATAGGAACATACCGGTCGGAGTTTTTTGTCTTGGTACCGCGAATGTGCAGCAGGCGCTTATCATGATCGATATCTCGACCGATAAGGTTGATAGCTTCCTCCGGACGACACCCGCACTTTAAGATCACAAAAAAGAGAAGATACGCAGGATCTTTCTTGTAAACCTTCAAAAGATGCTTCCTCTCGTTCTCAGTAATACTCCGACGCTCACCCTTAGTATATTCGGGCAACCGTAATTTTTTTGCGGGGTTATCTCGAATAAGTTTATTGTCAACTGCAGTCTCAAAAAGAAAAGAGATCTCCTGCCGGAGCTTCTCGCAATGAGAGAATGACATTCCCTTGCACTCATTCAGGATCGCTTGAAGCTCTACGGCCTTGACGGTCCCGATCGGACGCGTACCGATATGAGCTCCGACATATTTCTTGTATCGTTTCTTGATATCATCAAGTCCCTGGACATTCCCTTTGTATGTATCAAAAGCAATATCCGCCCACGAATCAACCGGAACGGATGAATCATATATGACAGTATTCTCCTCCAAGTCACGGAGCCTGTTTGCTTTCTTGGTATAAAGCTCTTCGAGAGTATCCGCATGCACCCAGTACTTCTTACCTTGATATTTGAAAGTCGTTGTATAGTTATATTTTTTCACGATAACACCTTCACTTTATACGGCAGATCTTCCGGCCACATCTGAGCCGGTATCCCCTTTTACATCGAGAAGTTTAAGAATATTCGCTTGCGTTACGGGATCCGCGAGGCGATAAGCCTCAATGATTCGAGTCTCGATATCTGAAAGCATCGGAGCAGCAGGCGCTTCCCCGGTAATAAGAAAGTCAACGGTCACTCCGAAATATCGAGCAATTTTATAAAGCTTCTCAGCTTTACTGTTTGAAGATACCTTCGCAATAGAGGACGGCTTTTCTCCGAGTTCGATCTCAAGCCTCTGAATTGTCACACCGCGCTCTTTACAAAGCTTTTTGATACGTTCATTAGTCTCCATACAATACCTCTTTGAAATAATTCAAAATTAGTGCTTGACAATTAGAACTAATTCAAGTATCATACGGATAAAGGGTTTGAAGTAGTTCAAAACGTAACCCCCAAGATACGAATTAGTTCTGAGTTTATTCGACAAGTAAATATTAGAACTAAATCAAATTATTTTCAAGCACTACATGTGCTGGCTTCAAACCCTTTCAGCAATACATATAGGAAGGAGGCAACCATGATATTCGAGAACATACAGAGAATCGCTCAGGAAAAGAACCTGACAATACAGAGCATCGAAAAAGGATGCGGGCTATCAGGCGGAATTATTTCAAAGTGGAAGGAAAGTAACAACCCGAAAATCGATAACCTGAAAAAGGTGGCGGACTTCCTGGGCGTCACGATCGAACAGCTGATAGCAAACTGACGCGATCCTATATCCTACGGATACAGGATGAAGAAAATCCTTGACAGGATTTCCTCAAATAATCATTGAACACACTTAACAAAGGAGAAACACATGAAGATTCAAACGAAGAAAAAGACTTACATAAACGTATCAAACAATTCTTCGAGCAAACAGATCATATGCGACCGACTGTGCGAAGCGATTCAGCAGACATCAGCCGGAGACGATCTTGAAGCTCTCAGATATGATCCCAAAAAAGAAATAGTACATGCGGACTTTACGGACGCATACGATGCACGGCAGATCAATGTAGCGATGGACTCAGGCTGGGCCATGATCAAGGACATCGTGAATCACATAGATATCGGGTGACATAATGACGGCGCGGGAAATCGAAAGAGATATGAAAGCATCAGTTGACGGAGCGTCATTCATCACTCCCGGACAACTCGCGAGATATCTCGGACAAAAGAATACAACTCGAGTCCGCGAGAAATACATGACCGCAGCATTCCGGATAGAGGGAACAAAAAAGTACTTCATCCCGGAAGTCGCGAAAGCGGTATATAACGACGGACAGTTTTAAGGAGGAAATATGACACCGGACGGACGTTACATCATCGCCGTAGATTTTGACGGAACTCTCATCAAGGAAAACAAGTGGCCAAACGTGGACGGAGTACCGGACAGAGCTCTGATCAAGAACCTTCTCATCGAACAAAAGAAGGGCAACAAGCTCATCCTGAACACATGCCGAACTGGAGAGGCGCTCGAAGCGGCGGTCAACTGGTGCAAAGATCAGGGAATCGAGTTCGACGCGGTAAACGACAATCTCCCGGAACTGATCGAGGCATACGGAGAAAACACACGGAAGATCTCGGCCGACATCTACATCGATGACCGCGCCCTGCATCCGTACAGCGTCAGCTGGTCCTTCTATAACGAATACGCAATGAGCATAACTGATCACTGGCTATACAACAAAGGAGGGAACAATGCATGAAGTTGAGGGGAGTCTGTTACAAGATCGGAGTGATAGCAGCATTCTTAGGGGCTTCCGGAATTGCAGAGAGTATCACAGGGCACGGTTCGGGAATGGCATCGGCCATCTGGTTCGCCGCTGGAGTAGTTCTGTGCCTGTTCGGATATGTGAAGTAGAACCAGACATCAATCAAGCGGTCGTCGATAGAGCAAACTTCATCAATGAAGACACGCTCCTGCATAACGAAGATGTGACGGAGTTCTTCGAAGAGAATCACTTAAGCGAGCTCGACAGACTGATCGAGAACATGGATAAGCGGGAAATGATAACAGTGTGCTGCGTGGCCATAAGAAAATACCCGCTTGCATATATACAGGTCATAGCAGAATACATCATGGAACTCACAAGGAAGGGGAGAAAAAGATGAAAGTAATGGAAGTGTACGAAGTAGGCGAAGAAGTTCTGATCAAGGCGAAGGTATCCGCGATCATTCCGGACAAGGACAGGTTCACATATGAGGTGACCGTATCCGGAGAAACGGAGAAGCTCAAACACCGGTTTCAGCATAAAGATCTGACACAGGTTGAGAGCGTTCCTTCTATATAAAAGGAGGTGTGAGTATGTGCGTATGTAATGAAGGCAGAGAGATCGGAATCGTAGGAACCGAACTCGGAGGATTCAGCAACAGGATATTCGTATATGTCCAGGGAAACAATCTCAGGGTATTCGGGGAGGATCCCGAGGCTCCGGCCGGAGACATCCTGATCAAGTATTGCCCGATGTGCGGAAGGAAGCTTGAAAAGAATATGCACCTCTCATACAACCCCCAGGAGGCATCCAAGAAGGCAGCTATCCGGTACGCGTAAAAGACCGCAACAGAGGTCTTAAGCAGTTCATCATAGATATTAAACTTAGGAGAAAACTTTGTATCGATTAGACATATATCGCTTCGCATCCTCGACAGAATATGAGTATAAGTTCGTCGGGAACTATGGAGCCAAAGGAGAAAAGAGAGCTCCCAAACAGAAAAGAACACCTGAAGATATCGAGAGGCAGAACCAATATCAGCGGACAAAGACGGTCAGGCATCTGATCAAAGCCAACTTCAAGGAAGGCGACTACTGGACGACCTTAACATATCCGAAAGATACGAGTCGAACGATCCAAGAGGTATCGCAGGATGTTTCAAAGTTCTTAGGGCACATGAGGTATCAGTACAAGAAGGTAGATATCCCTTGCAAGTACATCTACCGGATAGAGATAGGATCCCGGGGAGGTATCCACGTTCACATCATCATGAACAGGATCCCCGATCTCGACCGGACGATACAGAAGTACTGGACTCATGGCAAAGCTCACAACGAGCTCCTCGATGACGGAACGTATGAGAGTCTGGCCGATTACATTGTCAAGCCTCCGACAGAACAGCAGAAGAAGCTTCTCAAGACCTTCGACGAAGAAGCGAAGAAGCTGATCCGGTATTCCTGCTCCCGTAATCTGGAAAGACCGGTACCGGAGACGAAGGAATATTCACGCCGGACGATGAGAGAGGTATTCAACCACGATCTTGTACCCGCAAAAGGATACTACATCGACAAGAACTCGATCCGACGAGGAGTGAACACATTCACGGGATACGGATATCTGTACTATCAGGAGGTCAAACTCCAGAAGGAGCAGCAGGCGGAACCGGTAAAGATATACGAATGCCCGATATGCCATCAGTTCACGATAGACTCATTCAAATGCGACTGTCAGAGGAAGAATGTTAAACATATATCTCGAAAGTACAATAAGACCGCCACAAAAGGCCGCAGGTAAAGCGATGTACATAGCGGAGTTCGTATCGGATAAGAACCCGGAGAGCTTCGTTACACGCGAAGGATATGCGGAGTTCGGAGAGACGACAGAGGACGCAGCGATCCTCACGATCCTTATCGAAGCGCTCTTGATACTCAATAAACCGTGCACGATCCGCATATTTACGAAAGCAAAAGGCATATTGTCAACCCTCGAAAGCCGAAGATACGAAGCGTGGCAAGGTCAAAAGTGGCTCAAAAGCAATAAAGAATCAGTCAAGAACGCTCATTTGTGGGACATTGTAGCACACGCACTCGAGAAACATGACTGGACCATAACGGACGAGGATCACTCGTACCGGGAATACATGAGATCGGAGCTGAAGAAATGGCAAAGAGCATAATACAGGCGAAGACGGATAAGCTTAACCGAGAATGCTTCCTCTGCCGGCTCGATACAAACGCAGATCTCACACACGAAGGACTGCATAAGCATCACATGATACACGGTACCGCCAACAGGCGGCTCGCTGAAAAGTGGGGACTCTGGTGTTATCTGTGCAGCGAGCATCATCAGATGCTACATGACCACAATGAAAAAGACATATTCCTGATGCAAGTCGCCCAGGGCAGATTCGAAAGACTGTACGGACATGACAAGTGGATGGAGATCTTCGGGAAGAACTATTTGATATTTTGATTCATCCGGGGAAAAGGGCGCGGACGGTTGGATGACCGCACGAATCTGAGACGGGAGCAAACAAGGCGCCTTCCGCGGTACCCGATGAATATATAATCGCGCGAACGTAACTAAGTACCTAAAAATTGTATCACACTTACCAAAAGCCATATTGCCCGGGCAGGAAGGAGGAATATGACAAGGAGTATAAGACGATTAAAGGGGATCACAACGATTTTGACAGCAGTGGCGATCTTAACGGCCACAAAAGGAGTAAACACCTACAACGGCCATCTGGAGAAATACTACAACCTTCCCATGAATCGCGTAGTCCGCAGGGCTCAGGACATGGGAATACCATGCGAATATTGGGTAGACGACAGAGGCGTCAAGCGCTTCGGACCGTGGGTTATATGCGCAGCACATCCATCCGTGACGAGGTACACACGGATCGATACAAGCTTAGGGCCCGGAATTATACTCGATTATCACACGGTATACGCAGACAAGACACTCATAGACATAGCCACAACATGGTAGGAGGGAAGTATGAACGATATTCAGATTTTCAAAAGCGAAGAGTTCGGGCAGATCCGAACAGTAGATATCAACGGCGAGATATGGTTCGTGGGTAAGGACATATGCTCACATTTCGGTGACACAAATCATAGCCGGACACTTTCAAGAGTAGATGATCAGGACAAGAGCACAGCCGAGATCACTGACTCGATGGGAAGAAAGCAACAGACAACAATCATAAACGAGAGCGGACTATACGCAGTCTTATTCGCGATGCAACCTCAGAAGGCAAATAACGGCGGGGTATCAGATGCGTACCCCATAGAGGTCGAAGAGAGAATTGAAAAAATCAGACGCTTCAAGCGCTGGATAACGTCAGAGGTATTACCCAGCATCCGAAAGAACGGAGGCTACCTTGCAAATCAAGAGAACCTCACTCCGGAGCAGATTGTAGCGAATGCCCTCGTGGTAGCACAGAACATCATCGCCAACAAGGACAAGCAGATCGAAGAGATGCAGCCGAAGGCAGACTACTTTGATGCGCTGGTAGAGAGAAACCTTCTCACGAACTTCAGAGATACGGCGAAGGAGCTGAACATTGGAGAGAAAACCTTCATCGGATTCCTGATAGACCGCAAGTTCATATACAGAGATCAGAGCAAGAAGCTCAAGCCCTACGCTGACAAGGTTGAAAAAGGGCTGTTCGAAATCAAAGAGTTTAACTCACGCTATTCGGATCACTCCGGACTGCAGACTCTCATCACTCCGAAGGGACGCGAGACATTCAGACTCTTACTGCAGGACGACTGTATATTTTAACAAAGCAAAGGAGAAAACATCATGTCAGAAAACAAAGTTAAGAGAATCAAACAAACGATCAACATCCCCGTCCGGGATCTTCATCCTCATCCGAAGAACCCTCGAAAGAACCTCGGAGATCTCGAGGAACTGACAGACAGCATCAAGAAGAACGGCATCATGCAGAATCTCACAGTCATACCGGGATTCTACAGAGCAAACGGAGAGTGGTTCAACACCGAAGCGGAGTACACCGTCATCATCGGACACAGACGTCTCGAGGCTGCAAAGGCAGCAGGCTTGACCGAAGTACCCTGCAGAATCTACGAGAACCTTCCGGAGAACGATCAGATCGCAACAATGCTCGAAGAGAATATGCAGAGGAACGATCTCACAATATACGAACAGGCTCAGTCGTTTCAGCTGATGCTCGATCTGGGAGAAACAGTAGACACCCTGTCAGAAAAGACCGGATTCGCAAAGTCAACGATCTACCACAGAATCAATATTGCGAAGCTCGATCAGGAATATCTCAAAGAGCTTGACGAAGACGACAGCTTCCAGCTGACACTCAATGATCTCATCGAACTCGAGAAGATCAAGGACATCAAGAAGAGAGACAAGATCCTCAAAGAGTCGAGAAGCTCGAACGATCTTCGCTTCAAAGCGCAGCAGGCGGCAAAAGAGGAAATGATAAACGCCAAAGAAAAACAGTGGCGCGAATACCTCGAAGAATCTCTCGCGGACGAAGGCGAGCAGTCAATGAAGTGGTCGGACAAGTACGAGAAGATTTTCGAACAGGATCTCCGGGAAGATAAAGAGTTCGATCCGGAAGAGGTCGAGGATCTGATCAATGATGAGACATATTACGTCATCAACTACGGATACGTGACGCTCCTGCAGGAAAAAGTAAACGAGGCAGCGGGCGAAGAAGATGATGACGATGACGGAGAAGAATCAGAGTGGGAAAGAAAGCGAAGGGAACGAGACGAAAGAAAGCAGATATACACGGCGGTGCGTTTGCCCCTCAAAGAAGACACGAGGGATTTTGTAAGAGCAATCGTAGAGGAAAAGCTCAAGAACCCGGACAAGGAAGACATAGCAAATATTACAGAAACCCTCTTCAAGCTGTTCCTCGAGACGTTCTCAACATACTCAGTGATCGATGACCTTATTGAGTTCCTGGACGAAGATATCGACACTCGAGACGAGGAAACAGAAGAATACAAGAAAGCCTACGACAAGGTAATGAAACTCCCGATGTACAAGCTGCTCTTGATACTCGCACAGAACGAGATCAACGATAGAGAGCCTTTAGGCTGGAATGGCGAGTACATAGCAGAGAATGCGCAACTGATGCAGAGGTTCTACTACATTCTCGAAAGATGGGACTGGAAAACTTCGGAAGAGGCGATGAAGCTCATAAACGGAACAGCTGACTATTACACGCACAAGGACGAGGAAGACGAATGAAAATACACGAACTCAAAACAAAGCCGGAATATTTCGAGGCAGCACGGAAGCGGCAGAAGAACTTCGAGATCCGGAGAGACGATCGAGATTTCCAAGTCGGGGATCTCGTGAAGCTCGAAGAGTTCGACAACGGAAAGTACACAGGACGACACACAGGGCTCCGCCCTGTCCTGTACGTCCTAAGAGACTGCCCCGAATATGGACTGGCTGAAGGATATTGCATCATAGGATTTTGAGAGGAGGATAAACAAATGATGAAAATGACGGTCGTTTTCGAAATTACGACGCAAGAACAGATCAAAACGGTCATGGATGCGCTCATAAAGGCAACACCGGACACCAAGATCAAGATCGAGGAGCAGGAAGCCAAAAAGCCGGCGAAGGATCCCGAGAAGAAACCGGACAAAGAGCCGAAAGAGGTCAAGTTCGTGCCGATCGACAAGGTAGCTCCAAAGAAGAAACGGACAAAAGAAGCCCAGGAAGCCATTGACGCGATCAAAGAGGCGTACGCAAAGAAGAGAGACGAGAAACGCCCGGAGAAGAAGACCAGGGTTAAAAGATCCGACATTGATGACGCTAAGATCGTTAAGATGCGCGATGAAGACGGTATGAAGTTCAATAAGATCGCCAAAGAGATCGGATGCTGCGAGCAGACTGCCATCAACAGATACAACAAGGCAAAGAACGGAGGAAACAGATGAGCGGAAGACTTAAACATGCAGAGATACGTTCAACAGGGGAGAGAGAACCAGGAATGAAAATAATATGGCAAAAAGTAAAGATCAGATTTCTGCAAGATTTGGATATATCCGGCAAAGTCCAACCGAACAAAGGCGAAATAAGAGAAGCGCAGATATACGACGGTTATTGCTACATCGATTTTGGAAAGCTGGGAATAGCAAAAGCTCCGCTTGCAGATATGGCAGGAAACTTTGAAATCATAGAAGGAGGAAACAGATGAGCGGAAGACTTAAACATGCACAGCGCAGCCACAGAAACCACACAAAGGCACAGAAACAGATGGTAGATCACTCAATCAAGAGTGCATACAGGGCAAATCTGGCCAAAGCAGCCAAACTCATGAGGAAGGAGAAGAAGGGATGAAGACAGCAACGGGAGCTTGCAAGTATTGCGGGCAAATAATGACGATAGAGGTACCGGATAAGTTCAAACAAGCCGACATCGACGAAGAGGTAACAAGAAAGTGCAACTGTCCGGAAGCACAGGCCATTACAAAGCAGCAGGAAATGATAGCCAGCGCGGAAGGGATGATCAGAGAGTTCTTCGAAGGCCGCGAGAACATGGACGCGATCAAGCTTTTACTGCTCAGTGCGGTCGAACCGATAGCGACAGGAGAGATCGGAGGGATATCGATATCAAAAGGCGGTTACACCGGAACGATGAAGCCCGGCAAGGACACGATCAAGGTGTCACTGAAGTATACGACGGTCGATTCCGTCGAATCGTAGGAGGTGGAGATATGAAATGCCCGAAATGTAATTCTGCAACAAAGGTCACAGACGGACGCCAAAGAACGACCGGATGGAAAAGAACAAGAAAATGCATTGAATGCGGATTCAAAGTCAGGACCACGGAAGTATTTGCGGAGAACCCGAGTCAAACGCCTCTCATGACACGAAGCGAGGAAAATATACAGCGAATCAAGAAACAGGCGGAAAAACTCAAGATCAAGCTCATGGACGATTAGGAGGACGGGGAGTATGGAAGCATGGATATTCGGAATATTCAGTGGTTTATGGTTAGCCATGTTGTTTGTGGCGATAGGAGTCATAATTGGGAAAGTTCACAGCTATTATCATCAAAAACCTCATAAAGACAACGCTGAACATGTACGGGATAAACATAATCATAGCGATGTTCATAGCGGTGGAACTGATAACGTGCACGATAGTCTTCTGGGAGACGATAACCGGGAAGAACATCATAGATGTGATGTGGGACTATATTTTCGGGGACGAATCCAAGCCGACGGAGCAATCACAATCCTCGAAAACGTCAAACGAGAAATGAGCAAAATGTTGAGCGGTTCAGAGAAAGATGCTATCGATTACGCTATCGAATGCACGAGAGTCAGGGCAGAGCTTCTCGAGATGATCGAGGAGGTAAGAAACAGTTGAGCAAGATATTATCGATCATAATTCCATACTACGAAGCAAAGAGATACACGGACGAGCTTCTCGCGTGCCTCGATAAGCAGATGACTGACGAGATCGAAGTTATCCTGGTAGATGACGGATCCCCGACACCGTTCAAGACGGAATATGAATGGTGCACCGTCATCCGCCAGAAAAACAAGAGATGCGCGGGCGCTCGCAACACCGGACTCAAGAAAGCGACGGGAAAGT
>Ga0310690_10009842_pt1 | contig 11959 bp, 8 predicted proteins | sample AusTroGonzalo_MG_2_FD_207661 | JGI IMG/M metagenome (GOLD analysis project Ga0310690, IMG submission 207661) | Bovine rumen microbial communities from tropical cattle in Woodstock, Queensland, Australia - Gonzalo_04 (v2) (version 2) | ecosystem: Host-associated > Mammals > Digestive system >...
GTCCAGGGACTCCATCTCCTGGAGGATTATGTTCTGGATGCTGTTTTCCATTTTGTCCACTGCCGATGTCGCGCCTTCGCGGCGGATGCCGATGATGCCATCGGCCTCATTGAAAAGGAGGATGGGAGCCAATTCACTGCGATCCACGGCCACGCGGTAGCGGTCAAAGACCTCCTGGATGTTCTTTTCTGATTCGCCCACCCATTTACTCTTGATGTCGGGAACGTTCACGGTCATTATGCTTCGGCCGGTCTGGCGTGCCAGCTGATAGACGGTCTCCGTCTTGCCAGTGCCGGGTGCTCCATAGAAGAGGCAGGCGAAACCGCTGCGGAAGCCGCCATCCTTCATTCGATTGCGGATTTCAGTGTATCGGTCCGGCATAAGGAAATTGTGGAGCTCATCGACCTGCGGGGCGTTTCTGGAGGTATAGAAAAGTGTCTTTTGGGCAAGTGTCTCCGGCTTGATCAGGCCGCCTATGGCATCTGCCTTTTTGAGATGGAAGTCGGCCAGAAGTGCCGATTTTGCTTTGCTGCTCAGGTGAATCCTTAAGGTGTTGGCCTGACCGTCGTTGCACTCGTGCTCCACCAGGCCTAACTGCATCAGGCTATGGTTCCCCTCCTTGAAAGACATCTTGTCACGGAAGAAAGCACTTTTATGTCGATAAATACCTTCAATCTGGCTATACGTAATTGAGTCGTCATCCTCGTTGACAAGCAGGTGACAAAGAAGCACCAACACCATCCAGTCGTAGAAAGGGGTGACTTCCAGAGCCTCCAGCCCGCGAACAAACCCAAGGTCTTTATTAAGCGCAAAGAGGTCTTTCAGCTCCTGATACAAGTCATCAGGGAGGATGGCGCCGTTATCCAGGTCCTTGTACAGACCGCCCATAAAGTTGAACAGTTCCCCCACACTCAGGCCCGTCCGACACGGCTGTTCGGGGACAATATTGCTTTTCAAGGCACGTATGACTGAAATCGGTATGTCAAAAGAGTCCTCGTCCTTGGCGTCGTGGTACTTAAGATACTTGGCCCGAACCAGAGCGTTGATATCGTCGCTGTAGTTCAGCGCGCGGATGTTGCTGATATCCAGATGGCGGGCAATGTCGTCGAAATCCACGTTGCGGGGGCCGCGACGGAGACATATCGACAGTAAAACCGCCTGCGTGGGGGTTATTGCGAGACGTTTGCCCAACTCGGCGGCGCTGGCGCCGGCTTCGGTCCAGAATTCCTCTTCCAGCTTTGAGTCATCGGACTTCTCTGACAGGACCTCCATCAGCTGGAGAATGGTCATTTCCGATAGGTTGGTAGTTTTATTCTTCATACTTATTACGCTTTACGCCGCTATTGATTTAAGGCGAACCCCGTCAGAGAGGAGGACGTCTTCGAAGGCCCCGTTTTCATCGGCCTTATAGGTGGAAGTCCCGAATTGTTTCCAGGAATCCCTGGTTTTTGGATTCCGGACCCGGAAGATAAGGTAGTGACCGGAGCGGTCCAGGAGTTCGTAGGTTTTGTTGGATTTGGGAGCAGTGTAAATGCGATTGAACTGGAATTTCTGAATCTTTTGCATATCGAATTAAACTTGGTTTCGATAGTACTATAGGAACGACTTGCAAAAAATTCAAAAAAAACAGGCAAAAAAATTTGCCCCCGCATTTCTGCGAGGGCAATCGGCTGCTATTATTTCTGCAACCCGTGGATGAGGACTGGCGGTTTCACATTCTTATATCGAGCCAATCTATTCTGGGTTACGGTTGTCCAATCATCTCCCGGAAGTGGCGGCATACTGTTCTTCCATTTATTCAATCTGCCGTTTTGCTCCGATGTAACAATACATACAAGTATATTCCTTCTGAACTCGCGAAAATACTTTTCATTGAATTCATGAGCTTCGTAGGCGCGAATCAATTCTTTTATATATACTTTCGCCGGGATGACATGTTCAAAGATCAGAGACTCTTTGGTGCCTGCTTCTTTTTTCCCGGTCCATTTCCGAATCTCAAGGTACATGTCATCAAAAACGCCATCTTCTCCAAGTTTTGCTCTCCCCTCAATAATGTCTCTTATTATTAAGAATTGATCCGTTACTTCACCCTTCTTTATGGGTTGGACTTTTCCATCTGCATCAATCCAGACATACTTTCCCCAAATACGTTGATTGGGATCTTTAATGCCATCAAAGACATCTTGGCTGACATACACACCTCCAATGACGGCATTCTTTATATGCCAAACTAGATCAAGATAATCATAATCCTTATCGTTGTCACAGTATCTGGAAAGCGCAGTCAGAACGTGTTTGTAACGTTCATATTCATTATCGTCATACCACAGTCCGCGGCCCTTTTTGTCTTGTTCTGATGACTTAGTGTCTGGTCGATACACTTTAAAAATATTCTCAGGCATAGTACTTATTTATTTTTCTTCACTGCAAAAATAACTAAAAAGTAGAGGGCGGCGGCGCCAAGGGCGATGAGGCACGCGCCGAGGAGAGGGTTGCCGCCTACGCGGCCGATGCCGGCGATAATAAGGCCCAGGCATAGGGTAAGGGCAAGGGCGGAATAGACCGGTTTCCACTTTTTTACATAAAAGCCGCCAAGCACGGGGACGCGGGTATCCGGGTTCTTTGCGCAGAAGGTCATCAGCAGGAACAAGCCCAAGAACAGTATCAGCAGCCCCACGAAGTTCACTTCCAGGGCGAGAGCTATATCCTCCGGCTTTTTGACGATGAGCATATCCGAGAGCTGGACGCGCCCAGCCCGGATCAGGGCGACATCCCCGTCTGCAAAACCGGAGCCCTCAACGACGCCCAGCACGGACGCCGGGCCCTCGCCGAAATAAGTGAAGACGATCTTGACATCGCCCACCGCCGGTTCGTTCGGATCGCTGCCGATGTATAACTCTCCCGGACTCTGATGAATAAGGGTCGGGTCGATGTTGCAGCGCGCGGCGAAAGCTTCGACATCGGCCCTCAAAAAAGAAATATCGGCCGATGGTTTATCCACGATGGATTCAATCATGGAAGGCGGCAGGGAATACGCGCCCAGACTTGCCTCCGAGGCATAAAACTCCATGGGCTCCACCACGCAGAGAACCTTGTTGGCGTCCTGCTTTTCGCTTTTGTGAAACGACTGCGAGTCAACCGGGGCGGACACCCATTTTTTCTTGTAGCTATACTCCTCGCGGTGCTCCTGATCGTCATCCTCCCAGGCGAACACCTCCTCTACAACCTGATAATAGAAGCATTCGCGGCTGAGGCGGAGAGCCTTCACCTCCACCCCGAACTCGTCGTCCCTAAGCACGCAAGGCGTCTTGACATCGCCCTGCGCCCAGACATATTTTCCCTTGAGGGAATGGTCCACAACTTCCGGGTTGTCCATCTTCACACAATTATCCAGGACCTCGTCCGGCATCTGTATGACATCCGCAGAACTGTTCTGCATCAAAATTATGAACAGGACTCCGATTACAGCGATAAGAATCCCGAATATCAACCTGGCTTTTGCCTTGTAAACTGCCATATAATAAGTTTAATTTGATGTGAATTCAGAAAAATAGTCGATGCAGGCATCGCGCCACCAGGTGGCGTAGGTGAGGTTCTGCTGCAGGAGGTCGGCGACTTCGGCGTGGACGCGCCGGCTTACATATGGCTTCATCCGCGCCCAGGTGTCGCAGTAATTCTGAACGGTCACAACTCCGCGATTATAGTGTAGGCAGAGTTCTTCCCACAGCGTGCGGCCGGATGGCATCTGGTAGTCCCAGGGAAGATGATGGAACCACAGCAGAAGCTCTTCGGGGCACGTCGAGGGGTCGTTATAAAGCGAAGCCAGGGGCTCGTTGTACTGATCCACGGCGCCGGAACCGGTGCGGGTGCGGTCGAAGCCGATGCCATCAGAAGAGGCCCTGTGATAGTACCGCGGCAGCCAGTCCTCGCGGGCGCCTTCCACATCACACCAGGGCTCGGGGCCGTAGTGGTTCTCCCAGGCAAATAGATGGTGCAGGCCCATCGGCATGGAGTAATCGACACAAGCCTCGCGGGAGGTAAGCATCACTTCTTTCATCGGTTCGATGAATTCACGGGTGAATCGCCCCTCAGACACAAGAAGCGGTTTCGGAAAAGTGATTCTCAGCCATTCCTCGGCAATCTGGGAAGGCTCCAGCGTGGGGTCCCAGGCCAGGCGCCCGAATGCGTACCAATTGGCCTGATTGAAGAGATTTCCGCACCAGGAGGGATCCTGGCCGATATTGGCTACGCCGGCGATGGCCGATAAAGCCGAGCCGGAAGTAACGGTGGCGACGGTGGATCCGGGGCCGTCACGATAGGTATCCGCCAGCAGGCATTCCGTCCACATCGGCGCAAGGAAGACAAGCGTGGAGGCCTGCCCCAGATACTCCATCGTAATCTGCAATTCCGGAGTGACGGACGTCTCCCGCATCGCCCCGAAAAGCGGGCTGAAGGGCTCCCTGGGCTGGAAATCCACAGGACCGTTCTTTACCTGAAGGCATACATTCGGCGCGAAGGCCCCGTCCAGCGGGACGAATTCGTCATAGGCCTGGCACGCGCGGTCCCGGCTTCCCGCCGAATAGACGAACGCCCGCCAGAAAAGGATCCCGCCATGCGGCTCCAGGGCCGATGCGAGCATGTTTGCGCCCTCCGCGTGGCTGCGCCCGAAATCGCCCGGCCCGGGCTGGCCCTCGCTCGATGCTTTCACCAGAAAGCCGCCGAAATCGGGCACCATCGAATAGATCTCATCGACCTTCTCCTTCCACCAGGCCACCACGGACGCATCCAATGGATCGGCCGTCCGGAGCCCTCCCAGGGCCTGCGGCGAGGCAAAATTCACCGCCAGGTACACCCGGATTCCGTGCCGACGGAGAATATCGGCAATGGCCGCCACCCGACGGAGATGCCACTCGTCCAGAATCTGCGGCGAAGCGTTTACATTGTTAAGAACCACGCCGTTGATGCCGATTTTGGCATTAAGCCGGCCATACTGGTCGATCCGCTCCGCGGGCAACTCTTCGGATGTCCAGCCCCATATGCTGGCTCCGGCATAACCCCGCTCCACGCTGTCGTCCAGGTTGTCCCAGTGGTCCAGGATGCGGTACTCATAAGCCGGCTCGCCGGACAGGGGAATAGAGGCCTCCATCCAGAGGCCGCCGGAGCCCGTGGAGCACGAAACCAGAGCTAAAACGCAGCAGAGCGGGAGCAGTTTCATTGCCTGGAGTCAAGAATAGCCTTTACGGTTCTGTGGCCGACGGTAGCCTTATCCTGGGGATGCACGTCGTTCCATTCGCCGATATCGGCATTGGGAACCAGATACGCGCCTGGCACCTTTTCGGCGGTGCGGCGCTGCTCCTTCTGGACGCGGTTCCAGCCCCAGTCGTTGTCGGTGAGTTCAGAGTGCTCGAACGCGGCCAGCTCAATTATATAAAAAGGAAGGTCCGGCGTGGCGAGTTCTTCCCGGCGGGTCCTGATGAGCGTCTCCAGCAGGGAGCCGTAATCGGCGGCATTGTCGCAGTTGCTCTCCCCCTGGTACCAGATGAATCCGCTGAAAGCGAAGTCCTTGAGCGGCGCTTCCATGGCGTTGTACAGGCCCACCGGCTTGTACTGAAGGAACACCTGGGGCGGGCGGGCCGGCATACGCCGTCCGGCTTTGTGCTCCCATCCGTCCAGCAGCGAAATCTTGCCTCCGGGTGTCTCCAGGCTGTATTCCTTGTCCGGAATGAATCCCGCAGGATTGCCTCCGCAGGCGTACAGGTGAATCTCTATCGTATTCTCTCCCTCCTTCAGCACGCCGTCCGGCACCTGATAATGCCTGGGCGGGTACAAATAGGTTATATTCCCAACGTATTGTCCGTTGACAAATGTGGAATCCGCGTCGATGAGCGCCCCCAGACGCAGCAGCGCCGGGCCCGTCCAACCCGCGGGCAGATTGAACTTGCGACGCAGGAAGTGACTTCCGTAGATATTCTCCCCCTTTTTGTCGATGGCCCAGTCCTTGGCGAACACATCGACCTTTTTCCATTTTGCCTCGGTGTTCGGCGGAAGTGCGTTGTGGGCATTCTGCCAGTCGACATAAAGATTGGCGTTGAACCGCTCAATGCTGTCCAGAACTCCAGGCTGACGGAGATGGTCCAGCTCCTCCAGGGCATAGCCCGGAAGAACGTCTTCGCGCAGCCACGACTCGATGGGGGAGCCGCCCACGGAGACATTGACCATTCCAACCGGAACGCCGGTCTCTTCCTGCAGGTAACGGGCCGTGAAATAGCATATTGCGCTCCACGACAGACTGGTTTCCTCGCTGTCCAGCACTTGCCAGGAGCAAGACGGCAAGGCCTCCTGCGGGCCGTAGACATTATACGCCGTGGGCACTCCCAGATATCGGACATTGAGGTTGGAGTAGTCCTTGATTTCATCGGCCACGGCGTCCAGGCATCGACCCACGGGGAGTTCCATATTGGACTGCCCGGAGCAGAGGAAGACGTCGCCCACAAGAATGTCGCCTATTACGGTGCCGTTGATTTCCAGCGAGTAAGGGCCGCCTGCCGGCGTGGCAGGCAGCTGGGCGTGCCATCGGCCATTCTCGTCAGCCTTGGCGCTCACCGCTTTGCCCTGCCATTTGAGGGTCACCCTGGCCCCCGGCTCAGCCTCGCCCCAGACCGGCACCGGCCGGTCCCGCTGAATCATCATATGGTCGGAGAATAATGCCGGCATGGTGACCGGACTCTGGCTACAGGCCGCCACAAGCGCTGTTATGGCGGCAATAAGGATTCTTCTCATATTCAACTGAATATTACTCCGTTACCGCGCGGACCGAGCATCCGTACGGACGGAAACAATCGTAGGTGTGATAACTTCCTACCAGGAAGTAGAAGATCAAACCGTAGCTGGGATTTTTGGAGCCGATGGACGTGGTCAAGTAGTAGCCGTATGATTCGGCCAGATCAAGAGAGTTCCCCATCATATAGCCGGCCGCAGGCAGGTATAACCTGTTTCCGTTGCTGGCCGTTACCTGCATCCCGAACACGCCGTTCAGCACTTTCCATTCCCAGGTGCAATTCGTCTTAAGGGCATTCCACTCTGCTTCCGTGGGCGTGCGCCAGTTTCCGCCAAGTTTAACGCGGGCCGCGTCGTCCGCCGGATCCAGCACTACCTTGTTATCCACAGTGCCATAGGAACTGCTTGTATTATACTTGGTTAATGCGGTAGAGGAGGTGCCGTACTTATAATAGGCCCAGTAGTAAGTATCCTTCGTCTCCGTCTCTCCCCAGGCATAGTAATAGCCGTATTCGTACTGATTCGTTGCTCCGATATTGAAGGATGCCCATTTCACGTTCTTGCCGTTCACCACGGTTCCCATATCAACGGCGGTAGGCTTGGGGGCCACTGTAACCTCGCAGGCAGAATATAACACGCCGCGGTCGTTCGCGGTAACCGTTATGGTAGCTTTACCTGTCGCTTTTGCCGTTACCTTGCCATTGCTGTCAACGCTGGCGACGGAATTATCTGAAGTGGACCAGGTGTATGACTTGTTATAGGCGGTCGATGGAAGGAGGGTGGAGACGGAAAGCGTGGCTTGTTCCCCGATTATCATATCCAGTTTCTTCCTGTCGACGACAATCTTGGTTACAGCCTGTCTCACATACACCGTGCAGGTTGCCTTTGCGCCGTTGCCGTCCTGGGCAGCGACAGTAATGGTTGCCGTACCAGGGACTTTGCCTGTAACCACACCCGTGTTGGAAACAGCCGCAATCGCAGTATTCGAGCTGGACCAGGTGACGGCAGTATTTTCCGCATTGGAAGGCGTAACCGTGGCAGTGAGGGTCGCCGTGACATCCTCACCCGCCCATAAAAGTTCCAATTCCGTCTTATTCAGCGTAATTGAGGTTACGGGCCTTCTGACCGTTACTGCGCATGTGGCTGATTTTCCGCTGCCGTCCTTGGCCTCAGCCTTGATGGTGGCCGTGCCCAGGGATACGGCAGTAACCACGCCATTGGCGTCCACTCTGGCCACGGATGAATTTGTCGATGTCCAGTTCAGGGACTTATTGGCGGCATTGGAGGGCGACACCGTTGCCGTGAGCGTCTTGCTCTGGCCTTCATTCAGGGTAATCGAAGGTTCGCTCATACTCACGCCGGTGACAACTTGCGCCACGGTAATGGTGCAAGTGGCCTGCTTGTTCTGATCCTTGGTGGTAACGGTGATAGTGGCCGTTCCGTTCCCCTTGGCCGTCACTTTGCCGTTTGCGTCCACGGTGGCAACGTCAGTTTTGCTGGATGACCACTCGATGGCTTTGTTCGTGGCATCGGCGGGGAGAACGGTTGCGGTAAGGGTGACGGTTCCGCCAATCGTATCAAATGAGTACGATGGCTTGTCCAAGGATACACTGGACACAGGAACCGTACCCGTGGTGAATGTCTTCACCTCGCCGAAGAACGTCTGGCTGTCCAGTTTCAAATAGGCTTTGTACCAGTATTGAGTCTGGTGGGAAAGGCTGGCGAGAGTGGCCGAGAATGCCTTGGAGGCGATATCTCCGCCAGCCAGGAAAGTGGTCTGGCTGCTCTCCGACGTTCCCCAGTAGAAGCCATAAGATATACTGTCGTATTTGGCATCAGTGAGGTCGATGCCGGCGTTCAGGACCGCCTTGGTGGCCTCTATGCCGCTGGCATCCTTTGTCGCAAGAAGCGATGCCGCATCCTTCGTGGAGAACTCCATCACCTCGCCGAAGGAATCTGTGCCGTTCTGGTGCACGAAGCTGCGGAAATAGTACTTCGTCCCGGGTTCCAGGCCGGCGATGGTGGCCGTGTAGTTGTAGTTTCCATCGACATCTATGGCATCGACCTTTGTTGAATTGGCGGCGGTGATTCCGGCCGATTTGGAATACTGGAATCCCACGTTAAGGTCTGCCGGAGCGGCAGTTCTCAGGTTGGCCTTGCCCTGTAGGACGGCACTCACCGCCGATATGTTGCTGGAGCCGACAGTGACCGACGGGTCGGGATTCTTCTCCACCGTCACCGCGCAGGTGGCGGTTTTTCCGCCGTCCTTCGTGGTGGCCGTGATGGTGGCGTTGCCGGCTTTTACGCCAGTTACCCGACCGTTATTGTCTACGCTTGCCACCTGGCTGTCGCTGGACGACCAGGTTACCGTTTTGTCGTCGGCATTGTCGGGCGTGACCGTTGCCACGATATCGGCAGATTCCTCTTCCGTTATCGTAATGGAGGTGGGATTGAGCGTAATCCCCGTCACGTGGACGGTTTTGTCCACCACCTCGGGCTTGTCCTCCGGTTTATCCGGCGGAGTGTCCGGCTTATCAACCACTTCCGGCTTGCAGGCAAACAGCAACGCCAGGGTTGCGAGGAATAATGCAGCTTTTTTCATACTTGGGAATTATTAATATGCCGGAAAAACATCAGATTCTTCGAATTGAACAAGATGTGAATTCACGTTTACGCGGAGGGTGTCGCTAGCCTTCTTTCCGTTTTTCTCGAAATAAATGATAACATTCTTCTCCCCGGGCTGATTCCAGTGAATGGATTCGTCTTCCTGAATCTTTACTCCGGAGTTGAAAGAACGGTTGCAGCCTTCGCCTATGGTCTTGATTGACGGCGTGCCGCTTTCGCCTTCTCCGGGGTAGAAGAAGATGGAGAATAACATCCTTTCGTCAATCCTGAGCCCTATGTTATTGAACGGCTTTTCGAAATATAAAACGGGGTCTTTGCCGAAAACTCCAAAACGGACTGTATTCGAACGGCTGCCGTCCGGCAGTTTCACATACACATTATAGAGCTTACCGGACTCGATATTCGCCAGGTCCGACGCCTTTGGAATCGTCATGACCCACGTATTTCCCACAAACTGATTTTCCGCCGTCGGATTCGGATTATAAAGATTAAAAAGGGCGATATCGGAATGCCAGACCAAAGCCGTTACCGATGATCCGGGTTTCACCGTAGCCTTAAACGTGATGGGCTTGGAGGACTCCACCACAGAAGTATAACCGCCGTTGACAGTCAGTTCGATGGGCGGATTCTCCGGCTCTGGAAGATACGTCTCGTTTATTACGTGCCCGGGAACTACCTTAATCGTCTCTAAATCAGGATTCTTGCGGCAATCCAGATACTCAATTTTTGGATTAAAGTTGAGCCATATATCTTTTAAGATATTATTCGAGGAACAATCCAGACGGGTCAGGTTAGGGAAAAGCCACATACCATATAATGCGTGTTCTATTCCCTGCGAAGAAATATCCAACTCCGTTACGGCATCCGCCTCTTTCCTGGACAGGATCCCGTCATGATTTGCATCACATTTAGACAGGAGCACATCACATAAATGCTGATACTTAGCCCTGAGATCCTGCAGCAAATCCTCCACCAGCTCCGCATCCGCGTCAGGAAGGGCGGTCCCGGCATTCCAGTTGTCGATAGTAACCGAGCCAAGGTCGATCCTGTCGCGCCCCACGTTGAGGCTCAGCGTGGTGTATTCCCCCGATTTCAGCGGAATGTCCGTGGCCGATTCGTAGACATAATTCTTATTGTCGATGGTGACGACCACGCTCCTCACGCCGTCCTGCGGCACCATCAGGCCGCTGAAAGTGAGCCCATATCCGGCCGTGGCCGATGCGGCGGCGGGGATGTCCACGGAAGATGCAGTCCCCGTTACTGTAACCGTCTTTGTAAGGTAATCCACGGTGGCCTTGGTCTTGGCGGGAACGCTGACACTGCTCACCGTAGGCGTTGCGTCCCACTGGCTGCGGAAGTTAAGGTTAATTACGAGCTTCGCCATCGCATGGTCGAAGTCCAGCTTCACCGCGCCTTCGGAGGATGTCACCCCGCCCAGATTCGTGGCGATGAGCAGGTCGCTCGCCGTATAATCGGCAGGCTTCAGCTCATATTCGTCGGCAGTAAAACTGGTCACGCTGCGCTCCGGGAATATTCCCAGGAAATAGTGCTTCTCGTCCAGGGGTTTCCAGAGCATCTGGCTCGCCGGAGTCCATTTGCCGTCGGTCCCGAGGGTATTCACCACACCATCGACCACTCGCTTTGCCGGCACCTCGGTGGCGCTTCCCAGCCAGCCGTAGACGACAATCCGGTCGCCAGCGGTGAATTCGGTTCCGGCACCGTCGTACGACACTTTGGTGATATCGTCCACGCTTGCCTCGATGGTGATTTGGCCGGCGCCGCCTCGGCCCGGTTCCTTATTGCATCCCGCCAGGACTAGGATCGCCGCCGCGGCCAGGACAACCGTAAATGCTCTGTTCATAATTATTTATTATCGCTCTTTGCGCGAATGCGGAGTTTCTGCCCGTTCTCAAGTTTTGCATCCACCACCAGGGTTACGACGCCGTCCTTTTCGCTAATCTTTGCCGTTCCGGACTCAAAGGTTTCGTAGTCCCAGTAGAAATAATTGTACTTGGGAAGCTTGTGGGTGCCCAGGTAGCCGCCAATCCCGATCTCTTCAACTTGATATTTCCCCTGGTACTTGGGCCCGCCGTGGGGGAAACTTATCGTGGCGGTGAAATGGTTGTCCTCCGGATAAACGGTGGCGCTGAACTCCATCCTATAGCCGATATTATCCAGCCCGAATGTATTTTCGATGGGGCCGGTCTTCTTGCAGGAAACAAACGCAAAGGCAACGGCCATTGCCATAAGGACTACTCTGAGTGTTTTCATATCCGATAATTTGACCAAATTTACAAACAATGAGGCAAAAACGCAAAACCCTGAAACAATTGCGGTTATTGCTTTAGTATCGTCTCGCACAGAAGACCGGCCTGGACAAGCATTCTGGGAATGTGGAACGGGCCCTTGAAAAGATTTCCCTTCGCGGGCTGCGCAACGCTTCCGTCCCGGTGAAGATAGCCGAACCATTCTCCGAACTCATTGTCCTTCAGATGCTTGACGGCCCAATCATTTACCATTCTATGAATGTCCAGGTATTTCCCGTCTCCCGTTACTT
>Ga0310690_10009843_pt1 | contig 11958 bp, 8 predicted proteins | sample AusTroGonzalo_MG_2_FD_207661 | JGI IMG/M metagenome (GOLD analysis project Ga0310690, IMG submission 207661) | Bovine rumen microbial communities from tropical cattle in Woodstock, Queensland, Australia - Gonzalo_04 (v2) (version 2) | ecosystem: Host-associated > Mammals > Digestive system >...
GAAGTCTATGAGGCCCTTCCGGTTGGCTACAGGAGTACCATCTACGAAGGCGGAAAGGTTACCTGGACGCATGACTACGACAATCAATCCCTGACCAGCGCATTGGCATTCCTTCTCCGGAAGACCTATTCTGTTCTTGCCAGTGTTCCGAAGGATGTGTTAAGCCAGGCCCGGGAGGGAAGCTGCTGCGGCAGACCTTGCTGGATAGTCCAGGTGGAAGAAGATACCGAACTGGGGAAGGGACATCTGGTTTCGACTCTATACGTGGACAAAGAGTACGGCTTCCTGTACAGCGTGAACATCAAGGGCACTAACGACCTGGGCAAGAAGGTCGATATGCAATCCTTTACCGTTACCTCCTTCACCGATCAACCCACAGCCAAAGACATTCCTGATCCCACCCAGTCGACTGGAGGCACGGCAGCCCTCAAGAAACAGCTCCAGGATCAGATTGATGCCCTTAAGAAATAGTCCTGGGTGTTGTCTAAGGGTGAGGTCGCATGCGGAACAGTTGGGGAGAGGTACATCCCTTCGGTCATATGACGGAAACGGGGCCCAACCCGCTCGCTGCACACTCTCCAACCTTGCCCTTGGACGGAATCAGCCATCGGAGCAGGAAGAATAGCCCGATGACTGCAATGATTCCGAGTATGAAGGAAGCGGACTCCACTATTCTGACTGTTCGTAATAGTAGGAGTAGTCAATGCCCTTCATAAAGGTCTCGCGGTCGTTAATCTTGTTGGTAAGAGCGTCCGAGAGGAGAGCCTTAATGGGAGCCGGATCAACCACACTGCGACGCATCGCTTCCAGATAGGCATTCTTGTCTATGCGGCTCCAGTCAACACATTTCTTCAGAGAACGGCGCAGCATCAGGTCCAGCCAGATGCGCGTGCTGCGGCCATTGCCTTCCATAAATGGGTGAGCTACGTTCATCTCGATGTACTTGTCCACTATCTCGTCGAAAGTAGTTTCCGGCATCTTCTCGATGCTCGGAAGAATCGTAGGGAAGTGCAGGGCGTTAGCAAAAGTAAAACCACCTTTATTGATATTCTTGGTGCGGATCTGACCGGCAAAGTCATACAAGCCACCGAAGATATAGGCATGAATCTGCTGCAGACACTTGACGGTACCAGGTTCCAGAGAGTCCAGCAGTCCGCTTTCAAACAGGTCATATGCCTTCTTTTTGCTCTGCCCATCAATAGTATTGTCACTGTAGGTGAACCAATCCAGGAATGCATTCGCCCGGTTGGCAGGATAATGCTTCGCCAGCGTCTGCACGCACTCCGTATCCAGTGCATCAGAAGCCCGCTGCTTCCCGTCTGGAGCCTCGAACTTGAAGTCGTGAGTGACACTCACGAGTTGCACTCCATCCCCAGTGAGTTTTCGCTTGAGCCAGCGCCAATAGTTACCAGCCTTGACATAATCCTCCTCGTTGTTGATTGCGCGAACAATATCAATGGCAGAGAACCACCATTTGAAATGCTCCTCATCCCAAACTGCGCGGACCTCACGATCGTTATAGAAGCGTATGGATTTCTTAGGCATAATCTAATATGTATTCTAAAGCCGTTAATGGTTTCAATTATGAATAATCTAACAAGTATACTTGATTGATTGCTCTTGTAAGAGCAACATAAAGTTTAAACCATCTTTATTATTGAACAAATCTGAGGGTTTAAGTAAAACAACAGAATCTGCCTCAAGGCGGTATAGGTGTAGGTTGTCCATATAAAGAAAATGGTGTTTTGCTAGTGTTCGTAATTCTACAAATTTAACGATTTTTCTTTATAATTAAGGTATCAAAGTGTAAGAGAGTGAAAGTGAGGAAATAAAAATGCCCGACCGAAGCCGGGCAAATCACTAATGAGGCAGCTGTTACTTGAAAGGTCGTGGTTCTTCTTCGTTGAGATAGGAGATAATGCCGTCGATGTGCAGGTCGATGATGGCCTGGCGACCTTTGGCGGAGAGGAGGAAGGCGCAGTCTTCCTGGTATTCCATGAAGAGGTTCTCGGTAAGGACTGCAGGGCAGAGCGTGTGCTTGAGGATGTAGAACGGCTGCTCTAAGTCCGGATCGCCGTCGGAATAGTCCATGCGGAGCTTGTGGCCGGGGAGGTGATTCTCTGCGGAGACATAGAGGAAGCAGGCGATGTCGTCGGATTCAGTGTGGCCGGGGAAGGTGTAGGCACACCAGCCACGAGCGTTCATCCATTTCATGCCGTTGCCGGTTGCGTTGACGTGGATGGAGATGAGGACGGTGTCGGATATGCCGTAGGTGGTGGCAATCCGGGATAAGAGGGGTGCGGTCCAGAGGGAATTGGCGGAAACGGCACCGTGTGGTGGCCATGAGGAGTGAGCGGTGCCGCGTAAGCGGCATGACGGACTTTGTCTGAGGACGTTACAGGCACGGCCGAAGGGCGTGGCTGTAAAAGGACGAGTTGGACGGTCAAGCGAGCGGGGAAGCGCCGTTTCCGACATTTGACCGAAGGATTGCACCCCTCTTTCACCGTTTGGAATATGAATCTGCTTTTTTGCCTCCATCGATTATTGATTCGCCACAGATTCTTTACTATCTTTGCCCTATGCGACCAGGTCGTCGAATCGGCCGGAAACGAAACCAGGAGTAGGTAAGTCCTCATTTCTAGAGGCGGCTCCCTTCACAGGACATATCGTTTTTGTTATGGCTAATGCATTCCGAAAAATGCATTGCCTTGACGCTATATCAATATTTAACAATCTAATCCATAACTCATTATGTGTATTAATAACAGCGATATTCCACACGGAGACGCTCCGGAGGAAGTCAAACAGAGATCAGACATTATTTGGAAGTATTACCAAGAATGGAAGAAAGCCAATCCGATGCAAAGAGTCTATAATATCAAACTCAAAGACTATATCAATGTCAGGCAAATTTCAATTGATGAAACCGCCAGACATGCTTCTAAAAGATATTTGTCCACATTGGCAGTTCTCCAACTTGATGCAATCCTTGCTTGCGCCAAATTAATAAAGACTGATAAACCCGAGAGCCGTGCCAATCAGCAACAATTCAAAGCCATGCTTGTCATGCAGTACGAATGCCAAGGGTTGGGGACAGTCAAACTCCTTGTAGGTGTCCGCCACAAAACTCTTCTAAAGGTCCAGTACTGTATTACCACTTTGGAAGTAGATTAATCAAATGAGGCACCCCGAAGGAGGTGCCTCACATTTCTGCCTCAGTCTTGCGCAGTTCTGTTCTACCTAAAAGGTGGGCCCCGCCCAGGCGAGGACTTTTGCACAATGGCTTATCAGCCCCAGAGACTGCGTCTTAAAAGACTATTGCAAAGGTAGCACTTTTTCGCGAATCGGCAAGTATCTTGTAGCCGGGGGAGCGCCGTTTTCGACATCTGACCGAAGGATTGCACTCTTCTTTCACCGTTTGGAATATGATTCTGCCTTTTTGCCTCCGTCGCCATGAAACTCTTGTGGGGGTGTCCATCCATGAAAATGCCGTGTTTTCGTGGACGAGAGCACGGTCAGGACTTCAAAACAACAATGGCAAGCCGACAAAAGCAAGGCCCCGCGGTGAAGCGGGGCCTTGATGATGGTTGACAGGCAGAAGATTACTTGCCGGCCAGGCGCTTGTACGTGTTCAGGCGGACTTTGGCGAATTCCTCCGTCTTGGAGAGGAGTTCATCGGCCTGGTCCGGGAACATCTTGTACAGGGAAGCGAAGCGGACCTCTCCCTTCAAGAAGTCCTGGAACTTGCTCCAGTCGGGTTCCTTGCTGTCCAGGGTGAACGGATTCTTGTCCGTGCCTTCCAGGGCCGGGTTGTAACGGTAAAGGTGCCAGTAACCGCATTCCACGGCCAGCTTTTCTTCCTTCTGGCTCAGGCCCATGCCGGCCTTCAGGCCATGGTTGATACAAGGGCTGTAGGCGATGATGAGGGAAGGACCGTTATAGGCTTCGGCCTCCTTGATGGCGTTGAAGTACTGGACAGGGCTGGCACCCATGGCCACCTGAGCCACATACACATAGCCGTAGGAGATGGCCATCATGCCCAGGTCTTTCTTCCGGATTTTCTTACCGCTGGCAGCGAACTTGGCGATGGCGCCCACAGGGGTGGCCTTGGAACTCTGGCCGCCGGTATTGGAGTACACCTCCGTATCCAGCACCAGGATGTTCACGTTTTCGCCGCTGGCCAGGACGTGGTCCAGACCGCCGTAACCGATATCGTAGGAGGCACCGTCTCCGCCGAAGATCCACTGGCTGCGGGCCACGATGAAGTGGCGGTACTCATAGAGTTTCTTGCAGGATTCGCACTTGCTCTTTTCCAGGAGCGGGACAATGGCGTCCGCTACCTCGCGGGTAACGACAGGATCCTGAGGAGCTTCCAGCCACTTGGCTGCCTGGGCTTTGATTTCCTGGGAGGCCTTTTCGCAGTCGAGGGCCTGTTTCATGAGGTTGGCAACCGTTTCGCGGGCGCGGTCGGAGCCGAGCTTCATACCCAGGCCGAATTCGCAGAAGTCTTCGAACAGGGAGTTCTGCCAGGCCGGGCCGTGTCCGTGAGCGTTGGTGCAGTACGGGCTGGCCGGGAAGGAAGCGCCATAGATGGAGGAGCAACCGGTGGCGTTGGCAATCATCATGTGGTCTCCGAACAGCTGGGTGATGGTTTTGATGTTGGGGGTTTCACCGCAGCCGGCGCAGGCACCGGAGAACTCGAACAGCGGCTGTGCGAACTGGCTGTTCTTCATGTTGGCCTTCTTGTCTACATACTCCTTGTAACCCACCTTCTTGTTAAGGTAGTCAAAGGCGGCCTGGTCTTCCTTGTGCTGGATGTAGGGAGCCATGGAAAGGGCCTTGTCCTTGGCCAGGCACACATCTACGCAGTTGCCGCAACCGGTGCAGTCGTCCACGGAGATGGCGATGGCATACTTGTAGTCCTTCAGGTTGGCCTTGCCCTGGGCGAGCTTTACGCCGGCAGGAACCTTGGCGGCCTCCTCTTCGGTGAGCAGGAACGGGCGGATGGCGGCGTGCGGGCACACGAAGGCGCAGGTGTTGCACTGGATACACTTCTCTGCATCCCACTCCGGAATGTTCACGGCCACGCCGCGCTTCTCGAAGGCGGCTGTGCCGGCCGGCATGGTACCGTCGGCATAAGGCATGAAGGAGCTAACGGGCAGGGTGTCACCGGCCTGGGCGTTCACGATATCGGCCACGTCCTTCACGAAGGCGGGGGCCAGGCGGTCCTTGTTCGGGTTTTCGAACTTGGCGGTAAGCTTGGCCCAGCTGGCGGGAACCTTGATTTCCGTGTACTCTCCGCCGCGGTCTACGGCAGCGTAGTTCATGTTCACCACGTTCTCACCCTTCTTGCCATAGCTCTTGACGATGGCGTCCTTCATGTACTTGACGGCATCCTCGTAGGGGATGATGCCCGTAATCTTGAAGAAGGCGCTCTGGAGGATGGTGTTGGTACGGCCACCCAGGCCGATTTCCGCAGCAATCTTGGTGGCGTTGATGATATACACCTTGATGTGCTTGCGGCCGATGATGGCCTTCACGTTGTCCGGGATGTTCTTGATGGTCTCTTCCTCGTCCCAGAGGCTGTTCAGCAGCAGGGTGCCGCCTTCCTTGATGCCCTTCAGAACGTCGTACTTCTTCAGATAGGAAGGCACATGGCAGGCCACGAAGTCCGGAGTGTTCACCAGATACGGGGCCTTGATGGGCTGCTGGCCGAAGCGCAGGTGGCTGCAGGTGTAGCCGCCGGACTTCTTGGAGTCGTAGTCGAAGTATGCCTGGCTGTAGAGGTCTGTATGCGAGCCGATGATCTTGATGGTGTTCTTGTTGGCACCCACGGTACCGTCGGAACCCAGACCGTAGAACTTGCACTCCGTGGTGCCGGGCTTCACGATGGAAACCTCGCTCTTGATAGGAAGGCTCTTGAAGGTGACGTCATCTACGATGCCGATGGTGAAATCTGCCTTGGGCTCGCGGGCGTCCAGGTTGTCATAGACGGCAACAATCTGGGCGGGCGTGGTGTCCTTGGAGGACAGGCCGTAACGGCCGCCGATGATCAGGACATTGTCCTTTCCCTGGAAGAGGGCCTTGACGTCTGTGAAGAGGGGTTCTCCCACGGCGCCGGGCTCCTTGGTGCGGTCCAGCACGGCGATACGGCGGACGCTCTTCGGGAGCACGGAGAAGAAATACTTCTCGGAGAAAGGCCGATACAGATGGCAGGTGATGAGGCCATACTTGCGTCCGCGGCCGGCCAGGTAATCGATGGTTTCCTTGATGGTTTCGGTGACGGAACCCATGGCGACGATGATATTCTCTGCGGTAGGGTCTCCGTAGTATTCGAACGGGCGGTAACTGCGGCCGGTGAGTTCGGAAATTTCACCCATGTAACGGGCTACGATGTCCGGAACGGCTTCGTAATACTGGTTGCGGGTTTCCACAGCCTGGAAGTAAACGTCTCCGTTCTGGGCGGTACCGCGGGTGACGGGGGCATCCGGGTTCAGGGCACGCTCGCGGAAACGGGCCAGGGCCTTTTCGGACACCATATCCTTCAGTTTCTCTTCCGGCAGGGCTTCAATCTTTTGGATTTCGTGGCTGGTACGGAAACCGTCGAAGAAGTGCAGGAACGGCAGGCTGGCCTTGATGGCGCTCAGATGGGCCACGGCGGCCAGGTCCTGTGCTTCCTGGACGGAACCAGAGGCCAGCATGCAGAAGCCGGTCTGGCGGCAGGCCATCACGTCCTGATGGTCTCCGAAGATGGAGAGGGCGTGGCTGGCCAGGGCGCGGGCGCTCACATGGAAGACGGTGGGCAGCATTTCGCCGGCAATCTTGTACATGTTGGGGATCATCAGAAGAAGACCCTGGGATGCCGTAAAGGTGGAAGTAAGGGCACCACCCTGGAGGGAACCGTGCACGGCGCCGGCGGCACCGGCCTCGCTCTGCATCTCCGTCACTTTCACGGTTTCGCCCCAGAGGTTCTTCTTGCCGTGAGCCGCCCACTCGTCGATGTTTTCGGCCATCGTGGAAGAGGGCGTGATCGGGTAGATGGCGGCGTGCTCGCTGAACAGATACGCAATGTTCGAGGCGGCATAGTTACCATCACAGGTGATGAATTTCTTTTCGTTTGCCATAAGATAGTTGGTTTATTGTAATTGTTATTGTATTCCTTCAATCAGAATCTCTTCATTGGCGGCGATGCGTTTCACCAGGCCCTGCAGCACGGTGCCGGGGCCGATTTCCACGAAACGGGTGGCGCCGTCGGCCAGCATATTCTGCACGGAGGCCGTCCAGCGGACGGGGGAGGTGAGCTGTTGCAGCAGGTTGGCCTTGATCACTTCCGGATCTGTGGTGGGAAGGGCCGTCACATTCTGGTACACCGGGCAGCGGGGGGTGCGGAATTCCGTTGCGTCGATGGCCCGGGCCAGTTCCTCGCGGGCAGGTTCCATGAGGGGGGAGTGGAAGGCGCCGCTCACGGGGAGTTTGAGCGCCCGCTTGGCTCCGGCTTCCTTGAGGGCCTTGCAGGCGGCATCCACCGCGGCTTCTTCTCCGGAAATGACCACCTGGCCGTTGCTGTTGAAATTGGCCGGAACCACCAGGCCTTCCGTTTCTGCACAGACCTTCTCAATTACCTGGTCCGGCAGGTTGATGACGGCGGCCATGGCTCCGGGAGTGTTCTCGCAGCACTTCTGCATGGCGCTGGCCCGCATGGCCACCAGGCGGAGGCCGTCTTCGAAGCCGATGGCTCCCCCCGCCACCAGGGCGGAGAATTCTCCCAGGGAGTGTCCCGCCACCATATCCGGCTGCTCCTGCAGGCTGGCTGCCAGCACTACGCTGTGCAGGAAAATGGCCGGCTGGGTGACGCGCGTGGCCTTGAGGTCTTCGGACGTTCCCTCAAACATGATATCGGTAATACGGAAGCCCAGGATGCTGTTGGCGCGTTCCATCAGCTCCTGGTTTTCAGGGTATAGTTCTTTGGCCATTCCCGGGAATTGGGACCCTTGGCCGGGGAAAAGATATGCGGTTTTCATAAATCATGCAAATTTAACAAATAATGCTGGTATTTGCAATGACTGTCCGGCCCCGCAAGCTTCTTTTATGCTTTGATTCCGATGTAGTCCAGAATACACTGCACAGCCTGCTCTTCTGTCAGGTTGGCCATGTCCAGCATAAGGTTGTAATTGCGGGAATCGTAACGGTCCAGACCGGAGATGCGCTTGATGTAGGTTTCGCGGGCAGCATCTATCCTGTCTATCAGCTGGCCGGCTTCTTCGGGAGAGACCCCTTGCTTAAGGGCAATCCGGTTGATGCGTTGCTCCCGCGGGGCACGGATGAGGATATCCACCTTGTTGGGGTAGTCTTGCAGCAGGAAAAAGCCGAACCGGCCGGCGATGACGCAGGAGCGTTCTTCGGCAAGCCCTTTCAGGATGGCCCTTTCCTGGATGAAGAGGTCTTCCGGCTGGACGGAATGACCTTTCGGGCTTTCTTCCGACTGGACGAACATGCCGGGCGCCGGGGCGGGGGAGAACCAGGTGGCAAAATCTTCGAACCATTTCTTCTTTTGTGCCTTGATACGCTCGATCTCGGTTTCATTCAGGTTGAATTTCTCCATGAGCCCCTGAAGAACCTGCTTGTCGCAGAAGGATACGTTCAGTTTCCGGGCGACTTCCCGGCCTATGGAGCGACCGCCGGATCCGGCTTCCCGGCTGATGGTAATGATGAATTTACTGTTGAGGTCCATAGAAACAACGCGTGTTAAATGTCATAGGTAAGGCCGATCACGAGGGTTTTGCCATTGGCCTCCAATGGAATGCTGGTGTAGGGTATGGTGCCGCCGAAACCGTCCTGGATGCCGGCATGGACACGGAAGCGCAGGACGCGGAACTGAAGGGCTGCGCCCCAGGTGAGCCCGTACGTACCGTAGCCGATACTGCCGCACAAATCCAGCCAGTTGAGCGGATTCACGGCCGTAACAAAGCGACCTTCCCAATAGGGAAGCCCCTGGAAGGCGGAATAGTTACCCGTAACGCCGACGGAAAGGGCACGGTAGAACGGCATGCTGTAGCGGATGCCAGCGTTCACCTGGAAGGGGAGGGCGTCGAAGACAATCCGCCGGTTGTCGGCCTTGAATGAAGCGGCATTAAGCAACTGTTCACCAAGTTCTTTGGCCTGGGTGAGCAGCCCCTGGAAGTTCAGGTCTTCGTAGCCGCCAAGCGAGAGGCCGGTGAACGTGTAGCTGCCAGCGGAATTGCCGGCATTCCCGTAATACCAGAAGAGCCCCCCGAGATCCGTGACGGAAGCTGATATCTTGAGTCCTTCGGCCGGTTCCCACAGGAAGCCTAAGTCTACTGCCAGGCCGGCGCCGGAAGGCAGTACCCATCTGTCTCTGGTCCGCCATTTCAGCAACTGGAGATATCCGTCTTCATTGGTTACCAGCTTTGCGGCATGGCTGGTGAGGTCCAGCTGGGCATCTGTTTCGGCATGATAGCTTTCTCCGTTCACCTGGAGGTCGAACTGCCGGATGTTGAAGTCTGCCGAATACAGGCCGACAAGCAACTTGGCCCGGGCACCCAGGGTGAGCTGGTCCCCAATCTTCCGGCTATATCCGTATGCGAGTTCTGCGAACAGTTTGCCCTGCATGCGGGTGCCCCCTAAGGGGAACAGGCCTTCTCCTCCCAGCTTGAGGAAGCGGAAGAATTCTTTAGGGACGGACATACCGGACATCCCCCGCGCGCTGAGCTCTACCGTATGGAAGGATTCTCCGGCTCTGAACCCGTATGCAAAGATACTGTAGTTCAAGTGGTCCTGAAATGCATTGATGGTTTTGAGGGGCGTCATGAAATCGTATATGAATACGTCCGGGTGAAGGCCGGTAACCAGCTCTCCGTTCCGGGGGAACAGGAAGGCACTGGCGCCCACATTGTTGGCAGCGTAGTTGGTGAACTCGCCAATGGAAATGAAGTCTGTGTCTGACTGGATGGCCGGATTGTACCGGTATCCAAGGCGATAATTGCTCAGGAACAGGCTCTCATGGAAAGACTGCGCGCCCAGCGGCAGGGTTACCGCCAGAACAATAAAGGAAAGAAGGGTTTTAATCTTGTTCATGGCCGAAAAGCGTAATGCCGCCGCTTATTGTGATACTGGAATTCTTGACGGAAAGGCCTTGATTGGCGTTCAGGATTACATCCTCAAACTCGGGTACCGATGCAACACTTGCCTCTACACTGAGCGAATGGATATCCGGAATGGGGGTGCCGTCCTGGCTCTTGATGCGGAGGGCGAGTTGGGAAGACACCGGTTGTGCCGGGGAACCACCTTCCAGAGATCCTTCTGCCGTGATGATGAGGTTCTCATTGTCGGGAACCTTCAGTTCTTTTATCTCTACCCGGATGGGAACCGTGCTTTCCAGCTCCACGTTTACCAGGGCTTCCCGGAGGCGAAACTTGCCCAGGGGAATATCGGCCTGGATGGGGATGGCCGGAAGAGCCATGCGAAATTTCTTACCCAGCGATGCGTTGGCCTTGTAGGACAATTCATATGCGAAATTGCCGGTGCTATAGACGTTATTGCCCAGATGGGCGGGCAGGGTTATTTCAATGTCATGGACACTTACGGACGGGCCGGAAGACCTGCTGGCACCAGGCACCTTGAATACTGCCAGTGATACTTGTTGCCCCCGGGGAGGGAGCATCAGGTTTTCGTGCCTGACGGCATCTTCATACTGGATGCTGTAGCTTTCGTCGTAACAGACCACGGAAACGGTTCCGGTGAAGGAGGCCTGTTCCTGGAGCTGCGCAGATACTTTCAACTCCATTTCCTGATTCCACAGGTTGATGCCGATGAAAGGAAGAATGGTGCCAAGAAGGGGCGATGCCGATACACTGTAAGGTTTCCAGATATAGGGACTTTCATTATCGCCGATCTCGATGGCCATTTTATAGAGATTGTCCGAGGCGGACTCGGAAGTATGCCGGAAACCCAGCACGCCGTCATCCGCAACGGAAATGATATCGGCAGGAAGACCGAAGGCGGCCAGTTTCTCTCCAATCGGTTTCATGGCCAGGTTTAAGGTAAAGGGGCCTGCGCTGCCTATCGGCAGCACCAGGGCTTTCTCGAACAAGGTGACCTCCGGAGAGATTCCGTCGCTTACATCATACTCCATGTTCCGCTGGCAACTTCCCAGCAGGAGGAGCAGCAGTGAAAGGGCTATTGCTGATTTGTACATATTGAAAACGCTAAAACATACAAATATACTATTTTTAGGGAATGATTCCTATGCTTTGGCTATGATTCCGAAGAAAAAGAAAAAAGCAGCCGGCATGCCGCAAGCTGCTTTTTTGTACCCCCGCTCGGAATCGAACCGGGACCAACGGAACCGGAATCCGTTATTCTATCCTTTAAACTACAGGGGCATTCCCCGATTGGGATTGCAAATATAGTGTTTTTTTCCGGAAGGGCCGCAAACTTTTTTCGGTAAAAATCATTAAATTTGTAAACTTTACAATTATGGTTATGAAACGGTTTCTGGTGCTTTTCTGGATATCGGCTTTCTGCCTGGTGGGAAGCGCGGTGCAACTCTGGTCGCAGAACAATGTCTACGACATGGACGACGAGTGCTACCAATTGTATCTGGAAACAGTCAAATATGTGGGAAAGCCGGAGTTCGATTCCGTCAACGGGGAACTGCTCCGGATGTCCATCCTCAAGCAGGACAAGAGGGGGCAGATTTTCTATTATATCGGCCGTTTGCGCCATCTCATCCACCTTCCGTTCGAAACAAGGGAAGAGGACAGGGATGCCCGCCTGGAAGAGGTGATTACCCGTGGGGAAGGCGTTATTGAAGCCCAGGAAGAGCTCAAGCGGGTGTCCCGGGAGCTGGACCTGATGCAGTACTATTACTACTCCTATCAGCTTGTCAAGAACTATTTCTTCAACAACAACTTCAAGCTCCGGGCCATGGAACTGGTG
>Ga0310690_10009846_pt1 | contig 11956 bp, 13 predicted proteins | sample AusTroGonzalo_MG_2_FD_207661 | JGI IMG/M metagenome (GOLD analysis project Ga0310690, IMG submission 207661) | Bovine rumen microbial communities from tropical cattle in Woodstock, Queensland, Australia - Gonzalo_04 (v2) (version 2) | ecosystem: Host-associated > Mammals > Digestive system >...
CTTCAAAAGCCTCCTGACCGTAATGCAGACACGTAGCAGCCATGTGTAAGTTCAGATACTCGTCGGAGCAAACCTCTATTTCGCCCCATTTACCATCGCGATAGTAGCAACGCACGTTGTAGTCGGTCTTCATGTAGCCAAATGACAGACTACCCCAATCTAAATTCTTCATGTTCTTTTATGTTAAAGTTTCAATTTTGCTTGCAAAAGTAATCAAAATCTTGCGTTTGAGCAACTATTTCCTATGAAAAATGTCTTTTTTCTTCCCTTTTCTTGTCAGTTTATGGAAAAATATCTACCTTTGCCGTGGTTTTTAACAATATTAATTATTTGGAAAGATGAAAAAACTACTTTTGATGGCATTCCTGACTGTCGGAATGACGGCTAATGCCGAGGAAAAGAATGAGAATGTTATTCTGAACGATGCTAATATTGCAACGTTTATTGTAGATGATGATGATGTTATTACTGACGATGGTGGTGTGAAGATTGCTAAAGGTAAGGACGATGACGACCGCTGGTCGATGCACATCGCGGTGGGTATAAACATTCCTGTAAGTACCCCCGACGGTGTTGATTTCGCTCCTTTCCGCTCATGGGAGTTCAACTGGACAATTGCTCAGTACGACTATACCCCGAAGAACTCAAAGACTACACTTTCTGCCGGTTTGGGATTCAATTGGCGCGCTTATACGCTGAAGGGGCATAAGAATGGATTCGCAAAGGTTGGTGATGTCGTTAGTTTTGTCCCAGAGATGGGTACTGCCCTCGATGATTTCTCATCAAACATCCATACGACATCTCTTAACATGCCTCTACTCGTCAAGCAGAGATTCGGCAAGAACTTCGCCATCTCACTGGGTGCTCAGTTAAACTGGAATTACTATGCCCGTATCCACAACTATTATGAGCAGGGTGATGACGAGTCCGATATCTATACGAAGAAGATTGGCGAGCGTCCCTTCACGGTCGATGTGCTGGGTATCGTGCATATCGCCAAGGGTTTCGGCATCTATTGCAAGTATTCTCCGATGAGCGTGCTGAAGAAGGACAAGGGGCCTGACTTCAAGTCACTTGCCGTTGGCTTCTACTTCTAATTGATGGATTTCCTCTTCTGTCTTGGTCAGTTTGTCCTTGCAGAATTTGATCAATCGCTGTGCGGTCTGTAACTGCACAGCGATTTCGTCTATGCTGTACTCGTCGTTTTCCATCTTCCGCACAATATCTTGCAATTGTGTGAAGGCTTCTTCGTATTTCATTTCTTCTTTCATAGGGGATGAGTATTTATGGGTTTAATGGGTCTGATGGGATGACGGTGGAGCGAACGGTGCCATTGGCGAAGCGGGTCTCTATCTCGTCGCCGGGATGGAGGGTGGCAGCATCGCGTATGATCTTACCGTCCTTCATGGTCATGCTGTACCCGCGCTTTAGCAGCAGGGTGGGATCAAGGCTCTTGACCTTTTCCTCGATTAGTTGCAGGCGGTGCTTTTCGGTCATCAGCCGACGGTCTGTAAGGATGGGCAGACGATTCTCCAAATTGATAATAGATAATTGACAATTGATTATTTTCTGTTGGGCTTGATGAGCCAGTCGGCTGTTGAGATTGTCGATGCGAGCTTCGTGCCTGGTCTTGACAATGGAGAAGAGTCGGGGGAGGGTCTCGGAGAGCGTGGAGAGTTGAGCGTGGAGCGTGTAGAGTTTGCAGTTGCAATAGTGGATGAGTCGATCTTGGGCATCGTTGAGGGTGTCAAGTACGGCCTTCAGGTGGTCGATGAGCAGGGCGGCGGCAGCGGTGGGTGTTTTTACACGCGTGTGGCTCACCATGTCGAGGATACTCTCGTCGCGTTCATGTCCTATACCAGTTATAATAGGTATGGGGAAGTTGGCCACGTTCTCTGCCAGTGCCAGCGTGTCGAAGCCGCTCATGTCGCTCGTCGCGCCGCCACCTCTTATTATCACCACACAATCAAATTGTGCATTGTATATGCGCTCTAGGGCAGCGATGATGCTTTGCTCCACGCCCTCTCCCTGCATGATGGCTGGGAAGAGTTGGGTGCGGAACTGGAACCCATAGGGATTGTCGGCCAATTGGTTACAGAAGTCCCCATAGCCTGCCGCCGTCTCGCTTGAGATGACTGCGATGTGCTGGCAGAATAAAGGCAATTCAAGTCCTTTCTGCAGGTCGAATACCCCTTCTTCCTTCAGTTGACGGATAATCTCCTGCCGTTTGCGGGCCATATCGCCGAGGGTGTAGGTGGGGTCGATGTCGGTGACAATCCATGAGAAGCCGTAGGCTACATGGAATTGCGGATAGACCTTCAGCAGAACTTTCATACCCGCGTGGAGCCGCTGTCCTGTGGTACGCTCAAAATAAGGACGCACGAGTATCCATTTCGAGGCCCAGCATTTGGCTGAGGCGCGTGCGATGGGCGTGGTACTATTCTCGTCTTTCTCGATGAGCTCCATGTAGCAGTGCCCGTGGCTCTCGCGGCACTCCGACAGTTCCGCCTCTACCCAATACTCATTGGGCATCTCGCACTCTATCACCTCGCGGACGAGGCTGTTGAGTTCGCTCAGCGTCAGTCTCTTTTCTTTCATTTTCTATCTAGGTCTGCCTAGGATTGCCTAGGATCGCCTAGGCTTTCCTAGCTATTTTGCTTTTCCAATCATATACGCTCGCCAGAAATTCGGGATGCCGTAGCCATAGATGTTATCCGGCTCCTCATGCTGACTGGCGGTCTGGCGCACCAGGTTGATGATGTCGATGGCGGTCTTCTCGGGCAGGGCCTGCCACAGACATGCCACGAGTCCAGCGACGATGGGTGTCGAGAACGATGTGCCCATGTCCCTGATGATGGTGCCGCGCCCCGATATCAGGCACGCCGGACTGCCGAGGGCCATCACGTCGGGCTTTACCCTTCCGTCCTGTGTCGGACCTACACCGCTGAAAGGCGCGTTCTGCTTGTCTCTATTCACAGCACCCACAGTTAATATGTCATCCGCATCGGCAGGCACAGTGATTTTCTTCCAAGGACCCATGCCGGAGTTGCCGGCGGAGTTGACGAGGATGATACCTTTTCTGGCCAGTAGCGAGGCGGTGCGAGATATCAGTGCCTTATGTCCGTCGAGGTCGCGCTGGCGATAGTCACCGATATGTTTGTCGTATTCGTTGTATCCGAGGCTGCTGCTGATGATGTCGGCACCGATGGAGTCTGCATACTCGGCGGCTATAGCCCAGTAATCTTCCTCTACGGGCTGCTCCGTCTCGGTGTCCTCACAGCGCAACAGCCAGTAACGGGCTTCCGGAGCCGTCCCCACCAGCACCTGCGGCTCGTTAGCGGCCATCGTTGAGAGCACCTTCGTGCCGTGGTCGGTGGCGCGGTAGGTGTTGCCGGGGGAGGACGGATGGCCCAGAGAACTTGGATATCCCGTATACCCTGAATGGCTCGGCACGAAGTCGCACGCCCCCACGATGTTCGCATGCTGTATGGCGGGAATCTCGTTGCAGTTCTGGAATCCGCCGTCGAGCACGGCGATAGTCATGCCTTTGCCCTTCATGCCGATGCTGTGCAAACGGTGTCCCTGCAACATCTCTATCTGTTCCTTGCCGTTGCCGTATAACTCGCCCTTGATGCTGTCCCAGGGGTTCCACGCTTCGTGTACCTTGATCTTTACCATGCTGCGGTCTATCGAGTCGGGCGACTGCCATACCTGTTTGGCCTCGCTCACGAACACCAGTCCCGCGAGGCTCCTGAGCAGTGTGGTGTCAGACGAGCGCACCAGCACCGTGTTGTTCCAGCGGCTGGTGCCAATCAGGTTCCAGTCTTTCTTGCCTTGGCTTCGCGCCTCCACTTCCATCTCGTGTAGGTACCGGGACGAGACGGGTAGGTCGGTGGTGTCGAGTGCAAGGCCCTGTCTCTTCCGCCGTTCAATGCTTTTATGCGATAGCCATCGGCCTGGGTGTTCGAGCGAGAATGTCGAGCCCTGTTTATCGCGCAGGGTGTATCGCCAGATATAGTATTTACCCCCAGGATATTTAATCTTAGGACCTTTTGCTGCGCTAACGTAAAAACTACATATAAATGCGGCAAAGAATATATTTATTAGTCGCAAACGCATCGTTTATCTGATATTACGAGTGCAAAGGTACAAAGATTTTTTTATTTTGTCGCTAATCTCAAAAAATATTCGTATCTTTGCACCGTAATTTATGGAATAATCATGCAAGACAACAAACAAGCCGCACTCGCGCTGGGAACGAAGCCCGTAGGACAACTGCTCTGGCAGTATGCCCTGCCTGCCATCGTGGCGATGACGGCTTCGAGTCTCTATAACATCATCGACCGCGCGATGATCGGTCAGGTGGTGGGCCCGGAGGCCATTGCGGGTCTGGGTATCACCTTCCCATTCATGAACCTGAGCGCAGCCTTCGGCGCGGCGGTGGGCGTGGGTGCATCGACGTGCATCAGTGTGAAACTGGGGCAGAAGGACTACCAGACGGCGGAGCATCTGTTGGGTAACACGGTGACGCTTAACCTGGTGATCGGCTTCCTGTTTATGTTGGTCTCCCTGACGTTCCTCGACCCGATATTGCGCTTCTTCGGCGCGTCGGACGTGACGCTGCCATATGCCCGCGAGTTTATGATTGTGATCCTCTTGGGCAATATGATCACCCACATGTACTTCGGCATGAACGCGGTGCTGAGGGCCGTCGGCAAGCCGAAGCACGCCATGTACTCGGTGCTCTTCACCGTGGGTATGAACATCGTGCTGGTGGTCACCTTTGTGTGGTGGTTCCGGTGGGGCATCCGTGGGGCTGCACTGGCGACAATTACCTCGCAGTCGATGGCGATGTGCTGGCAGTTGTGGATATTCTCAAACAAGAAAGAACTGCTACACCTGAAGCGCGGTATATACCGGCTGAAGAAGATGCTGGTGCGGAACATTATCGCCATCGGCATCTCGCCCTTCCTGATGAACGTCACTTCGTGTATCATCGTGATCTTCATGAACAACCAGTTTGTGCGCTATGGCGGCGATATGGCCGTGGGTGCCTATTCCATCGCCAACTCGGTGGTGATGGTGTTCTTCATGTTCGTCATGGGTGTGTGTCAGGGCATGCAGCCTATCGTGGGTTATAACTACGGAGCCGAGAAATACGACCGTATGCTGCGCTGTCTCTATATGGCCATCGGCTGCGCCACAGCGATACTATTGGTGGGGTGGGGGCTCTCGATGCTATTCCCGAGGCAGATAGCGCGCATCTTCACTACCGATGCGACGCTGCTCGACCTCTCGGCACGGGGCATCAAACTCGACATGTTGGTGTTCTTTGTCGTGGGCTCGCAGGCCACCATCACCAACTTCTTCCAGAGCATCGGCAAAGTGAAGGTGTCCATCTTCCTCTCACTCTCGCGCCAACTCATCCTGTTGCTGCCGATGGCGTACGTGTTCCCACTGTTATGGGACCTTGATGGTGTGTGGTATGCGATGCCGACCAGCGACTTCGGCTCGTTTGCTATGACGATACCAATGTTATTGTGGTATATGAAAAAATTCAAGAAGAGATGAAACATATCATTATTAACGTAGGACGACAATTGGGAAGCGGCGGACACGACATCGGAAGGATGCTCGCCCTTGATTTCCAAGCCAAGTATTACGATCGCGAACTGCTGAACCTGGCAGCCAAGGAGAGCGGTCTGTCAGAGAAGATATTCGAGCAGAACGACGAGAAGAAGGGATTCTTCCGGGGATTGCTGAACATCGGCGCACCCCACATGAGCAGTAGCGGCTATAAACCTGGTATGACGCAGGAGACGCTCTTCCAGTTTCAGAGCGACGCTATCAAGAAGGCCGCTAAGGAGGGTTCGTGCGTGTTCGTGGGTCGTTGCGCCGACTATATCCTGCGCGACTTCGGCAACACGGTGAATATCTTCATCACTGCCTCGATGGACTACCGCATCGAACAAATCATGAACAAGCAGCACCTTGACGCGGAGGCCGCCCAGAAGTTTATAGAACAGGGCGAGGGCAAACGCGCCGACTATTATAATTACTATACGGGTAAGAAGTGGGGTTCGGCAGAGAGTTACGACCTCTGCATTGACTCGAGCATCCTCGGACTGATGGAGACAGAGAAACTGATTGCCCAGTTCATCCGGAAGCGATTTGAGTTATAGGTTATCCTAGGCAATCCTAGGTGATCCTAGGTTATCCTAGAAAGTAGAGATTATGAAAAGAATAGGCATCCTCAGCGATACGCACGGCTACTGGGACGAGAAGTACCTGCACTACTTTGAACCCTGTGACGAGATATGGCACGCGGGCGATATCGGCACCGTAGAGGTGGCTGAGAAACTGGCGGCATTCAGGCCATTTCGCGCCGTGTGTGGCAATTGCGATGGTGGAGATCTGCGATTGATGTATCGTGAACTGAACCGATTCAAGGTGGAAGATGTGGATGTGCTCATCAAACATATCGGGGGCTATCCGGGGAATTATGATTTCTCCGTGCGCTCGACGCTCTTCGCTAACCCGCCGCAACTGTTCGTGGCTGGCCACTCACATATATTAAAGGTGAAATACGACAAGACTCTTGGATTGTTGCACATCAATCCCGGTGCCGCAGGCATCCAAGGTTGGCACAAAGAACGAACGCTCGTCTGGCTGACGATTGACGGGAAGGAATTCAAAGATTTAGAAGTTATAACATTAGGAAAATAAGATATGAAAAGAACAATTGTAATTACTGGTGGCGCAGGCTTTATTGGAAGCCATGTTGTGCGCCTGTTTGTGAACAAGTATCCCGAGTATCACATCATCAACCTCGACAAACTGACGTATGCTGGTAATCTCGCTAACCTGAAGGATATCGAGGGTAAACCCAACTATGAGTTTGTGAAGATGGATATCTGTGATTTTGATGCTTTCTACAAACTGATGCAGGACAAGAAGGTGGATGGCATCATCCATCTTGCTGCTGAGAGCCATGTGGATCGCAGTATCAAAGATCCTTTCACCTTCGCCAAGACCAATGTGATGGGTACGCTCTCGCTGCTTCAGGCAGCCAAACTCTATTGGGAGTCATTACCTGAGCGCTATGAGGGCAAGCGCTTCTATCATATCTCTACCGACGAGGTGTATGGCGCACTTGAACTGACGCATCCCGAGGGCATCGAACCACCATTTACCACGACGGCATCGAGTTCGGAGCATCATCTGGCATACGGCGACAAGTTCTTCTTGGAGACCACAAAGTATAATCCGCACTCACCATATAGCGCAGCCAAGGCTTCTTCAGACCATTTCGTTCGTGCATATCATGACACCTACGGCATGCCTGTGGTGGTGACGAACTGCTCGAACAACTACGGTCCGTATCAGTTCCCAGAGAAACTGATTCCGCTGTTCATCAACAATATCCGCCACCGCAAGCCGTTGCCCGTCTATGGCAAGGGCGAGAACGTGCGCGACTTGCTCTATGTAGAGGATCATGCGCGTGCCATCGATGTAATTTTCCATGAAGGCAAGATTGCCGATACTTACAACATCGGTGGTTTCAATGAGTGGAAGAACATCGATATCATCAAAGTGGTGATCAAGACCGTTGACCGTCTGCTGGGTCGTAAGGAAGGCGAGGATATGGATCTCATCACCTTCGTGACAGACCGTGCCGGTCACGATTTGCGCTACGCCATCGACAGTTCGAAACTCCAGAAAGAACTCGGTTGGGAGCCTTCGCTTCAGTTCGAAGAAGGAATAGAAAAGACCGTCCGCTGGTATCTCGACAACCAGGAGTGGCTTGATAATGTCACAAGCGGCGATTACCAGAAGTATTACGATAATATGTACGCCAACCGCTAACGTCCCGTTTGTTGCTGTGCACAGCAACCCCTCAACCCTCTATGGATGCATTGACCCGCCAACTCCACTCCTTCCTCGTGCACGCCGGCCTGAAGCCGACCGCCGTTAGTCCCCAGACGGAGCATTACTTAGAGCACCTGCTCTATCTGCTTCCGCCCGAGGAAGAGGAGGCTGTGACCCATTACTACGGTCTCTTCGGCTGTGAGCGTCTCTCCCTTCAGGAGATTGCCAAGGAACTGGAGTTGTCGCAGGAAGATGCAATGGAACGCATCGACCAGTGTGTCCGTCGGCTCGCCATCACCCCCGAGTGGCAAATGTTGAAACAAACCCAAAAGATATGAAGAAAATCCTTTTATTAGGCTCAGGAGAACTCGGTAAGGAGTTCGTGATAGCCGCCATGCGTGCAGGCCAGTATGTGATTGCCTGCGACCGTTACGATAATGCCCCGGCCATGCAGGTGGCTGACGAGCGTGAAGTGTTCTCGATGCTTGATGGCGATGCCCTCGAAGCAGTGGTGAAGAAGCACCAGCCAGACATCATTGTGCCTGAAATCGAGGCCATCCGCACGGAGAGGCTGTTTAAGTTTGAGGAGCAAGGCATTCAGGTGGTACCATCGGCACGTGCTGTCAACTATACCATGAACCGTCGTGCTATCCGCGACCTTGCTGCCAAGGAACTCGGTTTGCGCACAGCGAAGTATTTCTACGCCAAGACCTTCGACGAGTTCAAGGCCGCTGCCGACGAGATTGGCTTCCCCTGCGTGGTGAAGCCGCTGATGTCATCAAGTGGTCACGGCCAGAGTTATGTGCATAACGATTCAGAACTGGAACAGGCTTTCAAGGAGGCCATGGAAGGCTCCCGTGGTGATGTGAAGGAAGTGATCATTGAGGAATTCATCGACTTCGATTCTGAGTTTACCCTCCTTACCGTTACCCAGCAGCACGGCTGGCCTACATTGTTCTGTCCGCCTATCGGACATGTGCAGAAGAGCGGTGACTATCGTGAGTCGTGGCAGCCCTATAAGATTTCTGACGATGCTCTGAGACAGGCGCAGATGATGGCCGACAAGGTGACCAAGGCCTTGACGGGTGCCGGTATATGGGGCGTGGAGTTTTTCCTGACGAAGCAGGGCGAGGTGATCTTCTCTGAACTCTCTCCCCGTCCGCATGACACAGGTATGGTGACACTGGGACATACCACTAATCTCAGTGAGTTTGAACTGCACTTCCGTGCTGTGATGGGACTGCCTATTGCTGGCATCCATTTGGAGCATGCTGGTGCATCGGCTGTCATTCTCTCTCCGAAGGAGGCCAAGACTCCTGTCGATCGTTCGCTACTCGACTACAATTTCGTAGATGCTCTCAAGGAAGACCGTACCCGTATCCGTATCTTCGGTAAGCCTGAGGCGCACAAGGGTCGTCGTATGGGTGTCGTCCTCTGCTACGGAGAGGTGGGCGACGATGTCAACGCCCTGCGCGATAAAGCCAAGCGCCTTGCCAAGACTGTCCTCGGCACCGATCCCTATGCGAAATTAAGATAATACGCCGATGGAAATCAAGATAATCGACCTGCCCAGAATCACTGACCCCCGCGGCAACCTGACGTTTGCGGAGGCTCAGGAGATGGTACCTTTCGAAATCAAGCGCGCCTACTGGGTCTATGACGTGCCGGGTGGCGAGAGTCGTGGCGGTCATGCTCACAAGCGCCTGAAGCAGTTTGTCATCGCTCTGAGCGGTTCTTTCCATGTGACCCTCGATGACGGTCGTGAGCGCAAGACCATTCTCCTGAACCATCCCTGGCAGGGACTCCTGATAGACACCAATACCTGGCGTACACTCGATGACTTCTCCTCGGGTGCCGTCTGCCTGGTGTTGGCCTCGGAGCACTATGAGGCGGAAGACTATATTGAAGATTATGACGAATTCTTGAAATACGTGGGATGCTCGAAATAAGACGATATACTCCTGACAAACAACAAGAATGGAATGACTTCGTGAGGCATTCAAAAAATGGTACGTTCCTACTAGACAGGAACTACATGGATTACCATGCCGACCGTTTTACAGACCATTCGCTGATGGTGTATCGTCGTGACAAACTGTATGCCTTATTACCAGGCAACATCGCAGGTGATGTCTTCTACTCACATCAAGGACTGACCTATGGCGGTTTGATCATGGGTGACAAGACCGTGGCGGCAGACGTGGTGCAGATATTCAGGCTGCTCAACGACTTGCTAAGAAAGGATGGCATCCGTAAGGTGGTCTATAAGCCTACTCCCTGGATCTATCACCGTCAGCCGTCGGAAGAAGACCTGTATGCTGTCGTGGAGGTCTGCGGAGCCTCTATGTCAAGAGGACTGTCGTCAACGATCAGCCGTGAACACTTAAACAGGTGGTACCGTATTCGCGAATGTGGGGTAAAGCATGCTAAGCAGTTGGGCCTGATGGTTGAAGAGACCGAAGACTATAGGCCTTTCTGGCAGATATTGACGAATAACTTGCGTGAACGTTATGGACTGAATCCCGTTCATACGGTGGAAGAGATAGAAATGCTGCATCACCGTATGCCAGAATACATACGCCTCATGGTAGTCAAGGAGGGGGAAGAAACGGTGGGTGGAACTGTATTGTATGTATCTGACCGCGTTGTTCATTCCCAGTATATTGCGGCCAGTCCAAAAGGAAAGCAGCAGCATGCACTGGATCTGTTGTTTGATGTCGTCATCCGAAAGGCATTGGCATCGCATCCCTACTTTGACTTCGGTATCTCCACAGAGAAACACGGAACGTATCTCAACGAGAATCTTATCTATCAGAAAGAAGGCTTTGGAGGTCGTGGCATCTGCTACGATTGGTACGAATGGACACTATGATGAAGTATTTGGATTTGAAACGTATCAACGAAGCGTATGACGCTGAGATCCGTCAGGCTATCGACGAGGTCTTGCAAAGTGGCTGGTATCTGAAAGGAGAGGCTACGCGACGCTTTGAAACAAATTATGCCGAGTATATTGGCTCTCGCTATTGCATCAGTTGTGGCAATGGACTTGATGCCTTGACATTAATACTTCGTGCCTATATCGAGATGGGACAGATGAAACCTGGTGATGAGGTGATAGTTCCTGCTAATACTTTTATTGCCTCCATCCTTGCCATTACGGAGAACCGTTTGAAACCCGTGCTCGTCGAACCCTCGCTCGATACGCTCCAGATAGACGATACCCTCATCGAGGCTGCTATCACCCCTCGCACGAAGGCCATCATGATCGTCCATCTCTATGGCCGTTGTGCCTACACCTCCCGTATCGGCGATATCTGCCGTCGCCATGGTTTGAAACTCATTGAGGACAACGCCCAGGCTCACGGCTGCCGCTTTGTTGAGTCTGTTGCTGTGCCACCGCAACAATCAAAAACCGGCTCTCTTGGCGATGCGGCTGGTCATAGTTTCTACCCGGGTAAGAACCTTGGAGCCTTGGGTGATGCAGGGGCAGTGACAACCAACGATGCTCAATTGGCTGATGTCATTCGGGCTTTAGGTAATTATGGCAGTCACAAGAAATATGTTCACGACTATACTGGACGTAATTCCAGAATGGATGAGTTTCAGGCTGCCGTTCTCGATGTGAAACTCCGCTATCTCGATGCTGACAACACCCGCCGCAAGGAGATTGCGGCACAATATATTAATAAGGTGGAGAATCCTTTGATTCACATCCCGAAATCGGACAGGGATTGCGTGTGGCATATCTTCCCCGTTTTCTGCTCCCGTCGTGATGAACTCCAGCAATACCTTACAGACAATGGTGTCGAGACCCAAATTCATTATCCCATTCCGCCCCACAAACAGGAATGTTACAAGGAATGGAACACCCTTTCGTTCCCCATCACAGAACAAATCCACGCCCAAGAACTATCCATCCCCTGCAATCAGGCAATGACCGACGAGGAAGTTACTCGGATTATCTCCCTCCTCAATGCGTTTGTCTGAAAGTCGTATCTTTGCATCCATAAGAAATTGAAAGAAATGAAAAGAATGCTGATACTGGTTGTGGTCGCCATGATGACCATGATGACGGTGAATGCTCAGT
>Ga0310690_10009847_pt1 | contig 11955 bp, 8 predicted proteins | sample AusTroGonzalo_MG_2_FD_207661 | JGI IMG/M metagenome (GOLD analysis project Ga0310690, IMG submission 207661) | Bovine rumen microbial communities from tropical cattle in Woodstock, Queensland, Australia - Gonzalo_04 (v2) (version 2) | ecosystem: Host-associated > Mammals > Digestive system >...
CGCTAAGACTACGATATTTGTCGGGTTCCTTCGAGAGCTTCGAACCGAGCAGCACATCCTCCGGGCTGTTGTCGCCCATCTGCATGTGGTCACCGCAGTCCATGTTCGTCAGGTCAACAGGACCCGACCAGTCGCAAGCAGCATTCACCGCACTGCTCTCGCCGAGGTAGTTGCCCACCGTTCCCTCCAGATCAATGTCGACGGTACCCACCTTAGTCTGCTTGATACCGCTGGTTGTGGCTGCCGTAGACGAAAGGTGACCGCCACTGGAGAAACCGCTGGTAGCTACGAAAGAGGTATCAAATTTATACTTCTTAGCCTCGCCGCGCACGAAGCGGATGACGGCACGGATATCGTTAATCTGTGCCGGCCACTTTGCGTCCATGCTCGAACGGTGGTTGGGACACACCACTGCATAGCCTGCATTGAGCAGTGCATTGACAATGGTACCCAGGTCGGCAGCACCCTTGCTGCTGTTACTGAACCATGCGCTGCCATAGATATGAATCACCACAGGATAGGCCTCGGCCTCCTTCTGGGGCAGATAGATGTCACAAGTGTGGTAAGCCTGATCGTCACCGGCATAGTTCACATCTTTCCATTGCTGAGATGTAGCCAGCTTCACTTCCTGTTGGAAACCGCCGAAGCCACCGAAGCCTCCAGGCTGTGCTACTGCCGTCAAGGCTCCGCCCACGAACAGCATTGATAAAAATAGCTTTTTCATGTTGTAAGATATTTGTGGTTGTTAGTCTTTCTTTACGTTGATGAGGAATTTGTCGATGAAGGCCTCGACGATAGGATACTGGCTCTGTGGCAGCTGGCAGTGCGGGTGGCCACCCACGATGCTGCATGCCATGCGGTCGCCAATGCCGAAACGTTCCCACACCTGGTGAGCAGCATCGGCAGACACCTGCATGGCACTGTCAGCCAACCATTTGTAGTCGGGATTGCCCAGCAGCAGCAAGGCACGTGGACACACCAGGGCACAAAGTTCATGCTGGTCGTAAGGCAAAAGATATACATTGTCTCCGCCGAAGTTCTCGCGCTGGCTTTCCATAAACCAGTGGTAGTCGGTCTTGTCAAGGTTCTCAACCTCGTCCTGCAGATGCGAGACACGCCAGGCGGCAGCTCCCCCTCCACCAGGTTCCTGGGCAATGGTGAGGGCTATGCGCTCGTCAAAGGCACCGCAATAAAGAGCCATTTTGCCTGCATATGAACAACCGGTGACACCGATGCGCTTCATGTCAATCTTCGTCACCTCCGGCCCCAGCTGCTGCAGACCGTCAATAAGACGGCTAAGCCCCCATGCCCATTCACTATAGGCACCGTTGTCTTTCAGGTGGGGATAGAGACGGTCAAAAGCATGCTCGCCACGCTCATGATGCTGTCCCCACTGCCCATAGTCGTTCACCTGCTTCTCATGGAACGTCATCATAGCGATAGGGCGCCCCTCGAAGAGCTGGCGCGGCAAGGCGATGCCACTGGTTCCTATCATCAGGGCGTATGGAGGCTGTCCGGTCTTGGGATAGCGGATGTGCGAATGCAGGGTCAGGGTCTCCTGACCAACGGTAACATCAACCACCAGCATGGTGTCACCTTCCAGACGGGCCTTCACCTGGTCTGGAGTTACTGCGGGCTTTTCACCGATGCCGTAATGCTGGATGAGCGAGCTGATCTCGGCTCGACGGCGCGTCCAGTCGCTGAATGAAGAGACACCCTCAAGCGCATTGGGCAACTCGCGGACAACGGGCAGTTCGCCCGGTGCCTTAAACTCACGCAATGCATAGGCCGCTCCCGTGTGTTCCTGATCGTAAACGCTCGGCTGAGCCAGACAGGTCATAGACAGGGAGAAAGCGATGACAATAGTCGAAAAACATTTCATAGCTTATTTTTTTGATATCAATGGTGCAAAAATACAAAGAAAAAAGCAAACTGCTTCTACGGCATGTTTCAGCTTTTTACATATTTGTAACATGAACAAATATAGGAATCATCTCCAACAGATTAATACAGATTTGACAGATTAAAGAAGTGCCGCATCTCCCGACGCAGCACTTCTCTTTCACAACTAATAGTTAACTAAATACTAGAAAATGTATGTGAAAACCAAAAAACTTTATCTCATTGTCATTATTGACGGTGCAAAATTACGAAAAAAACGTCATTTCAAGCACATTGTATGTTACATGTCCTTTGGTTCTGGTAACAAGAAACTCATTGTCCTAACATTTCTGAAATCAACTTGTGGGTTCCTTTCGCACTCCGAAGTTCTTGCGTGATTCGTCGTTGATGATACGACTGGCCTGATGACCATCGAAGTGAGTCGGCCCAATGATGAAATCGGGCACATTGAAAGAGAAGAAACGACCACGATAGAAACGGCGAGGATCACGCTACGGCAACATAAAAGCCTTGCCGACTACGCCGTTAGCATCGACATGGCAGAAATAGGGCCGCGTGAAGAGACCGTCGTCGCGACGGGAACTAAATACCAGCCAGCGAGAGTTGGTGCTCCAGTTGTGGAACGATTCTGTATCTTCAGAGTTGGCCTCAGTCATAGGACGGCTCTCTCCCGTAGAGAGATTGAGCAAGAAAAGGTCGGCCTCATGATGCCAGATGCTGAACTGTCCGTAGTCGGAGAGTGTGTAGCACAGGAAGCGTCCGTCATAGGAGGGCCGGGGGAAGGAAACCGACTTGTGCTGAGCCTCAGCATCGACGATGGTGTCTATACGGTTGCCGTAGCTGCCCGTTGCGGGGTCGAAATCAATACGACAGAGATTATAGTGGAGCGAGTCGAGAGGCCCTACCCCCGTCCCTTCCCCGGAGGAGAGGAGAGCACGGGCGGCACAGAAATAGAGCGAGCGACCGTCGGCCGAGAAGACGGGAAAGGTCTCATAAACAGAGTCTTGCTTGAGAAGGGGCGAAAGCAACAGCTCGTTCTTCTCGACATCGTAGACCTGTAGGTCGGAAGCGGTATCGAAGACCTCGATGCGATTGGGGTCGGCACTATGGAACAGCTGACTCGTAGCATTAGTGGAATAAGCAATATAGCGGCCCGAAGGATGCCAGTAGGGATAGACACAGAAGCCGAGCGTCTGGTCGGTCTTGGTATTGTAAGCTGTCAGGGATTGCAAATCGCCTCCAAGAGAGTGACGCAGCAAAGTAGCACCGTGCGGGCCACGGATATGCAGGCTCATATCGGCAGGATTGCCGCGGTTGAAGCTATGGCAGTTGACGCAGCCCTCGAACTGGGTATTCTCTATCAGCGCACGCTCGTCGAAGCAAGAAAGGTCTCGCTCATAGATGCCCATTTTGCTCCACACTTCATAACCCGGTGCAATCAAACGGTAGCAGATACCGTAGTCGATGCTGTCAGGGCTGACGTAAATCGAGAAAGGACAATAGGTGTGCCAGCCATCGTCGTACTTGGCCGAAACAGTGACGCTGAGCGAGTCGCCACGGTTCTGGCCAAGCATTTCGTGCCAATCGTCAAGGTCGAAGTCTACGGATTCATCGCCCTGACTGTGCAGTTCGTGTCCGTGGCGGTCTGTTACGACGGCATCAATGCACTGTGTCGTCTCGTCGGCCATGCAGAAGTTGAGCGGGGCAATGTTCACGGGTATGGTGACGCCGAGGTAGTCGGGATAAATCTGAGGCTGAACTGCCTCCAGCTTAGCATCCTTGACCGTTTCGGTGCAGCCCATCAGCCCCAACAGGCCCATCAGCCCTATTATAATATTATGAATCTTTTTCATCGGTCAGTACCTCGCTGTGAATAATACAGGTTAAATCTATCGCGATCGCCCGTCAGCAGACAGTAGGCCAACAGATACTGGTAGGCCATGCGATTATCAGTATTGCTGAAATAAAGGCTTTCGAGCATCTCGGGCGTCACATGGTCGCTGAAGTAAAAATCATTATTGTAGGCACACTGGCGCAGACGTCCGTATTCGGGATGCTTGGCTATCGCCTCTTCATTTCCCAACAATGGTAATGTCTCGTCGGCCCACTCACGATAGAAAAGGGTTTTCTGTAATGCCGTGAGATATTTACGGGCCACTTCGTAGCTGCCGATAATCAGGTTGGTCTGTGCCAATCGTTTGTAGCATCGGCCACTTTTCTGAAAGTCTAGAATGGCTTCTTGAGCCTCGAACACTGTTCGCTGGGCGACATAGATCATACCCAACTGGTAAAAAGCCTCAGCGGTAGGCATCGGACTGGTGGCATCACTCTGAACATCGGGCAAAAGACCGGCAATGCCGTTCTGGTTATAGTTGAACAAACGATCGGCGAGCATACCGTGCATCGCCAATGCCAGATTCTGTACCGTCACGCCAATCTGGTTGTTCGGTTTCTCGGCATTGACGGTTTCAAGGATGCGGTTCCATTGCTGGTGGCAGGCCATGAAATCATACTGCATCACTCGTTCTGCCTTGAAATTGGCGTTTTTCCAAATGAAAGTCCCCATGACAACAACCACGAGGAGATAAGAGGTAAGAGAAATGAGGTGAGAGGTGAGAGCGCTCGACCTCTGGCCGCTTGCTACCGAAGGGACGCAAGAATTGTTCTGCTGCTGAGCATTCTCTGACTTCTTACCTCTAACGACAAGCCACATCAACAAGGGGATGATCATGGCGGAGAACCAAGCGGCATAAAACAAGGTAGGGAAGGTGTTCGGGATACGGTAATAATGGCTACCACCGAAGGCTATCCAATAGAGTAGGAAAAAGGCGACAAAAATGAGGATGCGTCGCATCCATCTGTCTGGCAACCGGAGAAGTCCGCAGAAGGCGAGCTGTGTGAGCAGGACAGCCCAGACGCTGCCCAAAAGGGCATTCTCGTCGAGCAGGAAGAGCCAGAGCAGAAACGACGGCACAAAGCTTAGACCATAAAATAATGGATAATGGATAATGGATGATTGATAATTGGCCAAGCGGAGCGTCAAGAGTTGCACCGTTGAGAGCAGCAGCGCAATGATAGCTGCCCCCACCCAGGCGAAAAGGAAGAACTGTGTGCAGAAACGTCCCAACAGGTCGGCTACGCCCCCCGGCTGCCTGACAATCTCACACACATAGTTGCTATCGAAGAGGAAAAGCTGATACTGCTCCTGATAATGCAGATGATGCGGATAGGCCAACCCGAAAAAGAGGAAGACCGCCACACCAAAGAGAACGGTGAAGAGTAAATGGTGAAGGGTGGGTGGAATACGGAAATGCTTCATTTATCTCATTCTTTTCTCTATAGCACGAACTCAGCAGTAACACCCCACCTCATCATATTACCTATATCTGAAGATTCCAAGGACTTGTACCAGTCACCATGCATTCGGGCAAAATGCTTGCCTACTGCCATCTGGATGCCTGCACCGAGATAGAGTCCATAGTGTTTGGTGTTGTCCCACTCCCATTCATAAATATTATCCCTGTAATACCGGGTCTCCTTGTTCCCGAAATTCAGCACATAGAATCCGCCGCCACGGACAAGCGGGAGAATCTTTCCGCTACCGAAGCGCTTCACCATGCCAAAAGCGTAAGCCACCCTGCCTTTTTCATATACAGTATGTGATGGTTCAATCCCTCCACGTACCAACACATCGTGTTCGAATTTTGTCTTGGGAGAATAAGAGACACCCAGCTCAAGGCTGCCGCCCTTCATCAATCGCTCTATGTCAATCTCTACTCCAAGCCCGAAATCAAAGGCGCTGCCAGAGTAGTTCTCATCCAGGTTTTGCTTGTCAGTATTCTCTTTCGAATAGTAGGTATAACCAGCAAATGCCTTGAGATGAGTTTTTACCCTGTCAGATTCGGGCTTGTATTCGTACACCATGCACGAGCTGCCATCAGTACATACATCTTTGTGATAGTCGCGAACAACGTTTACAAGCTTTTTTCTCGACAAATCTGTCACATTCATGTCTTGAACGGCATTCCATGAGTCCTTCAGTAGGATCTTCACTTTTCCGTATTGTTCCTTCTTCTCCTGTTGATTATTGATTTCTTCTTGAATAGATGATGACGATATTAATGACCTGTTGGTAAATTGTGCCATCTCACCATCCTCACGTTCAAAGAAAAAGTATTCGGCATACTTGTCTGTAACACAGTACAGGTTCATTTTGCCTTGAACCATAAATTCAGCAAAATATAATTGTGTATCGCCATAGACATTTAGTCGGCGTGTAACAAAATACTTTCCATTGTGGTCGAACCTGAAGCTCTCTATATCACCAGGATTGTAAGTCTTGAACTCACTTTCCCCATCTGCGTGAAAAATACATCGTTTTGAAAGTATGTCGTTAGTACGGAAGTCAATAATTCCCCTAATCGTGTCACCTGTGTTTGTAATGACATATCCAGGTTTAGGATTTACTTGCGCTATTGAAAGCGCTACGCTAAAGAATAATGAATAAAGAATAAAGAATACTTTTTTCATAATAATTATTTACTTATCAAACACCCTGCTGAATTCCTCAACACTGATTTTGACAGGCTCCACCATGAACTCTGGACGGTTGTAGCTTTTCAGGAGGCTGACATGCTGTTCGGGATCTTCCTGCGGCAACAGGAAGGCTTTTTCAGCTTTGCCGTTGTTGAAATAGGCGAAATAGACTCGGCTGTAGTTGTCATCGTCACGACGGCTCGCCAGCATAATCCAATGACCGTTGCTCGACCAAGAGGGGTAACTGTCGGAATAGCCATTGCTGTTGACGAGGGAAAGATCTATGGGCGTAGAGTTTTCCGCATTCAGAGGAGTGCCAGTATATTGTTCTAACGGAATACAAACGATGTCGCCATCATGGTGGCGACTATGGAAGCAGCCATACTGTCCTATGGCAAACAGCAGATAGCGCCCGTCGGGGCTGATGCGTGGCAACGTGACACTCTTGTCGTCCGATGCAGCATCATAGACGAGTTCCTCATCACCGAAGTTATGTGTCTCCACGTCGAACGAACGGCGATAGAGGTTGTATTGTATTTTTTCGTAGGTAGTCCGGATGTCCTGCCCTTGCATCTCCTCAGGCAGGGGAACGGATTTACCGTAATAGAGGTATTTGCCATCGGGGGACCAGGTAGGATATATCTCCAAAAGGGTAGAATCGGCACTAACGACGGTCACTGAGTCGGTCTCCACATCGTAGAGAATCAAATCGCTGGCCAAATCATAGACCTCAATCTTGTTGGGGTTTGCCGTATGGAATGCCTGTCGTGTCTTGTTGGTAGAGAAGGCAATCAACTTGGCGGTAGGATGCCATGACGGATAGACACCCGAAGAGATGGTATAGTCGCGCTTCAGATTGACCCTTGAAACCTTTCCATCGTTCACGATGACAGTACCTGCATTTGACAGACGCACGTGGAAGAGCATATTGTCGGTCTTGTAGTTCTGATAGCTGTGGCAGTTGATGCACTGACCAATCCTTTTGTCGTTCATGGTAATCTCGTTGTTGAAGATCTGCGTCTCTTCGAACGAGGTCAGGTTGCGCTGGGCTATCTCCATAAAGGTCCATGCGACATACGATGGTTCGATGAGCCGATACGACAAATACTCGTCGATAGGTTCTTCGGCAACGTGTATTTCAAACGGGCTGAACGATTGCCATTCACCCTCTTTCTTGCCCCAAACCTCTACCTTGATGAGCTTGCCTTTCGAGGCGTCAAGCATAGCGTGCCATTCCTTCTCGGGTATCTGCACCTTCACGCCACTGCCGTATGTCTGTTTCTTACCGTCGGGCGTGGTAATCCGCGCCACGCACGCTTCGTACTCGTCAACAGGAAGCATGAAGTTGAGTGGTGCAATATTACAAGGCACCGTGACATTGCAGTAATCAGGGAAGATAGCGGGCAGGCACTTGGCCTCTTTGGATGAGGAAGGCACATCGGGATGATTTGCACACGATGTCAATAGCAGTACGGCTACGAAGCTTGAAGCAACAGCCAGAAACTGGAAATAGGGGCGTATGTATCTTTTCATTATTATACTATGATGCAAGTTCGTGACCGACATTACCATAAACATTAATAGGTTTTCTTCCGAATATGTTGTACCACCAGTAGGTATCTCCGAATTCTTCACGCATTTCCGCACCGACCTGTTCAATTGTCATACCAGGCTTTGCCAAGTTTTCCAAAGTCACCCAGAATTTTTTGTACCGCTCGTAGACGGACTGCTCGACTGGGAGCATCATCCGTTTTTCTTCCGGAGCCTTGTCCATAAACAAGATATAAGCCTCCATTGCATGCAGGGGGAACTGCTCGTCGAGGTGTAACTGCACATAGTTGCGCAGCGAAGCCCAGAAGCGACGTGAGTCACAACGCAACATGGAATAGAGCAAAGCCTGTTCCGAAGCCACCTTACTGTCGGATTCGTACCAGAGGCTGATACCATTGACAAGATAGCTATCGCTGTTCTCAACGCCAGTGAGTTCATCAGGATAGCATTTTTGCAGTTCCTTGATCTTTTCTGTGACAGGAGCAGGCTTCCAGTTGCCATAAAACGGATGATGATGCAATATGGTGGTATAGCGTTCTACCAGTTTTTCATCTCCTACGGCCAGGGCACAACGGGTAAGCATCTTCAGGTAGAAGGGCGAAAAGCCAGCCTGTATGGCATTTTCGAAATTCAGTCGGATGGCCTCATTGATCATGCCATAGTTGTAGTATACCAGAGGCGAAGCAATATCCAAAAGGGTGATGTGGAGCGAATCCGGATTGTTGATGTTGGCGGCATCGTTGCCCAATTTGAACGAACGATCGAGCAAACCGCCTTCGTTCATCAGAGCAATATTCTTGAGAAACACCATCGTACTGGTTGGCTTCTTGTTTTCTTCTGCTATATGAAGGACTGCTTTCCAGTTATCGTCGGAAGCAAGGCGAACCATACGCATTTCGTCGATGTAGTTTTTATCGTAATACATGAACGATGAGGTAAAGGCAATGCCTGCTACAGCGCACAACACCGGAACAAATATGGTCGTTTGGGAGACTAGTCGTTTAGTTGTTTGGGAGTTTGATACTGTTTGGCCTGCCGCATGAGGTGATTTCCCCAAACGACCAAACGACTGAATGACCAAACGACCAAGCGGAATAAGCACAGAGACGGCACCAAGCACCCAGAACGGGTTTGAAAGTTGCGGGCTACTGTCGCTTGGCGTATCGAAGCGAGGAAAGCCAGCCATCATGACATCGTCTGATTTCAGATTCGAATAGACCTGGGTATGCCAGATGGCGGCAGTAAGAAAGAGCATGGCAATGCCCAGTAGTTCACGCCATGTGGGTTTTTCGGAAACCACAAGACATAAAATGAAAAGCAAGGCAAACCATCCGAGCACCGGGTAGGAACAAGCGGCAACTAGATACCAGACGAGATGCCATTTTCGCGGGGTGCATCGTGCTGCCCATAAGAGTAGCAGCATGACGAGATAGCCTACCGACTGTGAGAACCAATAGCCTCTGACGGGAAAAACATAAACCCAATAGCCAAGATCAACAATCGATGTGAGCAGGCAGGCAACAGGCAAAAGCATTAGCGCAGAGGATTCATTTCCACTGACGCGTCCATTCGTGGCTTTTCCCTGTAACCGAAATGCCTTGACCCCTACAACGAAGATGAGCACCCAGATAGCCGACAACACACCAGCACCCAAGGCCGGCTTTACGAACAGCTGCGTGAGCCAGGCTCCCACATACTGCATCAGCCCGAAGGGCTTCGACATCAGGGTATGGAAAAAGGGTGTCCCGTAGATATATTCGGAACGGTCGTGTGCCGTATAGAGTACCTCTAGATTGATGCACAATATGTAAACGGCAAATGCCATGAAAGCCAACAGACTTCCATAGAGGACGGCACCAGATGCTTTGCTTTTCTGAATCATTTGTTTGCTATAAAAGGCTGACTCAAATAAATGAGTCAGCCTTATTAATAATACTGTTCAGGAATGATTATTCCTCATAATATACAGCGTTGAGAGTCATAGAGCCACCGTAGAGCATGAGGTCGAGGTCACGACCTTCACCACCCTTAGCGCACTCCTTAGCCATGGTCTCGGTGATCTGGAGTTCATTCAGACCATCCACCCAATTAACGTGATCGTAATAGGTGTTACTCCACCAACCGTTCATGACCTTCATATCAACACCATTTGCATCAGAGATGTCGAAGATGAGGGTCTTCAGACCGAAGTAAACATCATCGGGGATTGTGGGCAGGTGTGCACCTTCAGTTGAGCTGAAACGCATAGCTGCTGCATCCCATGCACCCGGCTGGAATGGTGTTTGCTCTGGGAAGTTAGCTACATCGCCATAGATATAGAACTTCTGGAGCGGGTCAGTGATTACACTGCAGGTTACAGGGTATTCAGCCGTAAGCTCAGTACCATCGGGGCAAAGAGCAGTCAGGACGACGGTATGCTCACCAAGCTTCATTTTCTTCAATGCATAGTTACCGATGAAATCCTTACCACCGATATTCCACTTTGCATTGACAGGAGCTAGAGTCTGACAGGTTATAACGTTACCATTTTGTCCATTGGCATCCTGGTCAACAGTAACAGTAGTCTTTGCCTTGAGCTCGTCAATCGTAATGTGGCCGCCATTGCTGAAATCCTCCTGTGTAGGATCACAAGCAATGTATGCGCATACTGCGACAAATAGCAAAATTATCTTTTTCATATTGATTACAATTTTATTTTAATAAATGACTTTATATGTCCACTCTTCAGCAGGAGTATTTTCATCCCATCCGGGATTCTGCTTCATCTTGTTATTCATCAGGGTCATCTGAGCCTGAGGCTTTGGCAAGAAACCGTTGGTATCAGCGTAGCGCTTTGCCCAACCAGCAGAAGTCATATGCTCCATAGAGCGCTTGTTAGCCTTCTGGCCAAGGCAGACAATCTGCTTACCCTTCTGAGCCTGGAGAGCCTGAGCAGCCATTGAGTTCGTACCCGAGTCGATACCCGACCAACGACGCAAATCGTTGAAGCGAAGACCCTCGAGTGCAAACTCCCAACGACGCTCGTTCTGAACGTTCTTCAAAGAGTAGCCTGTCTGAGGAACGCCTGCACGAGCCTGAACCAGATTCATCCACTGAGCTTCACCAGTAAGCTCGGTCAGCATCAGCAGTACATCGGCATAGCGCATCAGGTAGAAGTCCTCGAAGTGGTCACCCTGCTGCTTGTTGTCAAGTGAGCTGCTCGAATAGCCCTCACACTGTGACCACCAAGAATCGTTGTCAGCAGCGCAAGCGTCAAGGTTGACATCAGCATACTTCTTACAAGCATAGCCAGACTCCTCGTTGTCGTCCTTCTCGTAGGTGTAAGATTCGAGCTCATTGTCGAGGTCGATCATAGTACCAAGCTTACGAATGTCGGTATAGCCACCAGTTCTCTCAGCATCTGTCCAGTCATCCCAAAGGTTACATGAAGGTGTACCCTGGCCCCATCCCTGGTTGAAGGGATAGGTCTTGCTGCGCTTACCATTGTCATTGGTAGCACCATTACGAAGACCCCAGAAGCAAGAGAGGTAGTTCGAATACATACGCGGGTTGTTGTAGGTACCACCGATAGCCCACTTAGAAGCGTTCATGAACTGAATCTGGAAAAGCTCCTCAGTGTTACCGTTACCCATGCCAGGCTGGTCGAAGCAGTTTGCACGGTCCATGTCAGCGATGAAAGCGTATGCATGGGTGCCTTCAGCATTGCCACCATCCTCACCATCGTGAGCCTCGTCCCAAAGCAGACTGTTAGAGTACTGCCAGAGTGAACGGAAGTCCGGGCAGAGCTTGTAACCGCCGTTGTTGACAATGTCTCTCAGGCCAGCAACGACCTCAGCCTTTGAAAGCGTACCACCAGTGCAACCCTCCTGCTCTACAAGAGTCATCTGGGCATCACCATTGGCGAGTTCACCAACTTTCTTATAGAAGCCGGCCCAGAACATCCATGCACGAGCGATGAAAGCCTCG
>Ga0310690_10009848_pt1 | contig 11954 bp, 10 predicted proteins | sample AusTroGonzalo_MG_2_FD_207661 | JGI IMG/M metagenome (GOLD analysis project Ga0310690, IMG submission 207661) | Bovine rumen microbial communities from tropical cattle in Woodstock, Queensland, Australia - Gonzalo_04 (v2) (version 2) | ecosystem: Host-associated > Mammals > Digestive system >...
CCGCCATTTTAATAAAAAATGTTAAATATATAAAAAAAAACAGGAGTAAAAAATGGCGTTTGTGTCTATGCCGCGTCAAGATTTATTAGAAGGTATTAAATCTTTGGCCGAAGAAAAAAACATTGATAAAGAAATCGTTTTTGAATCTTTGGAAATTGCAATCGCAAAAATTGCAAAACATAAATATGGCGAAGAATTTAATATCACCGCGTCTATTGACCGTAAAAACGGCGCAATCCATACACAAAGATTGTTCCAGGTTATCGAATCCCCGGAATCTGTAGGTGATGAATATGACCCAAACACCATGTTGACCGTTGCCCAGGCGAAAAAGTATACCGAAAATCCGGTTGTTGGCGATGTTGTTGCGGACCCATTGCCGGAACCTGAATTTGGACGCGTTGCGTTCCAAACCGCGCGTCAAATTATGATTAGTCGCGTGCGCGATGCGGAAAAAGGTAAACAATACGAAGAATTCAAAGACGATGTTGGCACAATCGTCAATGGTGTTGTTAAACGGTTGGAATTTGGAAATGTGTTTGTTGATATCAATGGCAAAGCCGAAGGATATATTAAAAACACCGAACTTATTCCGGGCGAAAGATTAGGTGTCGGCGACCGCGTTCGTGCACTGATTATGGATGTTGAACGGTCAAACAGTGGTCCACAAATATTTTTAACACGCACACACCCAATGTTTATGGAAAAATTGTTCGTACAAGAGGTACCTGAAATTTACGAAGGAATCATTAAAATTAAATCTGTATCACGCGCACCGGGTTCACATGCAAAAATCGCGGTTGAAACATTGGACCCATCTGTTGACGCGGTTGGTATGACCGTCGGTATCAAGGGAACACGTATTCAACCGGTTATCAACGAATGCAACGGTGAAAAAATTGATGTTATTTTGTATTCCGAAGACCCGGCGGTGTTTATCGTGAACGCGATGCAACCTGCCAAGGTCGCAAAAATCATTATCGATGAAGATAATCACAAGGCCGCAGTTGTTGTAAACCCAGACCAACAATCTTTGGCAATTGGTCGTCGCGGTCAAAATGTGCGTTTGGCTTCACAATTGACTGGATGGGATATCGATGTGTTAAGTGAAGAACAAGAACAAGAACGCCGCGCACGCGAAACCAAAGAAAAAACAGATTTGTTTATCCGTGGATTGGATGTTGATGAAATGATTGCACAAATCTTGATAAACGAGGGTTTCCGCACTATCGAAGAAATCGCGTTCGTTGATATCAAAGAATTAGAATCTATTGACAGTTTCAATACAGAATTGGCAAATGAATTGCAAAAACGCGCCAAAGATTATTTGGCAAAACAAGAACAAAATTATTTCGAACAAGGTCATGCGATGGGAATGTCTGACGATTTGTTGAACTTTTCATTTGTGCAACGTCCGATTTTGATGAAATTGGGTGAAAATGGCATCAAAAACTTGAACGATTTAGCGGATTTGGCGTCTGATGAATTGGTCGAAATTTTGGGCGAAGATAATATGTCTTTGCGTTTGGCGGGACGTATTATTATGAAGGCGCGTGAATTGGCATATGGTATTAAAGAAGATGCGGAATAAATAAAAAAATTTATAAAACAAAGGAACGATTTTAATGGCAACATTGACACTTGGAAAATCTGTTACATTGGGCGCAGTCCAAAGCAAGAAAGGCGATGCTGTTTTTGTTGAACGCCGTCGTCGTATCGTCGCACCCGGCAGTAAAGAATTGCGCGATGAACCGGACACACCGACGCAACACAATGCCGCCGATGATAAATTGCGCGCCGTATTAGAGGCCGCACGCGCCCGTGAAGAAGAACAGAAAAAACGCCAAGCCGAAGAGGCCCAGGCCCGCGCCGCACGCGAGGCTGAAATCGCACGCGAGGCCGCCGAATATGAACAAGTCAAAAACCAATTAAATGCTCGCGAAAATGTTGCCACGGCGGAAAGCGATCCTGAATCAGAACCGGTTGTGGCGGCGGCACCTGTGCCGGGACGGGCAATGCCAAATAAAAAGCAACAATTCGTAAATCATCAAAAATCAAATCGCAATGATGATGACGATGTTGCAACAAAAAACAATAATAAATCGTTCAAAAAAGATTTCAAAAAATCTGGCAAGATTTCTATCCACGACATTATTATGGACGATGATGAAGACGAAATTGAATTGCGTGGTGCAAATCGTCGCCGGTCCGAGGCATCATTAAAACGATTCCGCGAAAAGGCACGTGCGGCATTTTCTGCACCACAAAAGGTTGAACGCGTCGTGAATTTGGGCGAAACAATTGTCGTCAAAGATTTGGCAAATGCCATGGCTGAAAAGGTCGGCAATGTCGTTAAAAAATTGATGGAAATGGGTATGATGGTATCAATAAATCAATCCATTGATGCAGATACGGCGGAACTGATTGCGGGCGAATTTGGCGCAACTGTTAAACGCGTTGTTGTCAAACCATATGCCGAACAATTGGAACGCCAACCAAATCCAGAAAACATGGTTCCACGCGCGCCAATCGTGACGGTTGTCGGACATGTTGACCACGGTAAGACATCGCTGTTGGACGCGTTTCGCAACGCAAATGTTGTCGCAGGCGAGGCAGGCGGTATCACGCAACATATTTCTTCGTACGAGGTTAAAACATCGTCCGGTCAAATGATTACATTTTTGGATACACCGGGACACGAAACATTTACAGCGATGCGCGCGCGCGGTGCACAAATGGCAGATATTGTTGTGTTGGTTGTTGCCGCAAACGATTCCATTATGCCCCAAACGATTGAGGCGATAAATCATATTCGTGCGGCGCATGTTCCGTTTATTGTCGCAATCAACAAATGCGATTTACCCGAGGCCAACCCAGAAAAAGTTAAAATCGATTTATTGCAACAAGAGGTCCAGGTTGAATCCATGGGTGGCGATGTTCAATGTGTTGAAATTTCTGCAAAACAAAGAACAAATTTGGATAAATTGGAAGAGGCTATATTATTACAAGCCGCGATGATGGATTTGCGCGCGGACCCAACGATGCCTGCGGTTGCCAATGTGGTCGAAGCCAAACAAGAACGCGGATTGGGCGCGGTTGCAACAATGATTATCCGGCAGGGCACATTGAAAATCGGCGATGTATTCGTTGTTGGCGAAACATTTGGACGCGTGCGCGGGCTGATAAATTCATTTGGTGAACGGGTAAAATCTGTGAAACCAGGACAACCCGTTATGGTATTGGGATTGGATTCTGTGCCGGCGGCGGGTGATGAATTACGCGTTATGGAAACCGAGGCCCAAACGCGCGAGGTTGCCGCGTATCGTGTGCAAATGGCCAAAGACAAAGCAAACGCGGTTAAACGTTCATCGTTGCAAGATTTATTTGCTGCACGCGATGAAACAAAAAAACTGACTTTGCCGGTTATTTTGCGTGCAGATGTTCAAGGTTCAGTCGAAGCCATCACCGATATGTTGCGTGGGATAAATTCTGATAAAGCCGCGGTTGATATTTTATCGGCGGGCGTTGGTCAGATTACCGAAGGCGATATTCGTTTGGCAACGGCATCGGGTGCGGTGATTATCGCGTTTAATGTTCGTGCAGATAGCGCCGTGCGTGATATGGCACGTGCGGGCGGTGTTGATATTCGCTATCACAGTGTCGTTTACCGCATTACCGACGAAATCAAAGAAATTTTGTCTGGGAAATTGGCGCCTGAAAGAAAAGAAAACTTTATCGGTTATGCCGATGTTATCGCATTATTTACTGTTGGCAAAGGAACACGCGTCGCGGGTTGTCGTATGACCGAAGGTGTGATTAAAAAAGATGCCTTTGTTCGTTTGTTGCGCGATAATGTTGTTGTATATGACGGCAAAATTGGTGAATTGCGCCGCGAAAAAAATGAAGTCAAAGAAGTATCGAACGGTGTCGAATTTGGTATGAGTTTTGATAAATACAATGATATCAAAGAAGGCGACCGCGTCGAATGCTATGAAGTTCAAGAGGTTCGCGCAGAATTGTAATGCGTTTTGTAAAATTTATTTTGGGGTGAAATTCACCCCTTTTTTTATTCATATTTTTGTGATATAATATTCATACGATGAATAAATTTGTTGCATTTTTGTTGGCTGTGTTTTCTGTGCCAGCGATGGCCGAGGTTCCACCGGTTATTATTGATGATAATCCGCCACCATCACCGTATGTTGATAATACCGGCATAGATTGGTGGAAATATTCCAATGGCTATTACCAATTAGATGAATCGTCCAGTAATAATGCGTCGGGTCTGAATCCGGGCGATTGGCGCGCATTTTTTGGCGAAGAATCTGAAGTTTTGGGAACCAGTACATGCAACAAAAAACAAGAACCAGGGATATTTTTAGCCGCCGAAAAAAATGGTCCACATTGTTGGTGCAAAATATTTGCAACCAGTCGCGACATTCACAAATCAACCCCAACCCAATGGGTGTATCGTGGCGAATTTGAATCGGCATATGAATGTGCAAACCTGTGCACATATCGATGTGCGTATAATTTTTTAGCAGACACAGATTTCCGCGCCGAAATTTTGAACAAATAAAAACCGCCCGGTGGGGCGTTTTTTTAACAAAATTATTTCTAACTGTTTTTGCGTTTTCTGAATTCGTCCAATGATACAACCCGCGCGTCATCCGGCACAGAATTTTTATTTTCGTCCAACGGCAATTCCATATCATTGTCGGCGGCATCGGGTTCGGTTTTTGGATGAAATGTTAAAATAAAATCAACCGATGGGTCTTTGAATTCAACCAATGCTGAAAACGGCACCCGAATAAAAAACGGGCGACCATCAAATGTCAATTGCACCCCGAATTCTTTATCGGATACATGCAAATTATTATACGAATACTGCAATACTATTGTCATAACATCGGGATATCGCATACGCAAAAAATCTGGCAACACAACCCCGTTGTCGCGGGTCTTGAAAGTTATAAAGAAATGCGAACCATCGCCCAAACCATTTATTTGCGCGTGAATCAATGCATCTTTGACCACTGATTTTAATGCGTTGTCCAACAATAATTGATAATCTATTCGTGCCATTTTATTTACCCTTGGGTTTTATACAGTATATTATTTATTTGTCCGTTATGGCAAGCAACAATTATAGAACCCGGCACATCAACAAAAGAATTTTCATCCAAACCCGTCGCCCAAACCTGGGTATGGGTTGCGTCCAATGATGCAAAAATTTTTTTACGCGCCGCAGAATCCAGGTGGGCGGCGGCCTCGTCAAACAAAACAACACAGTTGTGATTCGTTTTTGTATACAGTAATTTTGTATGTGCCAAAATCAAATCAAATAATGCCGATTTTTGCTGGCCGGTGCTGGTTAAACGGACGGGCAGATTTAATTCGTTATTAAACATCCCAAAATCAGATTTATGGGGCCCATCCAAAACCATTTTATCGCCAACCAATTCACGATTTTCTGATAAATATTTTCGATATTCGCGTTCCGCCACCGAAATTGTCGCCCCAGAAATTATTTGCCGTTCAATTACCCCGTCAACAGATACACTGAAACGATTTAGGAAATAATTCAATTCGCCCGCATATTGCACGCGCGCCGTCGCAATTGATGTCGCAACACCCGCCAATTGGTCGTCCAGCGCATCCAACCATTTGGAATCAGAACCAGATTTTAATGCAAATGCGCGTTCTGATAAAATTTTGGAAAATCGCGCGGTGCGCCCATTATGATTTGGGTCAAAATTACTGGCCAGGCGGTCAAAAAACGCACGCCTTTCCGCCCCAGAATCCACAAACAGACGGTCTTCGCGGGGGGAAATCCACACGATGCGCATAATTTTCCCCAGGTCGTTTAATGTCGCATTTTCATCGTTTATTTTTGCATGACGATTTGTGTCACCACGATTAAAATATACACATAATGATTCCCCGTCTGTCGTTTTGCCGTATACAGAAAAACCGCCACCACCATTAAAACATGCAATGTCGGGCATATCATCACCACGCATTCCCCGGTCGCCAGACAACATGGACAAAGCCTCTAATATCGCGGTTTTGCCGGCACCGTTTTCGCCGACAATAATTATATTTTTTGCCCCATGTGTTTCAATGCGGGATGTTTTGTGATTACGAAAATCGGTCAGAGTCAGTTGTTCAATCATTTTGGAATTTGGAGGCCAGGGTCGGAATCGAACCGGCATACAAGGATTTGCAGTCCTCTGCATAACCACTCTGCCACCTGGCCAAATGTGTGATTGCATATTAAACGAAAAAATATGTATTTGCAACATAAAATTTAGGTTCAAATGCCCCCATAAAACCAATGCGTTTTTCGTTGTGTTGTTTTGCGTAATCTGATATAATTATCACGAATTTTAACGAGAGAGAAATTTTATGAAAAAATGTGGATTTTTTGTTTTTTGTGCGTTGCCATATGCCGCGATGGCGGCTGATGATTGTGCAACAATGCGCAATGTCCCAGATACCGTTTTGGATTTGAAACAGGTTGTTGATTTTGGATTATGTCGCAATCCACAAACCGCCGCAGCGTATGCATCATATCGGTCTTCACACTTTACGAAAAATGCGGCATATGCAAATTATCTGCCAAAGTTAGATTTTCATGTATCGGGCGGGCGGGCGCATCGTGTGCATGACGATTGGTCATACAGTGGGTCTTTGTCGGCATCGTATTTGATTTTTGATTTTGGTCGACGGTCATCTGATTTTGCAACCGCGTTGGCAACATATCGCGCCGCCGGATTCGATTATGATGAAAATGTCCAAAATTATATTTATTCTGTGATTGGTGCATATTACGAATTATTAAACGCAAACGCAAATGTGGAATCGGCACAGATGGCAAAAACGGTGGCACAAACCGCCAAAGATACCGCCGATAAAAAATTCAAGGCTGGCGCGGTCGCCAAGGCTGATGTGTATAAAGCCGAAACAACATTGGCATCCGCAGAATTACAATTGGAACGTGCGAAAAATAATCGTGAAATTACCAAAGGCAATTTATTGACCAAATTATCTTTCCCGGCGGACCAGGAAATCATTATCGCCGATATGCCATCAACATTTGGCAGTGATGCCGAAAGCAGTGATATAAACGAACTGATTGAAATTGCGCGAAAAAAACGACCTGATTTATTAAAGGCGTCGGCAAATAAAGACGCGGCGTGGCATCGGCGAAACAGTGCGTTTCTGAAAAATTTGCCTTCGATTTCGGTAAACGGGACGGTTGATATGCATGCGAATACCGTTGGTGGAATGTTCGAACACATGTCTGAACGCGCAGGTGGTTCGATTGGTGTGTCGATATCTATGCCAATATTTGCCGGGTTTGCAAATATGTATAATGCGCGGGCGGCGGTTGCAAATTATGATATGGCAACCGAAAATGAACGCGCAGTATCAAATAATGCGATGATGGATGTGTTTTCAGCATATCAAAATTACAAAACGGCCAAGACGGTTTTAGAACAAACAAATTCTTTATTGAAATCTGCAACAGAAAACGAACGCGTGACATCGGGTATGTACAAAGTTGGTCGCGCAACCATGTTGGATTGGCAACAGGCGCAATCTGATTTGGTTGATGCACGAAATCAAAACAATGCGGCAAAATATGATTTGTATGTTAAACGCGCAGCGGTTGCATTGGCAATCGGTGATATACAATCAGGTATGGACAAGGATGTAAAATGAGAGAGAAAATCAAACAATTATTAAACTGGCCACGGCGCCACAAATGGTGGACTTTGACGATAGTTATCGTTGCAATCATATTTTTGATGATATTTGGATTGAGTACGAAAAAATCTGCAAAAAATGGTGCGTTTGTGACGGTCGATATAACGCGTGGCGATTTAGAGCAGGTCGTCAGTGCCACTGGCGAAATCAGCCCAGTCAATACGGTCAGTGTTGGTTCCCAGGTTTCTGGAACAATCGAACAAATTTATGCGGATTTTAATTCCCAGGTTAAACAAGGTGATATTTTGTTGACCATTGAACCATCTGTGTTGAAATCGTCTGTGACCGAGGCCAAGGCTTCTTTGGATGCCGCGGTGTCGCAAAGAAATCTGGCAAAAAGTGATTATGTGCGCGACAAATCGTTATATAACGATGGTTTTATTGCACGCGCAGAAATGGAAAAATCACAAAGCCAATATGAACAGGCAGAATCTGCGGTCGTGCGCGCACAATCACAATATGACAAAGCGGTGACGAACCTAGGGTATGCGACAATTACTTCGCCGGTGAACGGAACAGTTATATCGCGCAAGGTTGATAAAGGTCAAACGGTTGCGGCATCTTTCCAAACACCGGATTTATTCGAAATTGCCGAAGATTTAACAAAAATGCAAATTGAAACCGCAGTCAGTGAAGCCGATATTGGCATGATTCAACAAGGTCAATCGGTCAGTTTTACCGTTGATGCGTATGCTGGGGATAAATTTAATGGCGTTGTTCGACAAATTCGTTTATCACCAACAACAACATCAAATGTTGTCGTTTATACCGTTGTTATCGATGTTGATAATTCTGATTTGCGTTTGATGCCGGGCATGACCGCGTTCGTGACAATTATTGTCAATCGTGCCGAAGATGTTTGGCGCGCGCAAAATTCTGCGTTTTTGGTGCGGTCTTTCGAAAACATAGACCCGGCGGCGGCAAATATTTCAACTGCAAATCATTTGGCGATTTTGCGCGATAAAAAGGTTGTGATTGTTGAATATAAAAAAGGATTGGTCACCGCAACAGATACAGAAATTATTTCCAACGATATTGAATTTGGCGATAAAATTATTGTTGGTCGCATGGGTCAGGCTTCGTCCACCAAAAAGTCAACTATGCGCAACCGCCCAATGGGTGGACCAATGTAAGGATTAAAAATAATGGCGACGCAACCTGATATTATTTCAATGGATAAAATTTGTAAAAGTTTCCCATTAGAGGTCGGTGGAACACAACAGGTTTTATTTGATATTTCTTTTACAATTAAACCCGGCGAATTTGTTTCCATTATGGGGCCGTCGGGGTCGGGAAAATCAACATGTATGAATATCGTTGGTGCGTTAGACAGTGCAACATCGGGAACATATAAACTGTATGGGCGGGATATTTCCACCATGACGGCAGATGAATTGGCAATAATCCGAAATGAATATATCGGTTTTGTTTTCCAAAATTTTAATTTGCTGCCCAAACGAAATATTTTGGATAATGTGATGTTGCCGTTGATGTATCGTGGATTATCAATGGAAGACCGCATACGCCGTGCACGCGAAATGCTGAAAATGGTTGGTCTGCAAGATTTCGAAACATATTTACCCACACAATTATCGGGCGGTATGAAACAACGCGTTGCGATTGCACGTGCATTGGCAGGCACACCAAAACTGATATTGGCAGACGAACCAACCGGCGCGTTGGATTCCAAAATGGGAAATGAAATTTTACAATTTTTCAAGAAATTAAACAAAGATTTGGGTATAACCATTATTATGATTACACACGAATTTGATATTGCAAAATATTCTGAACGATTGATTCATATTTATGACGGTCGCATAACATACGATGGAAAAATACCGGCACGCGAATCTGATTTAATGCCAAAATCAAAGCGGGGGACAAAATGACCTTTAACGATATACTCAAAGAATCTTGGCTGTCAATCAGTGGAAATAAATTACGGTCTTTTTTAACTGTGTTGGGTATTATTATCGGTGTTATGGCGGTTGTGATTATGGTCGCAGTTGGGGAAACGGTGCAACAATCGATTACTGACCAGTTTTCATCATTGGGAACAAACACAATTGTTATTCGCGCCGGCGCGGCGCGCGTTGGTGGTGTGCGTATGGGAAACAAACAAACATTGACCACCGATGACGCAGAATACATTGCAACATTGCCTGATGTGGCGGCGGTGACACCGATGCAAAATTCCGCAGCCCAGGTTGTTTATGGAAATAAAAATTGGTCTACATCAATGATTGGGGTGTATCCTGATTATCAAACGGTACAAAATACCGAAATTGAAAAGGGCGCATTTTTTGATGATGACGCGGTGAAAAACGCTGCAACATACGCGGTGATTGGGCCAGATACAGCGTCAGAATTGGGTATGCCTGCAAATCCAGTTGGACAAATAATCAGAATACAAAATACTCCGTTTGTTGTTATTGGTGTCACCAAAGCCAAAGGTGATTCTGTTATGGGCAGTGCAGATGATATGGTGATTATTCCAATTACAACGTTGAAAAAGCGTCTGTCGGGCAGTCGTTTTCCCAATGCCGTCCAGGCCATCGCATTAAAATTATATCAAGATGCCGATAACAATATCGCAACAGAACAAATTACCGCCATATTGCGGTCGCGCCACCGATTGAAAGAAAATGAAGACGATGATTTCCAAATTACTGATATGAAACAAGTCATGGAAACGATGACAACGGTGACGGGGTATATCAAATTATTATTGGTTGCGATTGCGGCGGTATCGTTATTGGTCGGGTCGATTGGTATTATGAACATGATGTTGGTGTCGGTTGCCGAACGCACGCGCGAAATCGGTGTTCGTAAAGCCATCGGTGCGCGTGAAAAAAATATCATTATTCAATTTTTATCTGAATCTGTTCTGATTTCTTTTATCGGTTCGATGACAGGTTTGGTTCTGGGCGAAGGTTTGGCCCAGGGTGTCGGGCGTTTTATGTTGGGATATAATGTGCCACTTAGTATTTGGCCGGTTGTTGTGTCGGTGACGGTCGCAATTGTCGTCGGGTTGGCGTCTGGGGTTTTCCCGGCAATCAAGGCCGCAAAATTAAATCCGATTGACAGTTTGCGTTATGAATAAAAAAATCGCACCATAATAAAGGGCAGGGGGATTTTATAATGGTTTATTTTATGTTTTGTTTGGGATTGGTGTTGTTGGTGTGTGGTGGCGAAATGCTGGTCAAAAACGGCATAAAATTGGCTCATAAATTGCATATTTCACCGTTATTGATTGGTATTGTTTTAATGGGATGCGGAACATCATTACCAGAAATATCAACATCGTTGAGTTCGCTGTATTCAACCCCACCAATGCCGGGATTGGCATTTGGAAATATTATCGGGTCAAATATATCAAATATTTTGCTGATATTGGGTTTATCGGCAATCATATCGCCAATGCATATTGGGCATGCGGGTTTTCGACGCGATGGATTATTTTTAATTATGTCGGTTGCATTGATGGGATTGGTTATGATGTTTGGACGCACAGACCCCGTCATCGGTGTATTTTTTATACTGATGATATTGGGGTATTTTTGGATTTGCTATGCAAAAGAACCCGAACCAGAAAACATACACATAGACAAGAAAAACGAACATTCGATTTTGATTTTGGGTGGATTGGCAATCGGTGGTATCGCAATCACCCTATATGGCGCCGATTTATTAGTATCATCGGCATCAGGGGTTGCGCGCGCATTTGGTGTATCGGAATCCGTTATCGGGTTGACTTTGGTTGCGATTGGGACATCTTTGCCTGAATTGACGGTATCCACGGTTGCGGCGATACATAAACACAGTTCGGTCGCATATGGCAATATAATTGGCAGTAATATCGCCAATATTTTGTTGATTGTTGGGACAATTGGAATTGTTCACCCGACATATATTCCGCAAATGTGGAATACTTTTTGGATTATGATGGCTGCAACGGTGGCATTGTTGATATGCGGGGGATATGGCAAAATTCCGCGGTGGGTTGGGGCAATATTTCTATGCGCGTATGTGATATATATTGCGTTTTTATTCTGATTAAAAAAATTACATTATTTTTACAAAACATTTGCAAATTTGGATTTAGATGTTATAATGCCTTTCGCTTGGGTGGTTAGCTCAGTTGGCTAGAGCGTCACGTTGACATCGTGGAGGTCGTT
>Ga0310690_10009849_pt1 | contig 11954 bp, 7 predicted proteins | sample AusTroGonzalo_MG_2_FD_207661 | JGI IMG/M metagenome (GOLD analysis project Ga0310690, IMG submission 207661) | Bovine rumen microbial communities from tropical cattle in Woodstock, Queensland, Australia - Gonzalo_04 (v2) (version 2) | ecosystem: Host-associated > Mammals > Digestive system >...
GCTGCAAATGGTGAACACTTTTGTCACCGACGATTATTTTGGCTTCATGGACGACAACGAAGGTTCCATCGACTTGTCTTTGTCCGACATTGGCATAGGGCGTTTCCCTGTGCAGACCGAGGAGCAGGTTTCACAAATCATCGACAAGATGGAACGTTACGTGGAAAAGAATGCCAACACGATGAATCCATGGCGCAATGTGGTGACCTTCTTCACTGACGATGAGGGTGGCTTCGTGAGGTCTGCCGAGGAATTATCGGCCATGCTGAAGAACGTGAACGCCGAGCATGTGGTGGTGGACAAGATTTACCTTGATGCCTATCCGCAGGTCAATTCGCCAGGTGGACAGATTGCCCCAGAGGTGAATGCAGCCATTAACAGCCGGATGGAAAAGGGCACATTGGTGCTGCATTATATCGGTCACGGCGGTGAGGTGCAGTTAGCTGAGGAGAAAATCCTGCAACGCAAGGATGTGGACTCATGGCGCAACGGCTCGATGTATCCGCTGATGATTACGGGTACTTGCGAGTTCAGCCGCTATGATGACCACAAACGTACTTCGTTGGGTGAGTTTTCCTTCTTGAGCCAATATGGTGGCATGATTGCGATGTTCACCACCTCTCGGGTGACCTTCGGCGATCACAACAAGACTTTCGCCAAAGGCATTTACAACAACCTGTTCCGTATCAGCGGACAGGAGCATCATCGTTTGGGAGATGTGTATCGGATGGCCAAAACATCTGGCCTTTCGTTAGAGAAACGCTATGTGTTTTTCGGCGATCCTGCACTTCGTCTGACTGCTCCGAAATGGACGGTGGAAACGTTGAGTATCAATGGCAACGAGCAGTTGGTTACCTACGATTCCGTTCCGCTGACCGACACGACTTGGCAAGTTATTCCGATTTACCAAGATACTTTAAGAGCGTTGCAACCCATAGAAATACAAGGTGTTGTGAAGGATTTCCAAGGCAGCATTGCGACTGGTTTCAACGGCGTGGTTCATGTGACAATGTATGACAAGGAAGCTGAGCTTTCTACCATGGGAACTGCCGATGCGGACGGCAATGTCTATCATTTCAATTTGCGCAACAGCGTGATTTTCAACGGAAAGACCGATGTAAAGAACGGACGTTTCAAGATGGATTTCATCGTGCCGCGTGATATTGCCTATCGTTACGGTCAAGGGTTGATTAGCTACTATGCAACGGATTATGAGATGGACGCCAACGGCAGCTGCGATGAATTCATTATTGGAGGATTTTACGATGGCGCTTTGGCTGACGAAGAGTCTCCTGACATTCGCTTGTTTATCGACGACACCCTTTTTGTGAGTGGTGGCTTGACGGGTGAAAATCCATTGTTGATAGCTTATGTTGCTGACGAAAGTGGTATCAATACGACTGGTGCGGGCATTGGGCACGATATTATGGCGACGTTGAGTGGCCCGTCGAAAAACAGCTATTGCCTCAATGATTACTTCGTTTCCGAGGTTGATGACCCTGGAAAAGGCGTAATCACCTACAAGTTGCAGAATCTTGCCGATGGCGATTATACTCTGACCTTGAAAGTGTGGGACATCTATAACAATTCCAACACGGCTTCCATTGACTTTACAGTGGTGCACAGCGATGCGATGATCATTGAGAATCTGGGAAACTCGCCTAACCCTATGGCGGACGAAACACGTTTCATCTTCGACCACAACCAAATGGGTAACAACATGAAGGTGGACATTTATATTTATGACATTATGGGTCGGTTAGTGACCACGCTTTCCGAAACTGTGACAGGTACTTCGACTCGTATTGCACCCATTCGTTGGGATGGTCGTAGCGATAGAGGCATGGTACTGCGCAATGGTATGTATATTTATCGCATTGTGGCTACCAACGATAAAGGCGAAACGGCTTCATTGGTCTCAAAATTGGTTTTAAGTAAATGATTATCAATATGAAAAAAAGAATATTGACTTTGTTGGCCCTGTTGGGCATGTTCCAAATGGCTTTGGCCCAGGGAAATGCTTATCATTCTGTGCTGAGACAACACACTTGGTATCGAATATCGGTGGCGAAGGAAGGGGTCTATCAGTTGGATTATACCACTTTACAAACTATGGGAATTGATGTAAATACGTTGAATCCTAATCAGATACGTATTTTTGGTAATCCCTCTGGAGTCTTGCCAGAGAAAAATTCCGTGGCGCGTCCCGACGATTTGAGCGAGTTGGCAATTTACGTGAGTGGGGCAGAGGATGGCGCTTTTGACGAAGGTGATTATGTGTTGTTTTATGGTCAGGAGCCTACGCGCTGGATTTTGGATGGAGAAAAGTATGTTAGGGAATGCAACTATTATTCCGACTCCACCTATTATTACCTTTGCGTTGATAGTGGCGAGGATGGCTTGCGTGTGGGAACCAAAGCTACTTTGCCCGTTGAAGGAGCAACCACGGTCATTGCTGAATTTCCTGATTTTCAGTGCCATGAATCGGAATTGTTTTCGCCTTATTCCATTGGGGTGAATTGGTATGGCGAGTCGGTGACGAGTCAGAATCCAGAATTGATTTTGGATTTTGTATTTCCCAATTTATTGACAAACAGAAATTTGCGCTTGAAAGTAGAAGTGCTGGGACGCAACAAAAAGGGCGTGGTGCACTATAATCTTCGTGTCGGTAACAACCTTCTGGTGGACAATGGCACCATTAACAGTGTCCAAAACCAAGAACATTATTATGGCTATCCGGCGACGACTGATCGCCAAATTGTGCTCGATAGCGATACAGCTCGTTTCAGTCTGAGCCTTGGCAGCAACTCGGAGTCGGCGACGGTGTATTTGGATTACGTTGAGTTATATGGCTGGCGGCAACTGAAGCGGGTAGGCGATTTCTTCCCATTTCGCTTAATTCCCAGTCAATTCGGCAATGCGGAGAGTGCTATTTGGATTCGGAATGTCGGTGCTAACCAATTGCTTTGGGAGGTCACCAATCCGCTGGTACCTGCTTTGCAGGAAGGCCGTTTGAGTGCGGGCAATCTGGTGTTTGCCACCAACGAAAGGGTGGAGCGGCGCTACGTGCTTTTCGATCCGAGCAAGGCCTGTAATATTGATTCTTGGAAAGCTATACCAAATCAGGATTTGCATGCCATTGTCGATGCTGATATGCTGATAATTACCGCACCGCAATTGTGGGAACAAGCTCAGGAACTGGCTGATTTTCACGCTGAAAAAGACGGTCTGCTGAGCGTGGTCGTTAGTGTGGACGAAGTTTTCAACGAGTTTAGCACGGGCATTCCCGACCCGTCAGGTATCCGTGATTTCATCCGTATGGTGTATCGTCGCAGCGCGGGTAACCTCAAGTATGTCACACTGTTCGGACGCGCATCATTTGATTACCGTGACTTGAAGGGATACAGCCTTAACCTTGTGCCTTGCTATGAGTCGTGGATACAGCCTTATCATGAGACTAGTTTCTGCACTGACGACTATTTTGGCATGATGGACGATGCGGAAGGTGTGGGCTGCAGCGGTCGGGTTGATATTGGCATTGGGCGTTTGCCCGTTTCCACGGCAGAGGAAGCTGAGGCGATGTTGTTGAAAATCAAGCATTATGCTAATCTTGCTACCTCCCACGGTGACTGGAAAGCCAACCATTTGCTTTTATCTGACGACGAAATCAAGTCGTATATGGAAAACAATGAGAGTTATGAGCGCATTATGGATACCACTGAGCCCGCGATGCATATTAATAAGGTGTATTGTGGAGCTTATCAAAAGGTCAATACCAATGCTGGGACGCGCATCCCGCAGGTGAATGCTGATGTGGTGCAAGCTATCGAAAACGGTCTGTTGACGTTCACCTACACAGGTCATGGTGGTGTGACAGCTTTGGCTGAGGAGCGAATTTTCGGCACGACGGAAATAGCTGCCTTGCAGAACTTTGATCGTATGCCTTTCGTTTTTACGGCTACTTGTGAGTTCTCGAAATACGACAATCCATTACTGCTGTCGGCGGGTGAACAGTTGTTTTTGCAACCTAACGGCGGTGCCATCGCCATGCTGACTACCTGTCGACCAACATATGGCCCCAATAACGTAAAAATAGGTAAGGCATTGACCGCAGTGCTTTACAAGCGCGACGAAAACGGCAAGCCTTTGCGTATAGGCGACATTGTGAGGATGGCCAAATCCAATCCGAGCAACTTTTCTTCATCGTCAGCCGTCAGTTCCAACATCAGCCATGTTTTCTTTGGTGACCCAGCTTTGCGTCTGGCTGTTCCTGAGGGAGAAGTTCAATTATTGAAATTCAATGGGCAGCAAATGGATATGAGCGAAATAGAGTTGCATGCTATGAGCATGGTGACTTTGGAAGGTGAAGTCAGGACGGCGTTGGGACAGTTCGATGGCCAGTTTAACGGTGAACTATGGGTGCGTTTCTTCGACCAGAAGTTGCAATTGAATGTGCCTTATGATGACGGCACCATGCGTGTGAGCTATCATAAGGACTTGCTGTATCGTGGCAAGGCGACGGTGCGCAATGGCAAATTCAACTTCTCGTTCCAAGTGCCGAAGGACATTAACCCCGATTACGGTGTGCCGCGATTCTGCTTCTATGCCTATGATTCCATTCGTGGTTGCGACGCGATGGGCTACTTTGACGCCTTGATCATGGGTGGTGTCGATCCTACTGCCGTAGCTGACAACGCAGGCCCGACAATCGACTTCTACTGGAACTCTCCTGACTTTGTGAATGGCAGTGAGGTGGAACCTCAAGGGGTGCTTTGTGCCGACCTTTACGATGCCCAAGGTATTTATCATTACGATTTCAGTTTAGGGCGTAATATCATGTTGAACAGCAATTCAAATATGTACGATAACCTTGTGCTGAACGACTTCTATGAGCCAGTCACAGATGATTTCCGTCGCGGAAAAGTTGTGCTTCCCGTCAGTGACCTTGCGCCTGGTACTTATGCATTTACGCTGAAGGCATGGGACATGCAGGATAATCCCTCGGAGGCCTCGATTTGGCTTGTGGTGGGCAAGTCGCCTGATGCTTTCCTTGCGCAAGTGGGCAATTTCCCCAATCCGTTCTCGGAAGAGACCTATTTCACCTTCGCGCATTTTGGCGAAGATGGCGATTTTGACGTGACCATTGAGTTGTTTGACATGCTGGGTCGTAAGGTGGATATGCTGCAAAAAAAAGTGTCCACGATCAACCATGGTAGCGAGCTGATTCGTTGGGATGGACGTAACGATCAAGGAGTGGTGTTGCCTACAGGACTGTATTTTTATCGTTTCACTATTACTGACGAGGAAGGGTTCTCACGCACTGTAAGTCAAAGCGTTATGATTATCCGATAACTTTTGCAGATATTATTTTTCGGGTGAATACAATAAGTAAATCAATTAATCGTTATTTTTGCAATTTCTAACTCAACAACAAATATGAAAAAAAGTTTGATTCTTGCCGCCTTTGTTTTGATTGCGGCATCTTCCTTTGGCCAAGGCCGTCAGCCTAATGTCATTACAACGGCAACACCATTCCTTGCCATCAACCCTGATTCCCGTGGCGGTGCCATGGGCGATTGTGGTGTGGCATCATCGGCAGATGTGTATTCCATGCACTACAATGCAGCCAAGTATGTCTATATCGAAGATATACTGACCTTTGGCGTGGGTTACAGCCCGTGGTTGCGTGCTTTGGTGCCCGATATGGGTCTGTTTTATGTGGCTGGTGCCTATAAGATTAATGACAGGTCAGCAGTAGCTGGTACGGTTCGTTATTTCAATCCTGGCACTATCGAGTTTAGGAATGATTATAACCAGATAATTGGCGAATTTAACCCGAATGAGTGGGCCATCGATGCCACTTATTCCCGTATGCTCGGCGACTATCTCTCTGGAGCTGTTGCAGGTCGTTTTGCCTATTCTGACTTGACGCAGGGTCAGGCTGACTATGCTATTCCTGGATGGTCAGTGGCCGCAGACATTTCGGTGTATTACAAGCGTCCCGTGGAATGGTTCCCCAGTATGTCGGGTACCGACTTCTCTTGGGGTGCTTCAATCAACAACATTGGTAGTAAAGTGGCGTATAACGGTTCGTCCAACAAGAAGGATTTTATCCCGACCACTTTGCGTGTTGGTGCCGATTTAGGCCTTGAATTGGATGAATACAATTCTTTGAATTTCATGGTGGATCTTACTAAGCTGTTGGTGCCTACACCGCCTATCCGTGATGAGCAGGGTAATGTTGTTGAAAATGGCGGAATGGATGATGATGTGGCTGTGGTTACGGGTATGCTTCATTCGTTCTACGATGCTCCAGGTTGGGGCTATGCCTCTGATGGTTCGGGTAACATTGTGAACACAGGCGTGTTTATGGAAGAACTTAGTGAAATCAATGTAGGTGCGGGTGTTGAATATTGGTATAACAATATCTTTGCCGTTCGCGGTGGCTATTTCTACGAAGCTCCGTTGAAAGGTAGTCGCCAGTACGTCACCTTGGGCGCTGCCTTGAAGTACAATGCTTTTGGTCTGGATGTCTCTTACCTGATTCCGACCAACGCCGTTGTGGGTAGCAATCCTTTGGAAAACACCTTGCGTTTCAATTTGACCTTCGCTTTCGGACAGAAGAAGAAGAGTTAAGGTCCTGCAAATTGGATATACAAAAAGGATAGCGGTTCAAAACTGCTATCCTTTTCTGTTATATGGGTAGGGACGTTGCGCGCAACGTCTCTACATGTTATCAGCACACTTCGATGGTTTGCATGGCTTGTTTCTTCTCTTCGATGGTCACCTTCGGGATAACGATTTCGAGGATGCCGTTCTCGACCTTTGCACTGATTTGTTCCTTGTGGATGTCGTCAGGCAGCATCACGGTTTGGCGGAAGTGTTCGACCGAGAACTCGTGGCGCAGGTAGCGCATTTCTTCCTTGTTCTCTTTCTTGGTTTCCTTGACCATCTCAACGACGAGGTTGCCTTCGGCATCGATATTCAGTTTTACGTCTTCCTTGGTCAGGCCAGGGATACAGAGTTCAAGTTTGTAGTTGTCCTTCGTTTCCATGATGTTCATGCGAGGGGTTGAGTAAGTGTTGTCGTTCCAGTTCAAAAGTTCGTTGAACAGTGTGGGCATGAATTCTTGGTTTCTTCTAGTTACTAACATGGTTTTAGTCTCCTATTTTTTAATTGTTGATTGTTTATTTGTTTAATTGATTATTTCTTGATTTGTTGTCGCTTTGCGTTATTGCGAGGAACGAAGTTATCCAGATTTTCTATCCTTTTTTCTTCATCCCTTTCCTTTCGTTCGGACGACTCGTTATGGTCAAATTCTTTGCCAAGGCCAAAACTAGCTTAAAATCGGTATTTTTAATGACAAAATTTCCGATTTGTATATAAAATGGGTCAAATTATGTGACAAAATTTCCGAAAACATATTGTCTGTTGTAGAGACGCAATGTTTGCGTCTCATAAAATCGAAATGTATGGTAATCAGAGACGCAAGCATTGCGTCTCTACAAATTTGCCCATGAACAAAGGATTTCGTTTGGCTTTATTCCGTACTTTTGCACTCCAAAACGAGAGCGATATCATGGAAGAAAAATTATTCAATAAGAATTACCTCTGTCTTTGTGCGGCTAACTTCTTGTTTTTCTTTTCGTTCTATTTATTGTTGCCAGTGCTGCCATTCTTCATTATGGAGAAATATCAGGCGGGCAACGCGATGATTGGCACCGTGATTTCATGTTATACCTTGGCGACACTGGTTGTGCGACCTTTTTCGGGCTATATGATGGATACTTTCAAGCGCAAACCCTTGTATTTGTTGGCCTTGTCGCTATTTACTGCCGTTTTTGTGGGCTATCTTTTTGCCGCTACCATTACCATATTAATAATGGTGCGTATCGTGCACGGCTTAGCTTTTGGTCTTACTTCGGTAGGAGGTAATACTTTGGTCATCGATGTGGTGCCATCGGAGCATAGGGGAGAAGGCATCGGCTATTTCGGGGTGGCCAACAATATTGCTATGGCCGTCGGCCCGATGACGGGACTGTTTGTTTATGAACGATTTAGCTTCAATGTCATTTTCCTTGGTTGCATGGGTTGTAGCCTGTTGGCTGCGGTGTTTGCATCACAAATCAAACATAGGGTTAGGCCGCCCGTGAAGCGTCCGCCGATTTCGCTTGACCGTTTCATCTTGATAAAAGGTTTGTTGGCTGGTGTATCTTTCACTTTGTTGGCTTTCGCCTACGGGCAAATTTCCAACTATATTGCCTTGTATGCCAAGGACATGGGCTTGACCATCAGTAGTGGCTTGTTTTTCACGGTATATGCTGTCGGTTTGATTGCCTCACGGCTGTTTTCAGGCAAGATGGTGGATAAAGGCAAGGTGACGCAGACCATCACTTTGGGTTTGGGTATCACGGTGCTGGCTTTGTTCGGATTGGGCATGTGCCACCATTTCAATGCATTGGGCACGGATTACACCGCTGTGGCGTTTTTGGTAGTGGCCTTGTGTTGTGGTTTGGGTTTCGGCACCAGTTTCCCAGCCTTCAATGCTTTGTTTATCAATTTGGGCACCAACGCCCAACGAGGCACGGCCACATCTACCTATTTGACCACTTGGGATTTGGGCCTGGGCATCGGTATCTTTTCTGGCGGTATGCTTTCGGAGCATTTTTCTTTCTCCACAGCCTATCTTGTTGCCGACGTAGTGGTGTTGGTATCGTTTGTGTTCTTTATTTTGGTGGTGACGCCACATTATTTGAGAAACAAATTACGGTAACCGTTGTAGAGGCGCAATGCTTGCGTCTCAATATCTCCATCAAGACGCATTCAATGCGTCTCTACAAATTTGACCATGAACAATGGTCGTGTTGATGTTTTTCTTATTTTTGCCCCAACAAAACACATTCCAATGAAAAAACTCCTTCTTTTTGCACTTATTGTGGCATCACTGCAGCTTTCCGCCCAGCAAATGCTGGTAGGCTCATACAACATCCGCTACAAAAACGCTAACGACAGCATCAATGGCGAGGTGTGGATCAAACGCTGTCAGGTCATTTGCGACCAGCTGAATTTCATGGCTCCTGACATTTTCGGCACACAAGAAGTGCTTTATGGCCAATTACAAGACATGAAGAAAGCCCTCGATGGTTACGATTATATCGGCATTGGGCGCGACGATGGCAAACGCGGCGGCGAACACGAAGCCATATTTTACAAGAAAAACAAATTCCAGCTTCTTGACCATGGCGATTTCTGGTTGAGTGAGACGCCAGAGAAACCTGGTTTGGGTTGGGATGCTGCATGTATCCGCATTTGCACGTGGGGGAAATTTGCAGTCAATACGCTGCAAACGGAAGTACGCCAAGGACTTTTCAACCGTAGGAAGAAGGTGCCGCAGCATACCTTCTATTATTTCAACCTCCACATGGATCATGTGGGCGTAGTGGCACGGCGTGAGGCGGCCAAACTGGTTGTGAACCGCATCCGTGAGATTGCGCAAGATGCTCCCGTCATCCTTACTGGCGATTTCAACGTGGACCAGAACGATGAGATTTACACCATTTTTACCAATTCGGGCTTGTTAAAGGACTCCTACGATGCCGCTCGCATTCGCTTTGCAGAGAACGGCACGTTCAATGCCTTCAAGACCAATTACTTCACCACCAGCCGTATCGACCATGTGTTTGTGTCGCCAAGTGCGACCGTCGAAGCCTATGGCGTTTTCACCAACAGTTATTGGACACCTGACGACGACCCCGACAATACTATCAAGGCGTCCGACGCGCCACAGGAGATTTCGTTCGACACTTACATCAGACGGAATCCATCGGACCATTATCCAGTATTTGTTAAGGTTAAACTCTGATTGTTTTGAGGGTTTTGTGATCAAATCTTTTTCTGCCTTTTTACTTCACTCAAAGTCTGCAATACAACTGAGATGATAATCAGCGCAATACCAATGCAAAACGAGAAATTCAGTTCCTTGTATTCGCTGAAAATGAACATCGAGAGAATGATACTATAAACGGGTTCAAGGTTGTAGGTTAGATTGACGGTAAAGGCTGGAATTTTTTGCAACACAATAATTTGCAACAAGCAAAGCCCGATGGTACAAATCACGACCATGAAGGCGAGATAAGCGTAGTCCATTCCGACGGGATAAAGTCGACCGACAGGGATGAACATATTATATAATGGTATAAGGCAGGTCAGGCCGATGAGACCGCCGACCATCTCCCAAAGCAGCATGTTTTTGGCTTCGTAGTGTTTGCCGACGCGTTGGTTGGCAATGGCGAACAGCGCATACAAGGCCGAAGAGACCACGCCCAAAGCAATACCTAGACGGTACCGTGCGTCGAATTGGAAGATGAGGTAAATACCGAGGATGGTAATTAGGCTGAATAAAAACTCGCGGCCTGAAAATTTGTGTCTGTTGATAATTGGCTCAAACAAGGCCGTGAAAAATCCGACCAAAGAGAAACACACCACGCCGATGCTAACGTTGGATGCCTTGATACTGGCATAGAAAAACACCCAATGCAGACACAGCAACATGCCCACGCCGCCCATCTGCAAAACATCCCTGAATTTGTATCGTTGTAGAGATGTGGCGCGCCGCGTCTCTACAATACGCAAATAAATCCACATAATCAATGCAGCCGCAGCCATGCGCCACCAAACGAGGACGGCAGAATCCAAGGTGATGAGTCGCCCCAACACGCCTGTGAATCCAGCGATGAAAACAGAAAGATGCAGCAGGAAATAGTCCTTTTTCATGATTTTCTTCTTTGGCGGACGGCCTCAAAGGTGACGATGGCGGTGGTCACCGACACGTTGAGCGAGTCGGCGATGCCATTCATGGGGATGATGATGTTTTGGTCGGCGGCCTCGACCCAAGCGTCAGAGATGCCCGTGGCTTCAGTGCCCATCACGAGGGCGGAGGCTTTGCGGAAGTCGGCGTCGAGGTAGTCGATGGAGGCCTTCAGATAGGTGCAGTAGATGGTGATGCCGTTCTTTTTCAGCCAAGCGATGCATTCCTCGGTGGAGCAGGCGTAGACGGGCACGCTGAAGATGCAGCCGATGCTGGCGCGGATGGCGTTGGGGTTGTAAAGGTCGGTGGCGGGGTCGGCGATGATGACGGCATCAACACCGGCAGCGTCGGCAGTACGCATCACGGCACCGAGGTTGCCCGGTTTCTCCACGGTCTCCAACACGATAATCAAAGTGTCCTTTCGTGGCTTGAACTCGCTGAGGCTCTTGTATTTGGGCTTGGCCACAGCCAAAAGGCCGTCGCTGCCCTCGCGGTAGGCGATTTTGTCGAAGACCTCTTCCGTCACCGTCTCGGTGAACTCGGCCTTGATGGACAGCGGCTCGCGCAGTAGCGGCTCACAGACATACAGCTGTTCTATCTCGAAGCCGCATTTTTGAGCCCGTTCAATCTCGCGCTGTCCCTCGATGAGGATGCGGTTTTGCTCGCGGCGCTCACTGGCCTTCTGCAATTTGACAAGGTTCTTTATCTTGGGATTGGTTTTGCTGGTAATCATAATTTATCGTTTGTGGGCGCAAAATTAAGAAAAATTCCTATTTTTGCGCCTTTCATTGAAAAGCTATTCCGAAATGAAGGCATTGCGCAACATTATGGTATTCATCATGCTGGCTATTGTGCTGGTTGGCTGCACGGGCGGTGGTTCTTCCGACTCGGGTGGCGGCCGCGTCGCGCAACCTTCCGACACGCTCTACACCCAGGAAGCGGCTATGGAAGCCTACGCCTTCGACCCCGACAGAGCCCTGCTGATTATCGACTCGGCTGAAATCGTGGGTAACATGTCGGCTGTTGATGCCGACGTGCTGCGGGCCAAGGTGTATTCATGGACGTGCGAGGAGATGAACTACGACACCACCATCCTGATTGGCGAAAGGCTGATGCAGCATAAAACTGTTGTGGAGAATGCTGATTT
>Ga0310690_10009851_pt1 | contig 11953 bp, 16 predicted proteins | sample AusTroGonzalo_MG_2_FD_207661 | JGI IMG/M metagenome (GOLD analysis project Ga0310690, IMG submission 207661) | Bovine rumen microbial communities from tropical cattle in Woodstock, Queensland, Australia - Gonzalo_04 (v2) (version 2) | ecosystem: Host-associated > Mammals > Digestive system >...
GTCCGCATACGCCATGCTCCGCGCATGGTTCCCGAACGCCACCATCCAGGTTGTCGCCAATGCATCGGCCGCATCGTTCAACAACAAGTACCAGGCAGCTGCACTGGAAATCGCTAAGTGCATGCTCTGCGACGTTGTGTAATGGATCAATTGCCCCAAGGAGACAACAATGGGATATTCAATCACGGTATGGGCTGAAAAGAAGGCCAAGGGCAGTGACCAGTGGCACATGGTCACCAAGAACTGGATTATTCTCGATGCCAAGCATATCCTGCTCGGGGCCGAGGATGACTGTTGTGAATTCGATGCCTGGAACAGCTACCAGCGCGACATCAAGGTTGAAGAACTGTCACCGGAACTCAGGCGAATCCTTAAGCCAAAGAACAACAAGGATATGCGATACTACAAGGAAGTTTCCATCGGGGAAATCTACGAGCGCACTTCGTCCATCCAGAAGAAGGCCGAGATTCAGCTGAAGTCACTGTGCAAGGCGCTTGGAATGTCCGTCCATGAATATGATTATGATGGGGAGTGGTATGTAGACCAGAGTTCCGGATATGACGAGAACGGAAAGAAGACAAAGAAATTCAATCCACTTACGTTCCCGGTCAACAAGGAACTAGTCGAGGACATCGTCCGCATCAAGAAGCTGTATGACCTGTCCCACTACTGGGACGGCATCTGCCTTGCAGTCAAGGGTAACGCGGGATGTGGGTGGTGCGACGAGGACCACCCTGACATCCGATTCATCATGGAATACGATCCTTAGATTTTTCTTCAGAGAAGCGGGAAACCGTAAGAAAAAGGAAGGCGGGACTCATGTCCCGCCTTTTCGTATTACAACATATACAAAAATACCGATGAACCAGATAGCTAGTTTCTTTAATACATATCATTTTAACTGTTATGAGAACATGGCAGCTGGTATGTTGTATTTTTCCGCCAGGAGCTTCGCTATATCGTCCCTGAGGGACATTACCTCGCCCAAGCTTGGTCCATGAGCATCGCTTTCGTAGTAAGCAAGTATTTTTTCCGCAGCAGTCTCAATCGTGTCATAGCTTTCAAGTTCATCTATTTTTTCTTGTAGACTATCAATCTCATCGTCCTTGTCGCATACATCTCCATCCAGTATGGAGATACGATTTTCGTATGATTCGATAAGTTCATTGAATGACCTCTCAGCTTCCTCGAACTTCGCGGTTGCCTCTGCGATATCCGGAAGGCATTCCTTGGCTTCCTTCATCAGGTTACGTACTTCATCCGCATCACAGTCAATCATCCGGTTCCTCCTGTTTGCTTCCATCAATAATTGATATCCACTTGTCGGCCATCTTCAAGGCCGATTCGATGCAGTCGTCCATGTCGAGATACCGGTACAATCCAAGGCGTCCACAAAGATGGACCTTCTTGCCGCCATAAATTGATTCACCCGCCGCAAGCAGGCGAACATATTTGCGGTAGAGTGAATCGTTCTCCTGGTTGTTGATCGGATAATAGGGCTCGTCGGTTTTATTGATGCAATGGCACGGAGTTTCAACAGTGACAACGGTAGTATTGTTGCGATTGTTGTACCGGTCGGATTCCTTCCACGGCTGGAAATGCTTGTGCTCGATTGTCCTGGTGTACGGCACGTCCTTGGTGTTATGGTTCACCACGGCGGTGCCCTGAAAATCGCTGACAGGAAATACATTGGTCGTGAAGTTGAGTCCGCGGAATGGCAGGTAATTCTCGCAACAGAGAAGGTCAGGCCGTCCGGAATAGAAAATATGGTCAGCCTTATCATACAGTTCCTGTGCATTCTGGATGTAATCGGTATTGAGCATCAGTTCGATTTTGCTCGGCGCATCGCGGAATATGATGTTCTCAATCCACTTGGTGTACCCTTCTTCCGGGATTCCCTGGTACTTGTCGTTGAAATAATTGTTGTTCCAGGTGAATCGCATGGGAAGGCGCTTGATGAGGTCAGCCGGGAGCTCGTCGCAGGATTTTCCCCACTGTTTCTCGGTATAGTCCTTCACCAGGAGTTCGAACACCGTCTTTCCTACCATGCGCATGCAGCAGCCGGACAGCGTGTCCGTCGTGTATTTTTCCTTTGCCTCGTTGATTTCCTCGTCAATCCTGGAGGCAATTTCATCGGGGGAAAGATCCGGCCAGATGCGGGAATAGGTGTTCATGTTGAACGGGAGGTTCAGGTATAGATACTTTCCGTCCTTCTTGGCCATCGCGATGGGAGAATTCTGGAACGGGATGAAGTTGGCGTACATGTTCGCAAACCGCCATACTTCATCGTTGGACGTATGGAATATGTGTGCGCCGTACTTGTGCACGGTAATTCCGTTCAATTCGTATGTATGGCAGTTTCCACCTATCTCGTTGCGCTTTTCGACAATGAGTACGGATAGGCCATGTTTTGCAAACTTGTTGGCGAGCACGGCATTGTAGAGACCGGCGCCAACCAGCATAACGTCATAATGTGTATCGTTGTTCATGTGTGCCTATTAGATTGGATTGTCGATGTCTACAAATGCTGCCGAAAGTTTACAATCTGTTTTCAGGTAATCGGCAATGGCTTTCACCCCGAATATTTCCGAACGGTGGTGCCCCGCCGCAATTACCGCCATGTTGTGCTCGGCTGCAAAAATCGGTGTCGATTCTCTGATTTCACCGGTGACGAACATGTTGCACCCTAGTTCATGGGCTTCCTGGAGACCGGATGTCCCGCTACCGGAACAGATGGCCACCTTGTATTCCTTGCCGGAAACAAAGTTGAAGGACTGGAACCCATGCGGGAACACGACCTTCAAGATTTCATCGGTTACGATACCGCTTCCGATATACCCGATGTTATCCATGAATCTACTGGGTTCGTATCCGAACATGCGGGACATGGCAATGTTGGGTTCCAGGCCCATCCCATCATAGATCTGGGCATTGTTTCCGACCGCCAGGTTAGCGTCGAGTGGAAGGTGGTACCCGAAAAGCGAAATCCCCATCCTGATAAGCGTCCTGGTATAGTTGTTCACGTCATCAAGGATTCGCTTGTCCTTCTCGGAATTCCAGAAACCGTTCGGGTGATGGACAACGATAACGTTGGCGCCAAGCTCGACAGCTGCAGCAATGAGGTCTAGCCGCAGGCTGACACCCGTGACGACACCCTTTACATCTGGGTTCCCTTCGACTGCCTTGACGATTAGTCCGTTAGGGCAGTAATCCTTGAAGAGACTTGGTTTAAGTAGATGATCGAGTTTCAGTTCAAGTTCGCTTAGTTTCATTTTTGCCTCACTTTATATAACTGTACCACCAGGTCCATAATGGTGAAATCCAGCACTACGATTCTCATGTTCATCGAAACACAACCATTCGCGCCATTTGCGCCTCAGTATGTGCCTTATTCTTTTCAACTCTTTCTTCATAAGTTATCTCGAATTGTATACATAAGTGTAAGCATAAATATATACTATGCATACCAGATTGCGCGGCATTCGACAACCGGAAGCGGAACATCTATGCCGAATATGCAGAACTTCCTTGCATCATCCACTATGTGCGGCGGGATACTTTCATAGTCATCGTATTCCACGGTAAAGTCGTGCGATCTGAGCCGTATCATCTCATAGGAGAACGGTGTATGTTCCAGCTCGATCCAGTCAGTAAGCCCATCAAGCACCGTCGGGTGTTCCTCGATGAACGGCTTCAAGGATTCGGGCAAATGTTCCATCCACCACGGGTCACTGCTGTCTCGCAGGTTCATGCCGTCGTATGCCGGATCGTCGCCCGGAATGAGCATTTCCTCGCTGAATGCCTTGTAGACCCATTCAACCAGCTCGAATGGCGGCATGGTTTTATCTTGCCAGAAGCACCCGAAATCTTCATTGAAGTTAGCCTCGACAAGTCTGTAGATGGCGTCTATTGAAATCAGTTCCTCCTCGGAGCTGCCCTTGTACTCGGCGCCACTGGCGAACAGTTCGCCGGCGATAAATTTCTGCCAGTCTTCCTGGGTGCAGATGACCAGGCAGTGACATGAACTGGAATTGGTCTCGAACATTCCTGGTCTAACGCTTCGCATCCTTCGTAACCCCATAGTAAATGATGAACCCGCCGCCTACCGGAGACAGCGAGAACACGCCGGATGCGGCCATGTAACTTATCATGGTACGGAAGTCAGACTTTGCCCAACCGAACCATTCTGGAAGCGATGCTATGTAAAGGGCTGCAACAACCCCGGCAGCGGCCACCAGCAATCCAAGAATACAATAAGCAACTTTATGCATTTTCCCATCCTTGCGTGGTAATTTTCATGAGTTCGGCAATACTTTCATCTCCGGTAAACCGGTACCTCTTTTCCATGGGAGCCGTGCTCATGCGGGCCACCTGCATGTTGGGGAGGTCGATGTACATAGTTGAACACGTCATGTTGCCATCCGAATCCAGCACGTCAGTATCATTCCCCTGATAGAGCCGGTTGTACTTCTCGTCCGAGAGTATCCCCTGGAACCTCGGGTCCAGCTGTTCTATTGCCAGGTTATCGTATGCAACCGCCCGACACTTCCTGGCCAGTTCCTGCTGCCACAGGTTCCGCATCATGTCCAGGTTGTGGTTCACTTCGACGAATCGGGAACCGAGGTACGTGTTGCCTCTCCGGATATCCTTGTACCCGAGGATGAGTACCTTGCGACCTTCCACGAACGGTATGTCAGTGTACTCGAACAGGCCGGCAATTACGTGGATTACCACGTTGGGGCCAAGCTGGTCAATTAGTTTAAGGTCATCCGTGCGGCGGGAATTCACAAGGGAAATGCCGAGCCCGTGCACAAGCCGATTTTCCATGAGCGATTTAATCACATCCACGTCGCGTGTGAGAGTCAACTGGTTGACCGTTAGGTTCGCCACTATCCCGTAATTGTGCATTTTTTCAAGGAATTCAATGATACCGGGGCACATAAGCGCGTCACCGCCGCCAACGGCAATCTCCGTGCCTGGGTGGATGGTGGAAATCAGATGGTCCAGCTTGGAAAGGTTGCCTTCCTCCCCATCAGGGGTGGAATTCTCGTGGCACCAGGGACACATCTCCCCACAACGATTAGTCACCTTCAAATCAAAGGATTCCGGAAAATCAAACGTGAAGTGGTCGGCATCGTCAGCCTTCCACTTCCCGTCGACATAGGAACCGGTCTCGCGGATTCTCGTACCATCGTCATAGAGGATGGTACGGTGGTTTCCGTTGATGTAGTCACCCAGAATTGCCATTACGCCTCTTGGTCGCTAAGGATGATCGTTGCCTTCCCATTCGGGCCAATCACGATACTTACACTGCGGACTGGTGCCATCTCGTCGGCTACATCCGGCAAGGTCTTGAACGTCCCGGTATTCTTGAAGACGATTTCACATTCATCGTAGGCACCGCAACCGGTCCCACAGCCGTAGGACCGTTCCGCCTCCTCGATGTAATTTTTCAAGTCACGGTAATTCATAGTTAAGCTCCAATAGCTGCTGGAGCAACGCCTGGCGCTTGATGTCAGTGGTGTCGATTTTCCCCCTGATCTCTTCAAGGACACCGGCGCAACGTTCGCGGCGCTCCTGTTCCGGTTTGTATCTTTCGTGATAATCTTTTTTCCACTTTTCCGGTGTGTCGATGGTTATCGATGGCCAGTTGAAGTCGACGGATGCAATACTTCTGTATGCATGGGCACGGAACATCTCGATGATGTGTTGCCGCCATGCACCGGCCTCTTCGTCGGTGAGACCTGCTGTTACAACCATCTTCACGGTCGAAATGAATCCGTCCAGAAGTTCAGGCGTAATTTCCAGATCTAAAATGGACCATTCGATATTGTAGTCATTGTCCTCGATTGAGGAAAGGTTAATCCGATTGACACACTGGACAAGCCACTTCTTGTCTTCAATGAATTTCTTCAGGGCTTCGAAGGCATTCTTCTTTCTCTCAAATAGTCTTGCTGTTCCGGATACTTCGCCACTGATGCGGTCGTCACTGCTTCCGCTGATTCGGTTATGGAAACCCAATTTGCCTAATAGTACCTCATGGTAGTATAAGCCGGACATATACATTTCCGGGTATGCCAACTTGTTCTCGGTTATGAATTCCCTGACTTCGGCATCAAATTTCTCGTTATGGACACTCAACCCAGTACCGTCCACCGATACCGTGAAATCGGGCCCGAGCTTATCATGCAGAAGCTCCTCGAATATATCCTTCACGACGCAAAGGTTATGTTCCGGACTGACCGGGGCTTCCTTGTCCAGGAGGCAACGGTTAGAACGAACGATATCGCAGATGCGCATCATTTTGAGCTCATCGGCGGTGACAGGTTTTATGAATTTTTTGAATATTTCAAGCATATCTAAAATGTAGCAATAATTTCATCCGGTGGCAACAGGATGTAGTTTTAAGGCATGAAAATGCAGATGAAGTACAGGTGCGTCTATCCGAATTGTGACTACGAGACAAACGAGCGGTCGCTTATAGAGTTCCATCATGTGAACCTGAGAGAGCTCAAGAAGAAGTTGAATAAGGACCTCGAAATCTCCCTGTGTCCCAATCACCACAAGATGATATTCCACCCGGAATCCAACGCGGGACAACACTCGATCATGCACCCGGATTCGCTATCGGTTGTCCAGGTGACCAACACGACCACCGGGCGGGCTGTCATATTCAAGGACATGCAGGGCCGGGAGATTACCGTGTGCATTGATACGCGCATCCCCAAGGCCGATGCCATTTATGAGCTCAGGTGGGACCTCTTGAACGGAATCCGCGAATCGGAACCGGAAGAACTTGACTCCTACGTGGAAGCCCAGGTGGATGCCAAGGGCTATTGCCAGGTGGGAGGCAAGATATACTTTGCACCGGGGAGCCGCCACGTGGCCAGGGACTTGCTGAAACAACACATCACCCAGTACATGATCAGGGCCAAAAACGAATATGAGAATGCCCTGGAAAAAGCCAGGGCCGATTGGAAATCACTCGGTACCTAATCAAACTGATCCAGGATTGCCCGACGCTGAATAATAAGGTCACGGCATTTCTCCAGATATTTGGCAAGTTCTATTGCACTGGGACTTGGCTTGTATTCAAGTTGATAGTGTTCGGCGGTCATTGCGCACACCAATGAACAGAAACCATTGTATTTCTCCTGTCCTTCGCGCCATCCGCAGTATTTGCACGGGTTCTTGCCTGTATATATTGGCAGCATAGTCCTTAATGCAAGTTCCTGCATGATGTGGTCGAAAACCTGGTCATAACCGGATTGAACACCTGGCATCACCATACAGGGAACACCCTGGTCGTCGAGCATCTTCCTGATGGTAATCGTATGCTTCATAGGTTTTCTCGACCTTCATCTTCGCCAAATAACAAAATATCTCTCTGTTTCTTGACGAAAATATACTTAATCTTACGATAGATTGCAGTGAATGCCCGGACAAATATGTTCGGCTTGTGATACGGTATCCATATGATTCCGCTCTGGTAAATGTTCTTGCCTTTATAGCCGACAAGGACATAATTCGGATCAGCATAGAAATCACGGTAAATCTTGATTTCCGGTTCCGGGGACTGTTTTGCACTCGAGTTTTCCATTCTTGACCTCCGTATACACATTGATGCTGTCGATGATCGGACAACCGTTGGCCTTCACATCAATCCGGATCTCGGTTGGCTGGTGGGCCGCATAGATGCGGTCCCGTGCGGTAGCATAGTATTCGTCGTCGATTTCCATTCCGACAAACCTGCGCCCAGTATTCAGCGCGGCGATTCCGCACCCGCCTGCACCCATGCAATTGTCCATCACCACTTCGTTCTGGTTGGTAAATGTCCTAATCAGGTATTCCAGTAGAGGAATAGGCTTTTCCGTGCGGTGATTACTTGCGGATGGATGCGGCTTGTTCACCTTGACGATTGAAGTCGGGTACTTCTGGGTACTGCCCTTCCTAGTATCGTCAGTTGCCCTGTAATCACCGTAGTTGTTGTTCACCATGTCCTTGTTCTTGTAGGCGTTGCCACGACCGTGCAAAGGTTTCCCCTCATGAAACTGGGGATTATATGTCGGTGGCTTTTTGTAAAACACTGCAATCTGTTCATGCTGTCGCAATGGCATCTTCTTGGCATTGAGGAACCCGGTGGTCAGTACCTTGTCCCATACCAGGTCATAGCGGAACAGCTTGCGGTTTGATGCCACAAGGTCCACATAGAATATCCCCTGGGCGAACAGCACGATGGCGCCATCATCCTTTATGACCCTCTCGTACTCCTTCCATAGGGGTTCGAACGGGATACGTTTGTCATGTGGATTATGGGTGATGCCGTAAGGAAGGTCGCAAAGGATCATGTCGACAGAACCGTCATCCAGTTGCTTCATGTGTTCCAGGCAGTCACCATGGAACAACATGGTCGTGTAGTCGCTTTTGCGTGGATTTATTCCACGTGGATTGATAATGGGTTCACCGGTTTCCATCAGCTAAATCCGTTGGTTGAAAAATGTTCCTTGGAGACTGCAATCACTGCGGATAGATCATCGACCGAAAGATAGGCGAAAAACTTCTGTATTAGAGCTGCATTTGTTGCATCCGGTTTTCGCATTATAGTTGTACCATATTCATCGCCAAACTGGAACAAATTTGGATAATCATAAATGGCCTCTTCGGCATACTTACTGGAAAACAGGAACATGGCATCAATGGATCTCTTTTCGAATTCTTTCTCCACCAGGACTCGGAAATCATTTAGCTCCCGCATTGTAATCGTGTTAGATTCAGTCACAACAAATGCACATGCCAACAGATATTCAAACCTTATGAAATTGGTCATCGGGTCTCCCGTACCATGATAGATTTTACAGCTTCGACGAATGCCGTCTTGGCTTCATCAACTTCACCATTATTGTACACGATTGCGTCCCATGGCTTGTCATGCTCGAACTCGTCAAACTGGACATTTTCATCCTCGGTCCTCTTGGCCCAGGTGGCACTGTCTCCGTTGCGCATGTTGGCACGGACCTTGCGGATTTCCTCGTCGGTACTGACGTAGATGGTCTTCATGTTGAACCGGTCCGCAAATTTCTTGCAGAAGTAGTATCCACTGGGATCGATGACATAAAATACTACATCAGCATCAATCTTGGACAGCATTTCCACCGTGGTGCAGTATCGGTACCCGGTCTCACCAATCTGCGTGTAGGCAAACAGTTCCTCACGTTCAAGCAGGGCGGCGAACCCGTCCTTCGTAAGGAAGGTATGTTCCACCCCGTCGGTTTCCGATGGGCGAATCGGGCGGTCTGTATAGGATGGGATGGCACTCGCACCGAACACGGCCTGTGCATGACGGACGAGCGTATCCTTGCCGGAACCGGAACGACCGATGACCAATATGAGATTCTTCATATATACTCCAAGTTCTACACCTGAAATATAGCAAATATTTACCAAAATTGTGTGAAAAACGATAAACTTTTATTCATGAAGCCGTACAGCTACGTCATAATCTACATCGATACCCGGAACGGTCTTTCCGGGTGCTCAACAGATGTCTTCTATGATGCAAGGGACCAGATGGACCTCATCAACTGGTACGAATCCAGGCACAGGTTCATCAAGGTCGTTGCCGTGGTACCACACGAAAAAAGGCCGGACTGAGCCGGCCTTTCCATCATACGTCCAGATATAGGGGTCGCATCTGCGATTTCATCGGAAGGAGCTTGATGTCGCTGATGTTGGTGAGCTGCTCCTGGCTAATCTTGTCGGCTGACTTGTTCCTACCCTTGACCTTGAGTTCACAATCGCAGAGTTCGATTTCATGGATTGCGGTCCTGGGAACCACCGCGAGACCATCCTTGTTCAGCTTGATCTTGCGACCGTCGAACTTGATCCATACGTTGTACCCGACCTTGTCATCCTTTCCGATGACCGTTCCCCTGACGAAGTCCTTGCCCGGATTTCCCTCGAAGAGCTGGCAAATCTTCTGGCTTTCGCGTATGGCGTTCAGACGATCGTAGTATTCGGTGCAGTATTCCACCCCGTTGATTCGGACGGACATGTTGTATCCACGGTCACCGTTGCGGTCGAGATTCAGGTCGGCAAGCGCCTCGTTGATGTCCATCCCGCTGTTCAGCTCCTCCACGATTGCCGCGATGCCGTCATAGTTGATTGCATAGGTACCCATGCAGGACACGGCGTAGTCGATGGTCTTCTTGCTGACCTTGCTCCGGTCACATTCGCCTTCGAGATATTCGCGCATTTCGTCGTGGGTCAACGTGTGGAACATGAAATGGTAGTAGAATCGTCCCGGGCGGTTCAGGAGGAACTGGCTCAGGTCATCGGTGTCGTTAACCGTGGCAACGAACAGGCGCTTTTCGGAAGCCCCGATACCGTCTAGCATGGAGAGGAACTGCAGCTGGTCGCCCTTGATGATGGATTCATCATCATCATCATCACCACCCGCGCTTACCGGGAAGTTCTTCTCGAACTCGTCCATGATTACCACGATTGGCTGGGTTATCTGGTTGATTGCCTCGACAGCCTCGGTCACCTTGCAGCCCTTGCCAAGAAGGATTACCGGCAAACCGTTCTGGATGGCACCCTTCATGACGAGACGGGCGAACATGGACTTGCCCATTCCGCGCTCCCCCGAAAGGAGGACGCCCGTACTGCGGTCTCGACGGAGAAATGCGCGGAAGGTCTTCTTGACCATTTCCGGGATACGCCCATAAATCTTGCCGGGAACGGAGGTGTCGACATTTTCACGGAGTTCCAGGACGGTGCCGCGCATCGGCATGTTCTTGATTTCATAAACGCCATTGGGAAGGATGTCGGTTACATCCCTGAGGTCGCCTACCGGAATGTAGGTTGAACCGGATACTAGGTATTGTGTCTGCTTTGTCATGGCCAAAATGTAGCAAATCCCGGTTGCGGTGGCAACCGGGCTTGGACTTTGGCGAAATTTACCAGTTTCGGTCCCGCTTCACGTTCATCTCCATGACAGTGAAGGCGATGAAGTACAGTACAGCGAGCACAAGGTACAGGGTCGTCCCGCTGAACGTGTTTGCCAGCAGTGGGCCGAATATGCCACCTACGCTCCACCCGGTCAGCGTGAGGGAATGGATACGGGAAGCGTTGGTCATCCCGAACCGTCGGGCCAGGAGACTGGGAAGGACGCTGAAATTGCCACCGTATGCGGCCTCGCACAGGAGGATTCCTATCACGCTCATTACCGGGTTACCTGTTATGCAGAACAGGGCGCCCAGGATTCCGAAGGAACACACGAAGTGGTAGCTCGCCTTGCGCCCGATGCGGTCACTGAGTGTAGAGAACCCTATGCGACCGCCTGCGTTGGACAGCGCGGTCCCGGAGAGAATCGCTGCGACAGAAGCGATACCCATGCCAAGCAGGAGCATCTTCTCCTGGGAGATGATGGCCAGTCCGCAGCTGATATTGGTCATGAACATGAACCAGATGGCCCACCATTCCTTGCGTTTCAGCAGGTCGCCATACCGGAAGTTCGAACTGCCGTATTCCTGTGCCATGTATGGGTACTTGCGGAGAAGCAGGGACGACCCCACCATCACCGCGGCATATATTCCACCCATGATGTAGAACATGTTCGCCAGGGACACGGTGGCAAGCAGCCACTCGATAACCGGGGAAGCGATGAACTTTGCCAGTCCGAAGCCGGTAATCGCCAGTCCGGACGCCATCCCCTTATGGTCGGCAAAGAAGGCCATGAGGGTCTTTACGGGCGTGACGTAGCCGATACCCGTCCCGGCGCCTATGATTGCCGTGGCAATATAGAAGGCCGGCAAGCACTGTATAGTGACAGCGGTACCGAGCATCAGGAAGCCCGTGATGAATATGATTGTGGAGAGCCAGGCACCGAGGCGCGGGTTCTTCTCGATAGTGCTACCGAAAATCGCCGCGCACATGCCCAGGAAGAAGATAATCA
>Ga0310690_10009852_pt1 | contig 11952 bp, 4 predicted proteins | sample AusTroGonzalo_MG_2_FD_207661 | JGI IMG/M metagenome (GOLD analysis project Ga0310690, IMG submission 207661) | Bovine rumen microbial communities from tropical cattle in Woodstock, Queensland, Australia - Gonzalo_04 (v2) (version 2) | ecosystem: Host-associated > Mammals > Digestive system >...
AGAAAGGTCATAGCCCGACTCGGCCAGCACCTGGGCAAAACCGCTGATGACGTTGAGCGGCGTGCGTATCTCATGGGTGACGTTCTGGATGAAGGCGGTCTTCATTTTGTCTGCCTCCAAGGCGTGCTCGTAGGCTATCTTCAACTCCTTCAGGTGGCGGCGACGCGACTGGACAATATAGACCAGGGCAATGACCAGCATGCCCAACAATGACACAATGACCAGCAGGCCATAGAACCACATGCTAGCCTCACGACGCTTCATCTCATAGTGCTGCAACTCGTGCTGGATGCCCTGCATGGAATTTGACAGAATCTCGCTGTTGATGGAGTCTGTCTTGGCTGCTCCCAACTTGAAATACTTGTAGGCTTCCTTCCAGCGTCCAGCCTTTGCATACACCTCAGAAATGGTCTCGTAAGGGTCGTCCTCGGTTTCGGTAGCTAGTCGCAAGGCTTCCTCTGTATTACCCTGCAACACCTGGTGGTAAATTTCGAGCTTGCGGCCATGAACGGAAGTGAGACCTTGTTCAACACCCTCACGATAAGCCTTGTAGCCTTCCATGAAATGGGGGATGTCGTTCAGGTTGTAATAGACCAACGTACGACGCGACTCTATATCGAAGAGCCGTTCGGGCGAAGAATTGCGAGCTACCTCTGCCGCTTTGTCGATGAGTCGCAGGGCTTCGGCAGGGTCTTCGTTCTCATAGATGGAAACCAGATTCATATAGATGGGTGGTATGCTCTCGTCATAGCCCTCCTTCTCCATGCGTTTGATAACTTCCCAGAAACACTTCTTGGCGCTCTCCTTGTCGCCGCAGTAGCGATAGATGTGGCCCATCATGTTGATGGCCATATACATCTCCTTTTCCAGCCTGCGCTCCGTCAGTTCTTTCGATAACTGTGTAGCCTTCTTATAAGCCTCGAAGACGCACTGGCGATTCAGCAGGAAGACGATTTCGTTGCATCGCTGGGTGTAGTAGGCATGCATGTCGTCCTGTTTCATCAGATACGACTCTAACTGTTTCACGTAGGTAAAGAACTTCATGCTGTCGGCAGCATTGAAGGCACGATGTACTGAATCGCGCAGCGACAGATATTCCTTAGATGTCTTATAGTCATTGTCGGCAGCATGCACAGGCGTAGCCATGAATACCAGTGCCAACAATACGGTTGATAGTTGTCGGTATGTCATATCTCTTTTACAGCTTTACACTTACAGGTTTGCCACTATACTTCACCATGACACCCTCGGGGTTGTCGAGGTTCAATGGCTTCGGAACATCCTTCGTGATATATACCACGTTGAAGCGGCGCTCCTTGAGCATACCGTCGAACGAACCGTTACGCTTGCCGAAGGTAACAGTCTTCGTGTTGTCATCGTAAGTGATATCGATGGTGGCATACTTGCCTTTTTCGTAGTTATAGTTCGTCCCCTCGTCCTCATAGAGCTGGAACTGTCCGTCCTTTCCTGCATAGACATAGAGGTTGATAAGCTCGGCAGGCTTCTCGTCGCTCCACGCCATCTCAGGACCAAAAGGAAGGATGCTGCCCTCGCGTACAAACACTGGTATACGTTCGTAAGGAGCATCAACCACTAAACGTTGTCCACCCTCAACATACTCGTTGGTATAGAGGTCATACCACCCACCGGAGGGGAAATAGACACTACGGTTGCGGGCTTTGTAATAGCTTACGGGACAAGCCATCAGGGCAGGTCCGAACATCCACTGGTCCTTGATGTCCTCCACCTCGCTGTCGCCGTTGAAGTCCATCACCAAGGCGCGCATCATGGTGTAGTCCTTCAGGTGTACCCACCCTGCCATCGAGTATAGATAGGGCATCAGACGGTAGCGCAACTTGTCGTAATAGACAAACGACTGATAGGCAGGATGATTCTCAGGGGCTATATTCCAGATTTCACGTGTAGGCCACTGGCCGTGAACGCGGAACAGGGGTATGAAGCAGCCGAACTGGCTCCAGCGAGTCTGCAACTCGCGCCACTCGTTCAGGTCTTCGTTCACCCTGTCTGTGTGGTCATAGATTTGTTGGGCTACCACATAGCGACTCTCCACGCAGAAGCCACCCTGGTCCATTCCCCAGAAGGGAAGTCCCGACATCGAATAGTTCAGGCCAGCGGTCATCTGAGCACGCATGTCTTCCCAACGGGTACCAATATCACCACTCCATGTGGCCGTTGAGTAACGTTGCTCACCAGCAAAGCCGCTGCGAGTGAGCAGGAAAACCCTGGGCTCGTTTTTCTTGCCTTTCCATACACCACGTTGTCCGTTGTAGATGGCATCAGCATTGACGATACTGTAGGCATTGAAGTATTCCGTCGTCGTACCCAAGGCAGTGGGGCCGCTCAGGGCTTTGCGATACCACATAGGGGTACAGTCGCGGACATTGGGTTCAGAGGCGTCCATCCACCAGGCATCAACGCCAGGAACACCTGTCTTCTTGTTATTGTATTTCGTATAGAGATTCTCGTCCATCTGGCGCCAGAATACCTTGCGTGCTCCAGCATCGTAGGCATCATAGAACGAACCGACATAGCCAGGTCCCACCCAGTCGTGGATGTCGTCGACGACAGCCTGATGGTACATCCAGCCCTTGGCATCCAACTCCTTGTAATTCTCGGTGTTGCAGTAGAACTTGGGCCACACCGAAATCATGAAGCGTCCTCCCATGGCATGCACACTGTCGAGCATGGCCTGCGGATTGGGGAATCTGGCTGGCTCAAACTGATGGCTACCCCACTGGTCTTCCTTCCAGTAGTTCCAGTCCTGCACAATGTTGTCGATGGGAATCTGACGCTTGCGGAACTCAGCCAGCGTCTCCTCAATCTCACCACTGGTCTTATATCGCTCACGACTCTGCCAGAACCCCAAGACCCATTTCGGATAGACAGGAGCCTTGCCTGTTAGGGTGCGATAGCCGCTGATGACCTCGTCGGCATTCTCACCGGCAATGAAGTAGTAGTCCATGTCTTTGGCCATCTCACTCCAGATGCTCATCTGGCCACGCTCTTCCTCACTACGGGGTGCTGCCACACGCAGACCGCAATATGACTCGCCGCCATCGGGCTTCCATTCTATGCGCAGTTGCGCCTTACAGCCTTTCTTCAGTTCTGTCTGGAACTTATAGCTATTGGGATTCCAAGCTGTACGCCACCGTTCAGGCACCACCTCCTTGCCGTCGATATACACCTTGATGTAGCCGGCATAATAGAGAATGAACTGATAGAGTTGTTGCTTCCCCTCACACTTGCCACAGCACTCAGGCTCAATGAAACCTTCGTACGTGACGTTCGCTCCCTGCAGGTTGAAGCCTTCTGGCAGGTTCTTGATACCTCCATTGTCAGTCTTCAAGGCTATCTCTGACTTCGCAGGCGTACCATATTCATAATAGATGGAGTCCTCGTCACGCACCACTCGCCTGCCGTTCCTGTCGATATACGTTCCTGTGAGATGACCCTCTTTACCCAAGCGGTCATAGAGCTTGAATGCTTTGTTCAGCTGCAGGTATTCGTCTGGCTTGCCCCATCGGCAGTAGCTGTAGCTGTCCCAGAGCAGACCGTAGTTCTTGTTCGACAGCACGAAAGGTACTGATACTTTGGTGTTATACTGGAACAGGTCTTCGTTCAGTCCCTTCATGTTCAGCTCCTCCGACTGGTGCTGGCCCAATCCATAGAAGGCTTCGTCGGCAGGACTGTCGAAGAGCAGACGCCAGCTCAGTCCATGAAGCTGTTCTTCAGGAACCTTGGCCACGTCGACACCAATCTCCCGGTCAGGGACACGGAAGGGTTTGAACGTCTTTCCACCTTCGGCCTCCTTCAGCAGTAGCTGGCCATTCGCATCGTAGAACGTCACAGCTCCAGTGGCTTTCTCCACACGAGCCTCCACACGGGCAGCCTTCACGCTGACCACGTCACCGTCAGTCACTTGGAACTGGGGCTTGGCCATCTGCCTGACAATGATAAGACTCTCTTTTTGTGGAAACTGTGCCTCTGAGGTAGCTTGCACCCGGATGATATTGTCGTTCACTATTTGTAAGCGCACCACTTGGGCTCCACCAGCCTTCACATCGCTGACTGGTATGGTTACAAACTGTCCATCCACTGTATAGTCGCCAGCTATCGTTGCCAACTGACAAGCGAATAACGATACTGTCAATAAAAACTTACGCATCTGTCTTTGAACTTTGAATTATTACTTAATCTTCCATGAGCACTGCTTCTTCTACAACTATCTCCTCATGAGCCGGTAGCGTGATGATAAAGATGGTGCCGCCACCTGGATTGTCCTCCAGACGGATGGTACCACCATGTGCGACTACGATGTCCTTCACCTTGTCAAGTCCGATTCCCTCACTGCCAATCATGGGATCGAAGGCATGTTCCTTGAATTCATCGCGGATGCCGATGCTGTTGTCTGACACTTGAATCATGGCTGTACGCTTCTCGCTGCGACCCAGGTTCACTGAAATCTGACAGTTGCCTGGCGAGAACTTGACGGAATTCGTCAGCAGGATGGTCAGCGCCTTCTTCATCTGTTCCTCATCCAAGTCGGCTATCAGTTCGTCAACCATCGAACGGAACGACAGCTTGAACTTCTGTCCTTTCGACTCATTCTTGAAGTCATCACAGGTCTGACGCACCAGCGGAACCAAATCGACAGGTTGGAGGTTAAAACGTGTGGTAGGTTCATTGATATCTGAGCCATCAGCTTTGAGCTTCGAGCTTTGGGTACTGTCCTTTGTCAGTTGAGACGGGTCAACGGAAAAACCCTTGTTTCTCATCTCCTCCAAAAGTTTCATACGCATTTCACTCATCCACTGTATTTTCTCAGTCTCACGCTGCAAGGTTTCAGCCTTCATACGCTGTTCATGCTTATTAATGAACCACTTGCGCCACCACCAGGCAGCGATACCAATCAGCAGCATGTAGAGCAATATCATCCAGCGGGCACGCCAAAGGGGTGGACGGATGGTAATCTCCAGCTGGCTCTCTTCGTCACCGATGGTTCCATCGTCGTTCAGCATGCGGACACAAAGCGTATAGGTGCCGGCACGCAGCGAGTTAAAGGTGATGTTGGGGTTCAGCTCTGAGGTTCTCACCCAGTTGTCGTTGAACCCTTCCAGACGGTAGACAAAACGTGAGCGGTTGTGAATTTCGCCACTGCTGCTGCTGAGCTGTATGGTGAACTGGTCGCTATAACGCAGGGTGAGCTCACGGCAGGCATCCAACGCCTCGTCCAGAAGGACTCTTCCGTCCACCTTCTCGCCTACGGCCACATCTTCGTCAAATAACTGTAGTCCGCTGAACATGGGGTACTCCTTGATACGACCCTTGCCCATGTTCTTCGGATTGATGACGTCCAGACCTCCCTGACCGCCCACCAGTATCAGCCCGTCAGGCGTATAGCAGAGCGAACGCTGGTTGTAGGGACCGTTCTGCAGTCCGTCGCGGTTGTTGTAGCTGCGCACCACAAAATGCCATGTTCCGTCGTCTTGCTGCTGCACGATGACGTTCGACACGCCGTGGTCGGTCACCAGCCACATCGTATGGTTTTTGTCCTCCATAATGCTACTGACCGTCGATCCGAAGAGTCCCTTCTTCATGTTCAGCAGGTAGGCATGGTTCGCTTTCATGTCCCATATCAGGGCTCCAGATGTCGACCCCTGCCATAACAGTCCACGGCTGTCTTCCATACCAGTAATCGACTGCTCCGTAGCGGCCAGTCCCTCTATGTTCTTGCTGGCATCAAAGTTCAATATCTTCATGGTCTTCGGATTCACCATCGAGAAATATCTTGAGTGGGCTACCAACAGCCACCCTTTCTTGGTTCTCGTGATTTTGTTGACATAGTCGCTGGGAATCTTTGAATTACTCATACGGATGCTCTTCATACGACCTGTCCGTTTGTCGATGCGCTGCATGCCACCACCCAACTCTCCTAACCAAATGTTTCCCCACTGGTCCTCGCAGAGTGTCCAGATGTTGTTGACATTCAGTCCCGTAGTGTCACCCGTAGCCGTCAGGTTTGTCACATGACCGTCTTTGATGTGAATCAGTCCACCCTCGTAGGTGCCAAACCATACCGAGCCGTCACGAGCCGTCAGCGAACTCACCATGGTGTTCGAACGGAGTCCGTAGCCTGCCTTGTCATACACGGTCTGTTCCTGGGTCTTCGGATCGTAGCGTATAATGCCCTTGTCGTTCGTTCCTAACCACCAGTAGCCTTGTTTGTCGGCACACACCGTATTAATATTGCCCAGTTCCAGGTTCTGGAATCCGGAGAGACTGCTCGTATAGAGGTTCACACCGTTCATGTACGTACCTATCCAAACACGATTCAACTGGTCGAGATAGAGGATGCGTAAGGTGTTGTCCGAGATGGTCGACTCGTCAAGCTTGTTGTTCAGGAACTGTCGCAGTTCCTTGTCCTTCGGGTCGGCTACGTAAACGCCGTCGTGGTCGGTAGCTATCCAGTAGCGCTGTTCGCTGTCACACATCACGTCCCATATCATCCACTCCTCCGGCACGTCCTGATAGCCCCATGCACGAAGTGCTTCCTGTGCAGAAAGGTGCCACTGGCGGGTCTTTAGGTTCATGACATACGCCACCTTGACAGTTACAACCCACAGGTTCCCGTGGGCGTCGGCACGTGGTTTGCAGTCTACACTTTCCAAGCCTTCGTGCTGTCGCAGGTAGTTGTCTTTCCAGAGTATGCGGTCGGTCTTCTTGTCGAAACAAAGCACCTCGCCGTTGTACGACGTCACGAACAGATAGTTGTCCTTTTCGGCAAATCCAGACACACCAATATCATTGTTGAACTCCTGTTCACCGTAGCCGAAGGGATAGTGGTGAACTTTCTTCGTCTTCATGTTTACGTGCCAAAAGCCGTCGTCGTAGCTCTTCACCCAGAAGTCTTTGTCGCTGTCAATGAACATGCGTTCTATACCGCCCTTCACACCCATCTTCTCCATCAAGATTTCGGGATGGCGGTCGCAGTGCTCCGTCGTTGGGTCAAACAGGGAGTAGTTCATGCCCTGCTTGAGCCACAGCCGTCCGTCAGCATCCACGTCGATAGCGTCAATATAGTCACTGCGCAGCGTTGTCGTGTCCTTCGCATCCGAGTAGTATGTCCTGATGCGGTAGCCATCGTAGCGATTCAAACCATAGGGGGTACCTATCCATACAAAACCTTTCTGATCGCGCGTCAGACACAAGATACTCGAGTTTGACAATCCGTCACGGGTGTCCAGCCGGCGGAACTTCATGTCAGGCACGCTGGCCTGAACGGCAGAGCCTAACAGAGTCAGGGTGAGAGCGAGGAATAATTTTCTTATCATGTTTCGACAGTTTTTTTCGATTAGTAACCTGCAAATTTACGACTTTTCTGCCATCTGACCAAATAAACTTTGTGAACGAAGGTTAAACAAGCAGAAAAAGCTTACAACTCTTGTCATGGCAAACAAGTCAGGAAGCCCTCAAGCAGCAATAATATCTGGCAAAGAAGAAAAAAAAGCGGAAAACTGCTGTATGTTGAAAATAATTTGTACCTTTGTACGCAAATTATATAACTAGTAACAACGGAATCAGTTGATAACCCCTATAACAAAAACTAAAATGGAACACTACATTGCAAACGAAAAACGGTATGAGAACGGTATGGAGTATGCTCGCTGCGGAAGCAGTGGCGTACTGCTGCCCAAAGTAAGTCTTGGACTATGGCATAATTTCGGCGGCGTGGATGCCTACGAGCGTTCACGGAGCATCATCTGCTATGCCTTCGACCACGGAGTGACACATCTGGACTTGGCTAATAATTACGGACCTCCCTACGGCTCGGCGGAAGAGACTTTAGGACGCGTGATGGACGACGACCTGCGCCCCTACCGCGACGAGCTGTTCATCTCGACAAAGGCTGGCTACGACATGTGGCCAGGCCCCTATGGTGACTGGGGCTCGAGGAAGTACCTGATGGCCAGTCTCAATCAAAGTCTGAGGCGCATGCACCTGGACTACGTCGACCTGTTCTACAGCCACCGCTACGACCCCGAAACACCCTTGGACGAGACGCTACAGACACTGGTGGACATCGTGAGGCAGGGCAAGGCTCTCTATGTTGGCATCTCCAACTGGCCGCTGGAACCTCTACGCTATGGCATCGAATACCTCAGGCGGCACGACACGCCTTTGCTCATCTATCAGGGGAAGCTGAACATGCTGAACCGCGAACCCATGGAGCAGGGCATCCTGCAGCTCTGCCACGAAGCAGGTGTGGGCTTCATCGCCTTCTCACCACTGGCACAAGGACTGCTGACGAACCGTTATCTGCAGGGCATTCCCACCGACTCACGCATGGCTAAGGAAAAGTTCCTGCGCCGCGATATGCTGACACCGGAACTGTTGGCACAGCTGAAAGCATGGAACGCTGAAGCAGAGGCTCAAGGCGAGACGCTGGCTGCCCATGCCCTGCGCTGGATACTGCAACAGCAGGGTGTTACCTCAGTGTTAGTCGGTGCCAGCAGCACAGAGCAACTGGAAAAAAATCTGAAGTGTATCAAGTGACGAGCAAGCGAATCCTTCCACTTATATTAGGGCTGATAATCCCGCTTGTACTGTTCTCCCAGACACGAAAGACATCATTGAATTTCGGCTGGGAGTTCAGCCGTGACTCGCTGTTCACGCAGGTGGAGCATGTCGACCTGCCGCATGACTTCCAGATCAGCCAGCCATGGGTGGCTCCTGCTGCCGACGAGCGTGCCGACAACAGCGATGCGGCGGCCAACATCAAGTCGCGCCTGTCTGCCAGAGGATTCAAAGAGATGGGCGAAGGGTGGTACAGGAAGAATGTAAGAATTGAGAACTGGAAGGATGTAACAACCGGACGTCGCGTGTTGCTTGACTTCGAGGGTATCATGCTGACAGGCGACATATGGGTGAATGGACAGCGCATCGGCAGCACTGACTACGGCTATGTGGGATTCGAGACCGACGTGACGAAATGGCTGAAGGAGGGCGACAACGAATTGGTAGTCAAGGCTATGACTATGAAAGAGAAGAACTCGCGGTGGTACACTGGAGGCGGACTCATCCGTGGCGTCAGTCTGGTGACAACACCCGCCGACCTCTATTTCGAACGCCATCCGTTGTATATCACTACTCGCGAGAACCGCTACGTCAACATCACAGCTGAACTGACCAACCGTACCCAGTCGAAAACGGTACAAGTGCGGACACGGCTCTATGCTCCCGATGGACAGTTGGTTTGCGAACAGGCGGACAGTGTCCGGCGAATTACCCCTTCCCGTACCATCGAGGCACGGCTGACAGAGATTGAGATAGCCAATCCGATGGTGTGGGATACGGAGACACCTTATTTGTATCAGGCAGTTGTACAGCTACTACGCCCTGACAGCACTGTGGCCGACGAAGTCAGTGAACACTTCGGCATCCGTACCATCGACATCGGACCTGACTACGGATTGAAACTGAATGGTAGGAAATTGCTGCTGAAAGGCTATGCTAACCACCATACTTTAGGAGCATTGGGAGCTGCCGCCTATCCTCGTGCCATTGAGAAACGACTGAGACTGATGAAGCAGTTTGGCATCAACCACGTACGTACCAGCCACAACCCCTACAGTCGCGACTTCATTCGTCTGTGTGATGAGTTAGGCATCGTGGTGGTCGATGAACTCTACGACAAGTGGACCGACCAGCACACGGGCGGACGTGTACCCTTCATGCACCACTGGGCACAGGACATAAAGGAGTGGGTGAAGCGTGACCGTAACTCACCCAGCATCGTGCTGTGGAGCTTGGGCAACGAATTACAACAGACTACATACCAGCCGTTTGGCGATTTTGGTGTAACTTGTTTCAAGATGATGCGACCTGTCGTTCAGCGTTACGATTCGACCCGTCTGGTCACTGTGGCCATGCACCCCCGCTATCGCAACTGGCAGACAGATTCGCTACCCTGCGACCTCGCTTTGCTGACCGATGTGCAGGCATATAACTACCGATACATGTACTTCCCTGGTGATGGACGGCGCTTCCCATGGATGACGTTCTACCAGAGCGAGGCAAGTGTCAGTGCCATGGGGCCGAACTTCTTCGGGATGGAACTCAGTCGCGTCATCGGACTGGCCTATTGGGGTGTTATCGACTATTTAGGCGAGAGTCAGGGATGGCCCGCCAAGGGATGGTCACAAGGCGTCTTCGACATAGCTCTGGAACCCAAGCCCAAGGCATGGCTCATGAAGAGTATCTTTGTCGAGGAACCTGTGGTACACATCGCCGTCATCGAAGACGGAGGCAGTGACCAGCTATGGAATGGCATACAGACGGGCAACCAACAGCAGTCGGAAAACTGGAATCGGCCTGACGGGAGCCTCGTCAGCCTTTACACTTACACCAACTGCGACGAAGTGGAGCTGCTGCTGAACGGCCGTAGCTTAGGGCGTAAGAAAAATCCTACAGATTCTGAACACCGTAACCAGATTCGCTGGGATGACATCGTCTTCGAGCCTGGTGTCCTTATGGCCGTTGCCTTCCGCAAGGGGGAAGTGGTCAACCGTCACCAGATTGAAACCACGGGCAAGGCCGTGCGCCTCGTAGCCGAACCAGACAACAGCGACTGGCAGGCTGACGGTATGGACCTGCAACATATCCGAATCACGGCCGTCGACAAGAAAGGGCGGCGTGTCTGGACGGCTGACGACGAGCTGACGTTCAGTATTGAGGGCGACGCCCACATCGTGGCTGTCACGAATGGCGACATCACCAGCGACGAACTGAACACCACCAGCCACCGACGTCTGTGGCATGGGTCGGCAATGGTCATCCTGCGCAGTGGCCGTGAACCCTCAAAAGTCACGCTAAACACCTCGTCGCAAGCGTTCAAAACTATGACAACTAAGCTCGAAACAAAACAATGAAAAAGTCCCTCCTTACCTTCTGTTTAGTCTGCTGTTGTATCACAGCATCCGCACAGTCGTCCGTCCTGGATGCTGCCCGTCAGGCTAACGACTACTTTATGGCCCGTTACAGCGACCCGACACAACCGACGTTCGTCAATCGACTGCGCGAAAGCAATCTTTGGACACGTGCCGTCTATTATGAGGGACTGATGTCACTCTACGCCATTGACCCGCAACAACGTTATCTGGACTATGCTGAGCGGTGGTGCAACCACCACCAGTGGATGGCACGGGGAGGAACAGCAGCCACCAATGCCGACAATCAGTGTTGCGAACAGACCTACATCGAGTTGCATGAGCTGACGGGAAAAGGTTCCTTGGAACTGACGAAGGAGAACTTGGAGAAGCAGATGGCAACTGGACGTGTGGACTATTGGACGTGGATTGATGCTATTCAGATGGCCATGCCCATCTATATTAAAATGTACGCGATAACGAAGGACCAGCGTTATCTAGACTACGCTATGAAAAGTTATCGCTGGACACGCAACGAGTGCGGTGGCGGGTGCTTCAATGCAAAGGAGGGCCTTTGGTGGCGCGATAAAGACTATGTGCCGCCCTATAAGGAGAAAGACGGCCAAAACTGTTATTGGAGCCGTGGCAACGGATGGGTGTATGCCGCCTTGGTACGCTGTATGGATGTCTTGCCGGTCAAGAGCAAAGAGTATCAAGCACTGAAGAAGGACTTCCTGCTGATGAGCAAGGCCCTGCTGGCCTGCCAGCACGATGATGGTTTCTGGCATGCCAGTCTGGTGAGCGATGCCGACTACCCCACCCCGGAAATGACGGGTACGGCACTGTTTCTCTACGGCTTGAGTTGGGGCATCCGGCATGGATTACTGAAAGCGGCAGAATATGAGCCTTGCTGCGACAAGGCATGGCAAGCCCTGCGGTCGTGTCTGCACAAAGACGGTTTCCTTGGTTGGTGCCAAGGCACGGGTAAAGACCCATCCGCCGGCCA
>Ga0310690_10009853_pt1 | contig 11952 bp, 8 predicted proteins | sample AusTroGonzalo_MG_2_FD_207661 | JGI IMG/M metagenome (GOLD analysis project Ga0310690, IMG submission 207661) | Bovine rumen microbial communities from tropical cattle in Woodstock, Queensland, Australia - Gonzalo_04 (v2) (version 2) | ecosystem: Host-associated > Mammals > Digestive system >...
ACTCCGTAAGGCCATATACGCTGGTCACATGCAGATACATCTTCTCCTCAACCTTGCGCATCAGCTCGATCGGGCAGAGCGAACCTGCCATGATACCCGTACGCAGGCAACTCAGGTCAAACATATCAAACATGGGGTGGTTCAGCTCGGCAATGAACATGGTAGGCACACCGTACAGAGCGGTGCAGCGCTCCTTGTGGACCGATGCCAGAGTAACCAGCGGGTCAAAACGCTCCACGACCACCTCGGTACAACCGTGGGTAAGGCAGTTCATGGTAGCCAGGACCACGCCGAAGCAGTGGAACAGCGGAACGCAAACGCAAAGCTTGTCATCCTGCGTGAACTTCATATGCTCACCGGTCAGGAAACCGTCATTCGCGATATTGTAATGGGTCAGCATGACTCCCTTGGGGAATCCTGTCGTACCTGATGTATACTGCATGTTCACCACATCGTGGCAGGTAACCGCCTTCCTCAGACGCATGAACTCGTCATCATCGGTATTCTCACCGAGCAACAGAATCTCGGCGGTATTATACATGCCGCGGTATTTCTCCTGGCCGATATAGACCACGTTCTTGAGCTTGGGGAAACGCTTGCTCTCCAAGTGTCCGCGCTGGCATTCGCGCAGCTCAGGCAGCATGGTGTAGGCCATATCCACGTAGTTGCTCTCCCAAGTGCCGTCGGTCAGGCAAAGGGTATGCATATCGGAGTCCTTGCAAAGATACTCCAGCTCATTCTGCTTGTAATTGGTGTTTACCGTGATGCACACTGCACCAATCTTGGCGCAGGCATAGAGGAAAGTCAGCCAGTCAGGAACGTTCTGAGCCCAAAGACCCACATGGGTACCTTTGGTGACGCCGATGGCAATCAGGCCGCGCGCCATATCATCGACCCTCTCGTTGAACTGCTTCCAGGTAAACCTCAGGTCACGATCCGAATATACAATGTATTCGCGGTCAGGGGAGACCTGAGCCCAATGCTCCAGCCAGTCTCCGAGTGTTCTTTCTGATAACTGATACATTGTTTAAATCGGAGTATATACCACAGCAAGGATACGGGCCTTCTGACCGTTGTAGCCGTGTACGTGGTGTTTGACTATTGAATCGTAGTAGATGCTGTCACCCTTCTCAAGAACGTAGGTGTTCTTGCCGTAGTTGATCTCAACCTGACCGTCCAGGACATAGATGAACTCCTCGCCCTCATGGGTGGAAAGGTCGAACTTAGGATTCTGGTCAGGAAGGATATCGATAACGAACGGCTCAAGATGACGATTATCCTTACCCTCTGAAAGAGAGTGGTAAATCATGTTCTCATGACCTTCGGCAGCATGGTTGGAGAATCTCACGCTCTCACGCTCATCCTGAGCACGGCTTACAACCGCACCTACGCTCTGCTGGTCATCCAGGAAAGTACCCAGACGGACACCAAGGACACGGGCAATCTTGATTAGAGGAGCCAGACCCGGCAGGGGGCCATCGTTCTCAATTGCCTTTACTTGTTCTACGGTAAGCTGTGCGCGTTCGGCCAGCACCTCGATTTCCATCTGTTTCGACTCTCTCAGAGAGCGGATCTTCTTACCTACTGGTACTTTCGAATTCATGATTTTTTGTATTTTTATGCGGAATGTTCCTGTTTCACGCGGCAAAAATACAAAAAGCATTCGAAACCTATGCGTAAAGCATTATAATACTTGCAGAAAAGAGCATTAAAATTATTATTTTTAAACAATGTGGTATCAAGCTTTTTTATTATCTTTGTATGTTTAAAAACGCATAAAATGACAGACGAGATCAACAACGGCCAGGCCAACTATTCAGCGCAAAACATCCAGGTTTTGGAGGGTCTTGAAGCAGTGCGCAAACGCCCTGCAATGTATATCGGAGACATCAGCGAGAAAGGTCTGCACCACTTGGTATATGAAGTAGTCGATAACTCAATAGACGAGTCCATGGCCGGCTACTGTACACACATTGAAGTAGCCATCAACAAGGACGGTTCAATTACCGTACAGGACAACGGTCGAGGCATCCCTGTCGATATGCATCCCAAGGAGCACAAATCAGCCCTTGAGGTCGTAATGACAGTGCTTCACGCCGGCGGTAAGTTTGACAAGGGATCATATAAGGTATCAGGCGGTCTGCACGGCGTCGGCGTATCGTGCGTTAACGCCCTCTCGACCAAGATGGTCACCGAGGTCTTCCGCGACGGCAAGGTCTATCGTCAGGAGTATGCATGCGGCAAGCCTGTAACCGGCGTTGAATGCGTAGGCACCACCGATATCAACGGTACCCGCCAGACATTCTGGCCCGACGGTTCCATATTCACCACCACAGAGTACAAATATGACATTCTGGCTGCACGCCTGCATGAGCTTGCATTCCTGAATGCCGGACTCAAGATCTCTCTGACAGATTATCGCGTCATGGAGGATGACCAGCCCAAGAAGGACGTATTCTTCTCAAACGAGGGCCTCAAGGAGTTTGTGGCCTACATCGATGAGAACCGCGTTCACCTTATCCAGGAGCCCATCTATCTCAACACGGAGAAGCAGGGTGTACCCATTGAGGTCGCTATCCTGTACAACACCGAGTATAAGGAGACCATCCGTTCATTCGTAAACAACATCAACACCATAGAGGGCGGTACCCATCTGGTAGGTTTCCGCACCGCTCTGACACGTACCCTTAAGAAGTACGCCGATGACAACAAGTTCCTTGAGAAAGCCAAGGTAGAGATTGAGGGTGAGGACTTCCGTGAAGGTCTTACAGCCGTAATCTCAGTCAAGGTATCAGAGCCTCAGTTTGAGGGTCAGACCAAGACCAAGCTGGGTAACTCAGAGGTTGCAGGTGCCGTACAGCAGGCTGTAGGCGAGGCTCTCACATTCTATCTTGAGGAGCACCCCAAGGAGGCTAAGCTGATTGTAGATAAGGTTATCCTGGCCGCTCAGGCACGCGTAGCAGCCCGCAAGGCACGTGAGAGCGTACAGCGCAAGAGCCCGCTCTCAGGCAGCGGACTTCCCGGCAAGCTGGCTGACTGCTCCGATAAGGATCCCGCCAACTGCGAGCTCTTTATCGTCGAGGGTGACTCTGCAGGCGGCAGCGCCAAGCAGGGCCGTGACCGTCACACCCAGGCTATCCTGCCTATCCGCGGTAAGATATTCAACGTGGAGCGCGTAATGTGGCACAAGGCTTTCGATCATGAGGAGGTCAACAACATCATCCAGGCTCTGGGTGTACGTTTCGGCCTTAACCCCGATGACTCCAAGGCTGCCAACTACGAGAAACTGCGTTATTATAAGGTAATCATCATGACCGATGCCGATGTCGACGGCTCGCATATCGACACCCTTATCATGACACTCTTCTTCCGCTATATGCCGGAACTCATCGAGGACGGACACCTCTACATAGCTACACCTCCTCTCTATCTTTGCACAAAGGGTAAGGTAAAGGAGTTCTGCTATGACGATGTACAGCGCCAGCGCTTTATCGACCAGTATGGCGGAGGCTTGGAGCAGAACATCATCACACAGCGCTACAAAGGTCTGGGTGAGATGAATCCCGAGCAGCTCTGGGAGACAACCATGAATCCTGAGAACCGCCTTCTCAAGCAGGTTCACATCCAGGATGCCGCCGAGGCTGACCGCATCTTCTCTATGCTGATGGGTGAGGATGTCGGCACCCGCCGCGAATTCATCGAAAGAAATGCTACCTATGCGAATATTGACGCATAAGTAAAGCAGTGCCATTGGGGACGGTTCCGTTTGGCACTGTTTTCAAATAAAAAAGGTCCGGATTAGTTAATCTGGACCTATTTTGTTAAAACACGAAAGTATCACATGAAAACAGTGCCAAACGGAACCGTCCCCAATGGTACTGCTTTACGCGAGCTTAGCGATGTGAGCGCAGAGCTTTGACTTGAGGTTAGCGGCCTTGTTCTTGTGGATGAGCTTGGTCTTAGCCAGCTTGTCCAGCATCTTCTGAACCTTGGGATAGGTTGCAGCAGCCTCCTCCTTGTTGGTCATAGCGCGAAGCTGACGAACTGCATTACGCATTGTCTTTGCATAATAACGGTTGTGAAGTCTTCTCTTCTCGCTCTTTCTGATAGCCTTGAGGGCTGATTTGTGGTTTGCCATTATAAAACTTTTTAATTTTGTTATTTTACTTTCTTGTAGCGCGTATGAGAGTCGAACTCATCTTGCAAGAATGAAAATCTTGAGTACTAGCCGATATACGAACGCGCCATCCTTTCCGGGAGCCTACAGAGGCTGCCCTATAAAGCGGATGCAAAAGTAGTTACATTTTTCCAAACGGCAAACATTCTCCAGCATTTTTTTATATCTTCGCTACGCAGACAGAAAGGGACAAAGAGAGCATGTATCAACAGGAAAGAGGCATACTGATAAGTTCCGTGCGGCATAACGACCGCACCTGCGTAACCCGTATCTTTACCGAGACACACGGTATGACGCCCTTCATCTGGTTTCTCTCCAAATCAGGGAAAAACGCCTCGCGCAACACGCTTCTGCAACCCCTCACCCATCTGGATTTCCAGGCCGAATACGTGCCCAACGAAACACTTCATCACCTAAAGGACGCCAAGAACTTCCTGCCATACAGGGAGATACCCTTCAATCCGCAGAAAAGCGCCATTGCGCTGTTCCTCTCCGAGTTCCTGACCCATGCATTACGCGACGAGCAGAGCAACCCCGGACTCTACCGTTTCCTCACCGAATCATTCCAGTGGTTAGACAACGCGCAAGAGGGTGCGTACGCCAACTTTCATGCAGCGTTCATGATAGGTACGGCCCGGCACATAGGCATATGTCCCAATGCCGATGAATACACGCCCGGATGCATACTCGATATGCGCGACGGATGCTTCAGCCCGCTGCAGCCCAAACATACCGAATTCATGCCGGCCGATCTTTCATACAAGCTTCACCTGCTGATGAGCTGCGGATATGACGAAATGAAAGACGCGCCCCTGACCGGTCAGGAACGCGTCATGCTGTTGAATGCGCTCAACACCTATTTCCGTCTTCACATACCCTCTTTCCCGATACTCAGATCCATTGAGGTCTTGGAGACGGTGTTCGGTTAGGCACGGAGAGCCTTGATTTCGGCCAAGCCCGACGAGTTGCGCAAATAAGAGGGCGATGCCTCTATCGCATCAATCAGCGCATCATTATCCAGATCATCGTCAGACATATCATACAGGAAAAGCTGACGCTTGTTGATACGGCCGCCGTACATATCCTCGATGACGCGGTCCGTCTCCTCCTCATCCTCCATCTCCGGTATGCTGTTCATTCCGAATCCGGTAGCCAGAACGGTAATCTTGACCTCATCGGTAAGGGTATCGTCATTTGCCAGACCCCAGATAACCTCTATGTTCTTGTCCTCGAACTTATCCATGAAGTGACGCACCTCATTCATCTCGTCAAGCATAAGCTGATGCTCGGCATGAGTGCTCTGATAGATGTTGAACAGTATCTTCTTAGCCTTATGTATGTCATTGTTATACAGAAGCGGAGACTTTAGAGCCGCATCAAACGCCTGGTTCACGCGATTCTCACCCTTGGCCACACCCGTACTCATAATGGCCACACCACCCTTGCTCAGAATCTTCTTGACATCACGGAAGTCAAGATTGATTATACCGCGGCACGTGATAAGCTCGGCTATACTCTTGGTTGCGGTGGTAAGGGTCTCATCGACATGCTTGAATCCCGTAGCGACACTCTTGTCGGGGTATATATCAAGCAGCTTCTCGTTACTTATCACAAGCAGTGCGTCAACATTAAGCGACATCTCACGTACACCCTTGAGTGCCTGCTTGATCTTGGGACGCATCTCAAACTTGAACGGTATGGTAACGATACCCACGGTAAGCATGCCGCACTCCTTGGCGCATTTGGCAATTACAGGAGCAGCACCCGTACCGGTACCTCCACCCATACCTGCGGTTATGAACACCATCTGGGTATCATCCTTGAACTGAGCCTTGATCTCCTCGATACTCTCCTCGGCAGCCTTGCGGGCCACATCGGGATCATTACCGGCACCAAGACCGTTGGTAGTCTGTCGGCCCAGCTGAAGCTTGATGGGTATGTCGGAGTCAGCCAAAGCCTGCTGGTCAGTATTGGCAATCACGAACACGACGTCATGTATGCCCTCGCGGTACATGTTCTTGACGGCATTGCCTCCACCGCCGCCAACGCCGATAACCTTGATTATCTTACGTGATTCCGTCGGGAAATCAAACGGAAGAATCTCATTCTCCTCAAAATCTTTTATATCCTGGTTCATAGTCGTTACGGTTTAAAGGTCAATTGGCGTTGCCGTCATTACGGGATTCATCCTTATCGTCAAAGAAATTCTCACCCATATTCATAAAGCTGTCATACCAGCGCTTGAACACATTGTTCTTCTTCACACCACTCTGGACAGGCTCCTCCTCCTTTTTGGTCTCCTCATTCATGATTGCCTCCTGTTCCTTACGTTCACGCTCAGCCTGCTCATGGCGGTCACGCTCATCCTGTGCGCTCTCTCCCTCTTCGGTAAAGAGACTTCCCTGTACAACCTTATCCTGATCTTCGGGAGTCAGATTGTCTATAGCATCCATCTTTGGAAGTTCACAGCAGTTCTCATCACCCTTGGCCATTACCGAAAGCAAAGCCAGCTGCGAGCCGTCACCTTTCTTCCAGCGGGCCTCGTTCCAGATCACGCCACAGGCCGGCTCGGTAACTATACGCGGCTGGCGCATCGAAGGCATCATATCCTTGAATGCCTGATCCAGCTGACGCAGCTGCGATCCGCCTCCGGTGAGTACGATACCTGCGTAAAGCACATCACCGTAACCCGATGCCTTGATCTGGTTGTTGACGTTACGTATTATCTCCTCGTTGCGGGCCTCTATAATCTCGCCTATCTCGTTCAGGGGGACCGGTTTGTCATTGATCAGGACAGTCTCTGAGTTGTCCTGGTTGCCAATCAGGTTGCAAAGTCCATAGGTACACTTAAGCTGCTCTGCCTGCTCAGGCTCGATCTTGAGTATGGCCGACAAGTCACGTGTTATCAGGGCGCTTCCCAACGGAATGACGCGCAGATAACGCAGCAGGCCGTTCTTATAGACCGATACGGTAGTGGTATCGGCTCCGTAATCCACCAGCGCGCATCCCTGCTGGCGGTCGTCCTCACTAAGCACCGCCTCAGCCTGTATCATCGGAGCCACGTAACCGTCAACGATATCCACCTGTGCGGCCATAAAGCACTGGCCGATATAATCAGCCACCTGTTTGCGAAGCAGGATGTTCAGGTAATTGCCCTCAAGCGAGCGGCAGGCCACACCCATCGGGTCAGTCTCCGTACCGCGCTTGTTGTCAACCACATACTCCTGCGACTCCTGGAACAGATTGACATAACCGTCATACTCAATCTCACTGCACTGCTGGAACATGTCATCCAAAACCTCCTGGCTCACAACCGTCTCCTCATCAAACTGATGCTCCACACGGCTTACCAAAGACTTCAGGCCCTTGGCGTTATAACCCAGATAAACCTTTTCAATCTTGGTCGAAAGAATCGTATCAAGCCTTCCTACCACATCCGCAATGGCATTTGCGGTCTGATTCAGATTATAAACAGCGCCGTGCCTGATGCATGACGATGACGGCACACTCGCATACGCCAGTACCTTGAGCGAGCCGTCTGTCATTATCTGACCCGCCACACCTGAGATCTTGGACGAACCAAGCTCAATGGCAACAATAACTTTGTCTTCCATCTATCTTATTTTCGTTTTTTGCATACTACCTGACCCGCGTAGGCCACACTAATGGAACGGTACTTGTTCCAGCCCACATTATCCAAGCCCTTCTCATAAAAGTTCATCAGACGGTCCAGCTTGTCCTCGACATCATCGGCGGTTCCCAATATCAGCAGATGATCGCCCACACGCGGAACCAGCTCAATCTGACCCTCCTTGGTCACGTTTATCTGTTCGACCTGTGCCTTCCAGAATTCAGAGCGGTCGATGGCACGGACCACCTGCAGGAGTTCGTCCGATGCAAACCTGCGGTCTATATAACCCGTTGCAACCGGAAGCTGAACCGCAAGCGAGTGCTGAGAGAGAATCTCACCCTTGCTGTCGACATAAAAATCCTGCCCGCGGCTGTTGATGACACGCACCAAAGGCACCTTGCTCGAGATATTGATGCGGATCATATCTCCGCCCGTCTTGTAGCACTGGACCTTACCCACAAGAGGATGCAACAGCAGCGTCGCCTCCACTTTCTCCAGGTCTATCTCATCCAACGGCAGCCCGACAGGATCGATGGAGTGCTCCTGAAGCAGGGAAAGAACCATATCCTCATCTATAAGGTCAAAATGGAGACTGTCCGTAATATGCAGGTCCACCCCACGGCACATACGGGCATCCTCATGCCTGTCAGTCATAGCCATGAGGGAGTATGCCAGATATCCCGCCAGCACAACCACCGTTAATATGGACAGAATCTTCTTTACCACCTTTATTTGAGTATTCCTGTTATCGTTTCAACATAATCCTCCAGATCGCCTGCGCCGAGTGTAACCAACACCTCGACATTATCCTTGATGGACTTGACCAGCTCAGGCACCTGGTTTCTCGAAATTATCCCCTTGCAGACGCCAGGCTTCATATTGTCAGCCAGCAGTGCGCTTGTCACACCGGGAATGGGTTGCTCACGTGCCGGATAGATCTCCAAAAGCCAAACCTCGTCAAACAACGACAGGCTGTCGGCAAACTCGTTGTAGAAATCCCTTGTGCGGGTATAGAGATGCGGCTGGAATATGCATGTCAGCTTTTTGTCGGCATACAGCTTACGCAGTGACAGTGCGCACTGACGGATCTCCTCGGGATGATGCGCATAATCACTCAGATAAACCTTATCGGCCTTTTTCACATGGAAATCAAAACGTCGGTCACATCCGCGGAATGAGCCGATGCGCTCGCGAATGACATCATCCGACGCCCCGCTCAGCTGAGCCATCGCCATTGCGGCCACAGCATTCTCCACATTGATGGGTATGGGTACGCCCAGCTCCACATCAGCTATGCTGCCAAGCGGTGAGATATAGTCAAACCTGAGCTCGCCGTTACCGATGCGTATGTTGGCTGCATGGAAATAACCCTCGTCAAGACCATAGGTATATAGGTTCACACCCTTCTGAAGCTGCGGCATGATCTTGTCGGCCAGACCCACATGAAGGATCAGGTCACCGCCCGGCTTGATGAGTGAGGTATATTTGCGGAAACTCTCCACATATGCATCGTATGTACCGTAGATATCCAAGTGATCCGCATCGACTGCGGTAATCACAGAGCGCAGCGGAGTCAGATGATGGAACGAGCGGTCAAACTCATCGGCCTCGATCACCACGCGACGGCTCTTGTTGCTTATCATCAGGTTGCTGCCGATATTCTTGAGAATTCCGCCAAGGAATGCGTTACAACCCTCAGGCGTACCGTCTAAGATATGGGCCACCATTGATGACGTAGTGGTCTTGCCGTGAGTTCCGGCAACGCAGAGGCCGTCCAACGAGCGGGTCAGCGTACCCAGCACCTGAGCACGTTTCTGCACGTCAAAACAGTGGATGTTGAACCAACGCAGTATGCGGTTATCGGCCGGTATTGCGGGAGTATAGACCACAAGCGTCGAAGCCGGATCCCTGAAACAGTCAGCCACCTTATCGACATCATCCTCAAATCCTATCATCGCACCCTCCTTTATCAGGGCCGATGTCAGATCGGTCGATGTCTTGTCATATCCGCCCACCTTGCATCCGCGGGCTATGAAGTAACGTACCAAAGCACTCATTCCGATACCTCCGGCACCTACAAAGTAGACAGACTTGATGTCATCCAGCTTAAGTGAACCGTTTCCGTAACCGGCCAGCTTGAGCACCTCATGGGCGATAATCTCGGCGGAGTCATACATAGCCAGCTTGAGAATGTTCTCATGCAGCTGTCCCAGACGCTCCTCGTCCTTGACCAGATCTATTGCAGCAGGAATCAGCTCCTTACGGGCATCCACATCGCGGATATGTATTGCGGCATCCTTATCGGCCAGTGCAAGAGCGTTCTTGGTCTGATGGTCCTCGGCCACATTGGGTGAAGGCACCAGAATTACCGGCTTACCCAACAGGCACAGCTCCGAAATCGTTCCGGCACCTGCACGTGAGATCACAAGGTCACAGGCGGCATATGCCTGGTCCATATCCTGTACGAACTCCGTAGCGAACAGGTTCGGAACCGGCTGCTGCTCACTCAGACGTCGCTTCATCTCCTCAAAGTAGAACTTGCCGGTCTGCCATACAAACTGCACGTCCTCCGACATTCGTATCAGATCCAGGTTAGTCATCACGCTCTCGTTAAGGGTGCGTGCGCCAAGACTGCCACCAACAATCAGCACAATCCTCTTGGAGGGGTCCAGTCCCATCTTGGCGGCAGCCGCCTTACGGCTTAAACCACCCTTGGTCAGCGTGGGACGTACCGGATTACCGGTCTTTAAGATCTTGTCGGCCGGAAAGAAACGCTCCATGCCGTCATATGCCACACATATCCTGTTGGCCTTCTTGGCCAGAATCTTATTGGTCACTCCCGCATAGGAGTTCTGCTCCTGAAGCAAAGTGGGAATACCCATCTTGCCGGCAATACGTAATGTGGGGCCGCTTGCATAACCGCCCACGCCCACCGCCACCATCGGACGGAACTGACGTATGATGCGGCGCGCCATAATCTGGCTGCGCATGATCTTGAACAGCACCACGATGTTCTTGAACGGATTCTTGCGGTCGAATCCGCAAATGGGTAGTCCTTTGATATCAAATCCTGCCTGTGGAACACGCTGCATCTCCATACGGCCCTCGGCACCCACAAAAAGGATCTCGGTCTCAGGATTGAGAGCCTTAATGGCGTGCGCAATCGATACGGCCGGGAAAATATGTCCTCCGGTGCCGCCTCCACTGATTATAATTCTTGGTTTTGCCTCCATATATAGGTTTAGTTTATCTCGTCAAATGATTCGTTTCCGTCAACCGGTGCGGGAATATCGGCCTCCGTTCCAAGCACCTGCTCGCCACGGGCCTCCTTGTCAAGTGCGTTGCTGATTCCCAACAGCATACCTATGCATCCGCTGGTCATAAGGACCGATGTACCTCCCTTGCTTATCAGCGGGAGCGGCTGTCCTGTGACAGGGAACAGTCCCACTGCCACCGACATGTTTATGAATGCCTGCAAGCCCAGCAGCATACCCAGTCCCATAGCGAGATATGCCGGGTATTTCTCCTTGCAGCGCGTCGCTATACGGCCCACTCTGAATAGCAGTACGATATAGACCAGCATAACCAGTATGCCGCCCAGCATGCCCAGCTCCTCTATGATTATGGCATAGATGAAGTCGCAGCTGGCCTCCTGCAGGTAATCACGCTCATCGGAGTTTCCGGGTCCCTTACCCAGGATGTTGCTGGTAGCTATCGCGATATTGGCATGAGTCTCCTGCGGCTTCTCGGGAGCCACAAGCTTGGCATACTCATACGCATTGGGCTTGTTCTTGGTCTGAGAGAAATCCTGCAGACGCGCCTGCCATGTGGTAGCGCGTGACGGGATTATCTTGGAGTCGCGTATGGTCTGCGCCGGAACGAACAGCAGTATCACCACAGCCACTATTCCCGCTCCTACCACGACACCGGTCAGTGCCAGCATACGCCGCCATGCGATACCGCCCAGGATCATCATCACGAATATCACGCCTGCCAAAAGGATGGCTGTCGACAGGTTCTCACCCACAATCAGCGCATCGACGAATCCCGTCAGGGCCAGTATCTTCCAGAACGTGTTGGACTGGCTCAGTTCATCCTCGGGTTTGAGTTTTGAAAGCCAGTATGCCACCGCCATGATGACACC
>Ga0310690_10009854_pt1 | contig 11951 bp, 9 predicted proteins | sample AusTroGonzalo_MG_2_FD_207661 | JGI IMG/M metagenome (GOLD analysis project Ga0310690, IMG submission 207661) | Bovine rumen microbial communities from tropical cattle in Woodstock, Queensland, Australia - Gonzalo_04 (v2) (version 2) | ecosystem: Host-associated > Mammals > Digestive system >...
CCAAGTTTGAAGAACTCCTGAGTGGTTTGGTTATCAAGCCTCAGGGAAAACCAGTGTTAGTTCCGAAGAGCGATGACCGCCCGGAATTCAACACAGCACAACAAGATTTTATGGAGGAATAACATCATGAGTAAGGTTTCTAATCCGACAAAAGTTATCACTGGCAAGCACACTGTTTTCTCTTACCTGACCGTCAACGAGCCGAAGATCCCGCTGGGCGGAGGCACCCCGAAGTACAGCGTCTCCCTGATCATTCCGAAGTCCGATACCGCGACCGTGGAGAAGATCAAGGCCGCAATTCAGGCCGCCTACGACGAGGGACAGGGCAAGCTGAAGGGCAACTCCAAGACTGTCCCGGCGCTGGAGGATCTGAAGACCCCGCTGCGTGACGGCGACAAGGAGCGCAAGGGCGACGAAGCCTACGCCAACGCTTGGTTCATCAACGCCAACAGCACCACCAAGCCGGGCGTTGTGGACGCTGACCGGAATCCGATTCTGGACAGCAGCGAGCTGTACTCCGGCATCATCGGACGGGCGTCGATTTCCTTCTACGCCTTCAACAGCAATGGCAACCGGGGCATCGCCTGCGGCCTGAACAACCTGCAGAAGCTCTCTGACGGCACTCCGCTGGGCGGACACAGCCGCGCCGAGGATGACTTCGCCGACGACGATGATGACGAGGATTTCCTGGGCTGAAAACGACAAAGGGGTGGCGGACAACACCGCCACCCCGACAACGACAAATATGAATGAGGTGAAAAATCATGGAATCCAATACTATCACTCTCAGCCAGATGGCTGACATGATCATTGTTATCAGTTTCTTCTCAGTCGGCTTCACTGCCTTCCTGTATCTCGTGGTCGATACGATCCTGGACATGATCTCCGGCATCAAAGCCAAACGGAAAGTCCGGAAGGAGCGTAAGGCAAAAGCACAGGAAGCCTGATCACGCTACCGGCGGCAGGAGCCATACTCCTGCTGCCGATTTGTCTTCGGAGGAATGACTATGATACAGAACCTAAGTATCGACCTGGAGACCCGATCCAGCGTCGATATCGTGAAAAGCAGCGTATACCGTTATGCTGAATCCGACGATTTTGACATTTTGCTTTTCGGAGTCTCCGTCAATCATGGCCCGATCAGGGTATACGATCTGGCGCAGGGAAACACAGTCCCGGCAGAGATCCTGAAGGCGCTGACGGATAACTCTGTGGAAAAATGGGCCTACAACAGCAGTTTTGAGCGGGTCTGTCTGTCCGTCTGGCTCCGCCGGAAGCATCCGGAATACTTCTCTTCCTATGGTGATGGCCTGTACCTTGATCCTTCCGCATGGAAGTGTTCTCTGGTACTGGGCATATATAACGGCCTGCCCCTCGGATTGGAAAAGGTAGGTGCTGTTCTCGGCTTCGAGGAGCAGAAGCTGAAGGAAGGCAAAGAACTGATTCGGTTTTTCTGCACCCCCAGCCGTACCAGCGGCAGGGCATGGAACCTGCCGGAGCACGCGCCGGAAAAGTGGGATCTGTTCAAGCGCTACAATGAACGGGATGTACAGGTGGAACTGCAGATACAGGAACGGCTCAGCAAATATCCGGTTCCGGATTTCGTCTGGGAGGAATACCATCAGGATCAGATGATCAACGATCGCGGCATCCGGATCGACCGGAAACTGGTGAAGGAAGCGATCCGGATTGATGCCATCACCAAGGCAGATTTGACAGAGAAGTTGAAACGGCTGACCGGACTCGACAATCCAAACTCCGTCATTCAGCTGAAACAGTATCTTTCGGATCATGGTGTTGAGGTGGATTCCCTCGGGAAGAAGGAAGCCGTGGAACTGATCAAAACCGTGCCGGATGACATAAAGGAAGTTCTGTCCCTCCGCCTGCAGATCGCCAAGAGCAGCGTGAAAAAATACCAGGCAATGGAAACGACCGTCGGGAATGACGATCGGTGCCGGGGACTGTTTCAGTTTTACGGCGCTTCCCGGACAGGCCGCTGGGCAGGCCGTCTGATCCAGCTGCAAAACCTGCCGCAAAACCATCTGGAGGATTTGGAGCAGGCCCGGGATCTTGTCCGACAGGGTGATTATGAAATGCTGAATCTGCTGTATCCGTCGGTGCCGGGCGTACTGTCGGAACTGATCAGGACAGCCTTCGTGCCGAAGCCCGGATATAAATTCATCGTCAGTGATTTCTCCGCAGTGGAAGCTCGGGCGCTTTCTTACCTTGCTGGGGAACAATGGCGTATGGACGTGTTCCATAACGGAAGGGACATCTACTGTGAAAGCGCAGCGAGAATGTTTCACTGCGTCGTGGAGAAGCACGGCCAGAACAGCCACCTTCGCCAGCGCGGCAAGATCGCTGAACTCGCCCTCGGATACGGCGGGAGCGTTGGTGCCCTGACCGCAATGGGCGCTATTACGATGGGTATCCCGGAAGAAGAACTGAAACCGCTGGTGGACATGTGGCGTAAGGCCAATCCAAACATTGTCCGGTATTGGTGGGAGGTAGACGCAGCCGCCAAGGCAGCGATCCGGAAACAGATCCCGCAGTCTGTTGGCAATGTCCACTTTGAAACCCGGAGCGGCATGCTGTTCGTCACACTTCCGTCCGGGCGTAAGCTGGCGTACGTGAAACCCCGGCTGGAAGAAAACCAATATGGCAGCGAGAGCATCACCTATATGGGTACCGACCAGCAGAAGCGCTGGTCCCGGATTGAGACCTACGGCCCGAAGCTCGTCGAGAACATCACGCAGGCGATCTGCAGAGACATTCTGGCCTATGCCATGAAGAGCCTGCGGGAATACAGAATCGTCGCACATGTTCATGACGAGGTGATCCTCGAAGTTCCCATGGAAACATCCCTGGAATCCGTCTGTGAACTGATGAGCAGAACACCACCATGGGTTTCCGGTTTAGAGCTCCGAGCCGATGGATATCAATGCGGATTCTATCAGAAGCAATAGTGAAACGCTGCTTATTGGCAGCAAAATTAAAGTTTTTATGGACAAAAAGCAGCGTTTGTGCTATACTTTTTCGTGAGGAGGTGGGCTCAATGCAAAGACCCGTGGGCGCTTTGATCAAGCAAAGGAGAGAGGCCTTGAACATCTCTCAGAAGAAACTGGGCGAAGCGTGCGGCGTCAGCGACAGTGAAATCCAGAAGATAGAATCCGGACAGCGGAAGAGTCCAAACTGGATAACCCTGTGCAAGATTGCTAAAGCGCTGAGCTTCCATCCTTTTGATCTTATGCTTGCAGCAGGATATATTGATGAGTCGGACATTAACCCTTCCCAGATCATTCAGGGCCTTGATCGTCTGAACGAGGAGGATATTGAAGTGATACAAAACCTTGTTAATGCACAGGTTGCCAAAAACGCAAAAAAGCTCGCCAGCATCACGGAATTTCGGATGGGCGAACTGTTCTGCGGCCCCGGCGGTCTGGCGTGGGGTGCAACCCATGCACAGATAGAAAAGCCTGAATATAAGATTGTTCATGCTTGGGCGAACGACTTTGATAGTAGCACATGCGACACATATAGACGCAACATCTGTCCTGATGACCCGGACAGCGTCTATTGTGAAGATGTTCACACGCTCGACATCAACAAGCTCGGAGCAATTGATGGTTTTTCTTTCGGCTTCCCCTGCAACGACTTCTCAGTTGTCGGTGAACAGAAAGGGTTCGAGGGAACCTTTGGACCGCTGTACACCTACGGAATCAAGGTGCTTAAGAAGTATAAGCCCTTATGGTTCCTTGCCGAGAACGTAGGTGGGCTTCAGAGTGCCAATGAAGGCAAGGCCTTCACAAAAATCAAGGAAGATATGATCGCAAGCGGATACAGGATATATCCGAATCTGTACAAGTTTGAAGAGTATGGGGTTCCTCAGGCCCGTCACAGGGTAATCATTGTTGGTATCCGGAATGACCTGCCCTTTGAGTTCAAAATTCCCAGCTCTGCGCCTTTCAAGGATGTAGACAACTCCTGCAGGACTGCTATCGAAAAGCCGCCGATCCCTGCCGATGCACCGAACAATGAGAAGACAAAGCAAAGCGAACAGGTAGTACGGCGCTTGGAGTATATTAAGCCCGGTCAGAATGCATTCACAGCAGATCTTCCTGATGAGCTTAAGCTGAACATTAAAGGTGCACGGATCAGCCAGATATACAAGCGCCTTGATCCGGATAAACCCGCCTACACTGTTACCGGCAGCGGCGGTGGCGGCACTCATATTTATCATTGGAGCGAGGCCAGAGCGCTCACCAACCGTGAACGAGCCCGGCTTCAGACATTCCCTGATGACTTCATTTTTGAAGGAAGCAAGGAGGCAGTCAGGAAGCAAATCGGTATGGCTGTTCCCTGTAAAGGAGCGCAGGTAATCTACGAGGCCATTCTCAGAACCTTTGCGGGAATACCATATGAATCTGTAGAGCCGAATATTGATGAAGAATAAACTTTCAGCGCCAGCAAACAACTGGCGCTGTTTTTTTACCCTGTGATCTCTGAGTATAACCGTTCGAGACTGGTGTCAATCTTCTTCTTTTTCAGCTCGCATTCCCATATAACTATGATTTTCCATCCTTTTGCCTGAAGCTCTGCGTAATTGCGCTTATCTCTTTCAATATTGCCCTGAATCTTAGATCTCCAGTATTCAACATTCGAGGACGGCCAGACAAAAGCACCGCAGTCATGCTGATGCCAGAAACATCCGTTCACAAAAACAACGGTTCTGTATTTGGGAAAAACTATATCCGGGCGTCCGGGCAGATCCTTTACGTTCTTTCTGTATCGGAGACCTTTGGAAAACAAGAACTTCCGAACGGTTTCTTCCGGCTTTGTCCCTGTTGATCGGATGTGGGACATGTTCATACTCCGAACTTCCTTTGTATGATTATCCGCCATCTTACGCCTCGCTCACATCATAGTACACCGCGCCCTGAGGAAGTTTGATATTGGGTACCCACAGGTTTTCAGCGCTCCATCCCTTTGTTCCGGTAACCTGATACATGGTCAGCACAACCATCCGGGGGAAGGAACCGCCAAGCTGCCAGTCATTCGGAGACAGCAAGGCACCGGTTCCCTGAGCAACATCTCTGTTTCTGCGGACAATAAGAATTGCTTGTGATGCCGGAGCATCAGACAGCATGGCATCGATTATGGATATAAATGAATCCAGTCTGAAATCTGAACTTGGAATAATGTGGGTCAGGATCTCCCTGATCAATCTCAAATTAACCTGATAGTAAGGTTCTGCCTCTGTAAAGTTTTTCAGCAGTTCGGATATTTCCTCAAGGGTATTATTCTTCGGATTCATCGGGTAGTAGTTGGTGCCGCCGGACAGAGTGGTCACATGCTCGTTGTCCAGCACATTCTTCCTGGTCGGATTAAGGCCTTCCGGATAGTAGAGCTTGATGTCATCTATGCCCTGTTCAATCTGAGCAATCAGGGAATTATTAGTAGCATTAATGTCTGCAAAAAGCTTATATAGCCGTTCGTCAATGTACACCATCATTAGGCCGGGATCACGGTCATATCCGAACATACGGCTGTGCTGCCACATGGTGTCGGCCTGCGGTTTCTTTGCTGTTCTCGTATAATAAATCGTATGAAGTTGGGGAAAGGTAACTCCTCTGCCCAGCGTATTCCCGCCAACAATGAAGTTGCACCCTTCAGAATACAGACCACTGTCAATATCAGTCTGCCCGTTCATAATCAGCACCTTATAGCTGTGGTTCCTGACAATATCCTGTGCAAAACTGAGCAGTTCAGTGAAAGGCTTCTTTTCAGTTTTGCTTGGATCAATCAGTGGATACATCTTCTGTAGTTCTGTTACAAATTCGCCGTCAATGTTATCAAGGCACCACTTCAGCTCCGTCTCAATCTTATGGGCGAAACTCGCATGAACCGCCTGCTTAGCACTTGGATGCACAAGGCAGTTCGATACTGCCACGCCAGATGAAAGCAACTGAGCAGAAACCAAAAGATGGCGGATTACAACGTCCCGCTCGGGTGTTTTTAGCCCATCCAAATATGTGACTGCCTGAGGATTTCCACCCTGGGGGAAGAAAAAGTCACCGCCCAGATAGCCTTTGCCAGGTTTAAAATAATATGTAAAAAGCGGATGCCAGCCGGAAGCTTTCGTCTGCAGGATAAGAGCCTGCGGCGTACCGGTGACTTGCAGATAAAGGCTGCTCAGTGCACCATTCTTTATAATGTCTAGGAATTTGTTGATGCTGGATTGGCTATTTCTGTTTACGAGCGTATTGAGGGAAGCGGCGTCTGCCTCGTCATCAACAATAAACAGGGGATTTCCCCTCATAAATCCTGTCGTGTTAAATACGTTTGCCCACAGCCTTAGTGTGCGGTAGTTTTTCTTAAGAACTACAATGGTTGTTTCCTGCAGGCAATTATCAATGAACAGGCCGGAATCATTCTCGCCGCAAATGCAGAAGCCCTCCAGATCGCGTTTTACACGGTCCAGCGTCTGTTGATACAGAGCAATGGTATCTGTTGTCAGCAAAACGAATGCCGGGAATCCCATGTCAGCGGCTTTGCTGATGATTCCGAACACCTGACCAGTTTTGCCGGACTGAACATTTCCAAAGAGCAGACCAATTTCATGTCCGACATAGGAGAACTTGCGAAGCCGGGTATCACCGATCTCATCAGATGACTTCTGGATTGATTCGGCTAGCTGGGGGTTACCGCTGGCGATGATCTTGTTCAGATACGATTCCAAATACTTCATGCCGCACCTCATTCTGTGACCGACTCAAACGAGAGAGTCCATACGTCACGCATTGTTGTTCCGTCATCATCCAAAGCCTTTTGATCCGTCTTTGTAAAAACCACTGCATTGCAGCCATACTCGGCCAGTATTTCCTTTGTGATCATTCCTTTTCGATCTGTATCCCGTTTTGTATCATTTACTGGCTCAACAAGACCTGCTGCCGCAAGACGCCCCTTCATCCATCTTCCCATAATCAGCTCATCGCCAACTGCACTGAATTGTTTATTGCTGTCGCTGGTTGTATGTGCCTTAAACCAGTATCCATCATCCGTGACCACAAAGAAAGGCACATTCTTTTCTGGATAGCCTTCCAGCAACGTAATTGCTTTAGATACTGTCATTTGAACTTCATACCAATCTCTTGGCTTTCGCGGGTTTCTGGGTGCTGCATAACAGGTATTGATGTTTGATTGAGTATAATGCTTATGGTCATCCATAAAACGTTCTTCATAGGCGGGAGCCTTAATTGGCAGGACAAACGATACTGCAGTCTGGTGCTGGTAATAGAGCTGTACACCAGCAGGGGTGACTTGTGTGACCGTATCAATTCCGTTCAGAGAAACGTTGTGTTCACGAATCAGAGTCATGCCCTGTGCATCAGCAATGTTGGCTGAAACGTTATCTTCATTCAGACGGTTAATCAGCGCCTGGAGTTCAGCACATTCACCGGCGTCCTCTGTTAATGAGGCAATTTCGTACTGCCGTCTGTTGGTCGCATCCTGCTTGATCACTCCCATATTCGCAGAACCAACAATAGAAGCAAATGGCGTTCCATTCCGCAGGAAAGAGTATACTTTTCCATGATACTTAAAGGCCCTGACCAGTCGGATCTCCCCGACGCCCGCTTCACGCCATTTCTGGTTCAGCTTGATTGCAGCATGATAAGAGTTTTCAGGCATACCTTCGATGAAATACATGCCAATGGTCAAAACCACATGAGTAAGGCCATTCCGTTCAACAATGGCATCCAGTTCATCCAGCGCTGGTCTGGAAATGTATCCAACAGCAATCTCAATGCCATCGGCTTGAGAAGCCTTCTCATTGATGCAGTCCACAATAGTCTGCTTGCCTTCTTCCAGTCCGAGCGGAAGAATGTTTGAATACAGGATCTTCATTCTGCCTGCCTCCTTAATCGTCAAACAGTCTGCGGGCGTTTCGTCTTCTTTCTACCCTTGATTTTAAATCATAGTAGAATCCCTTGACTTTCTGATATTCCATGTAAAGCGGGAATGATTTATCCGCCAGGAATTTCCTCATCACTTCATACCTTCTGGGATTCTTTCTAAGATCATATACATTAACCTCGTACGTGCATCCGACAGGATCTTCATCGGGCAGAAAATCTGTGTATCGGTTAGGGAGAGAATCTCTGTCAATGAGTTCCGTGTTGCCTTCCTCCGCTTCCAGCACACGATCCCAATCAATCGATTCATTGAAATCGAAGTTGTGCAGGAATCGTTTATAAGCCCATACCCATTCAACCTTGGGCCACTCCTGCAGTTCAGTTGGCCATATCAAATCATCCAGCCTGTCATTTTCCAGAAGCTTCTTCTTCGTAATAACCATACGGTATGTAAACGACTCCGGTTCTGTGGTATATGCGTCTCCCACTTCACCCTCGCTGTGATAAATAATGGGGTATTGTTTATCCAGGAAGTTCCAGTATTCTTCCTCCTGATCTTCGTCTTCACATTCGGCAAACATCTTCTCCAAATACGGGAGAAACAGCATACGATCAACCTTCTCGGATGCCATGTCGTACATCATGTCAAAGGTTCTGTCTGAATATGCTCTGTGGGTGGATGATTCAAAGAATTCTCCGACCTTCGGCAGATCTTCTTCATTATCAGCAAAATATACTGCGGCAAAATACTCCTGGAATGATCTGTGGATGAAGTGGTATTCTCCGCCTTCGTAGTACATAATGCAGAGGTTTTCAACTAGATCCTGCAGGAAATCAGCAGATGATAGCTTTCTGCCGTGTTCTTCGGATAGATCCTTAATTACCTTATCCATATACGTAGCAAACGACTTATCAGTGAAATCAAGAATTTCCAAGCAGTAGGTTCTCGCGCAGAATTGCGAGAAGTATTCGGCAAATTCCTCTGGTGTCAATTTTGTGTTCAGCGGTCGTTTGAAGGACCCCTTGGTAGCATCATGAAGCCGCGCCATAGTTTCATATGCTTTCGAGTAGAACACATGCATCTTCTCCGGAACTTCTCCGTAGGAGGTGTATGTCATCAGCATAATAGTCAGGAGCAGAGGATTACTTGCAAACTGATGGTGTGAGGAGAACAGCGAACGATCTAGATCCGTCATGAAGTTCGCTTTCGCTTCCTCGTTCCAAAACTCCAGTTTTTCAATTAGCGCCAATGCCTGCCTTTTGTTCAGCGGCAGAATATCAAAAATGGAGAATTTAGAATAGGAAATAAAATCATTGATCGGGCGTGATGTAATAAATATTGTATTTCCAGGATATGATTTGATGAACGCTCCGAGATCAGTTTCAAACGCCTCCCGCAGATGCCGGGGGATCTCATCAAGGCCGTCGAGCAGCAGGATCAGTTTTTTATTCTGCAGTTTGTCAACAACCTGACCCATTGTGATTTCGGGATCATATTCAGTAATGGCTTTATGTATAAACGCAACCATATTGAGGGTATCTGCTTTATAGTCCTTCAGGCTTGCTAATACAGGTACCCTGTCAGTTGTTTTGTATTCTTCTGCTGAATTCAGGAACAAATGCGTCAGGAACATTGATTTCCCGATCCCGCCGGTTCCTTCGATAATGATGTATTTTGATTCCTTTTCAAGTCTCTTAACAGTAGCATTCTCTATATCATCAGGTTCCCGAACTCCGGCTGTGCGTATTCTTGGAGGCCGCAGGTTGTTGCAGACATAAATGGAATAGAACGGGCGCGGACTTTCAGCATATAGTATGGTCTTCTTCTCCGAAAGGTATTCTGTCGCTTTGCTCAAAAATGTCTGAAAAGCAGGAGGTTCTGGAACTGATTCTGGTTCTCTGTCATCGAGTATAAAAACGCCGTTAACAAAGTCTGTTGTTTCAGGATAGACCGCATCTGGGGTAACAAAAGTCTTAAAAGGAATGTCATCATCGTTGCGTGGAGGGATGGTTGCCCTGCTGATTACATTTACTTCAAGGTCTGTACGCTGGCCAATACTGTTTATAAAATCATAATCGTCGTCATCTTCCGGGAACCATTGCTGGAAGGTTTCAATGCCTACTGTATTATCTCTGACAAACATAACTGTGTAATGCCATATTCCAAGCAAGAAAGCCGGTAAAACGTACTCATCACACAATTCGAGATCATCTTTCTGCACGGGGTTTTCGGAAATATAAAAAGAGCGATCGCTAAGAATCTCTCCATCTTGTTCAATCAATTCCAACAGGGCTTTTACGATCCAGTCCTTGTAAGTTTCAGCATCAATGTATTTTCCAACAAGCTCATCCATCAGGGTGAGCTTGGATTCGTAATTTTCACGGATCGCTTTGTCAAACTGCCGCCGTACCTCTTCATCGTTAACCGGGAAAACCTCACCAAGGTTTTTCCCTTTTTTTATGTTAGTTGCATTAGCCTTTTCCGTCGTCAAGGCTTGGTCAGGAGACTCAGGATAGAAGATCCTGAGCAAGTCCCTCAGCATATTCGCCTGCGTAATGCCAGTACTCTTTTGTCCATAGTTGCCTTTATTGCGTCCATGTCTTTTCATTGCTCTTACCAGGATGGTAAAGAGCGTCCCGCTGCTTAAGCGGAGCATTCCCCCGGTATTGGCCATGATTGTCACTAAATCCTTTCAAAAACATACGCTAACAACCTTAACAACTCTTCAACAACTCTTGTCCCCCGTTGACATTAACCTTATGTACTGTAGGTTCAAAGGCAAGGTCGGGAAATGACCTAATTTCAAGGGGTCGGTGTTCCGCGAGAAGCTAAAACACCACGATGTATTTTACCACAAAAGCCGCCCCTTGAACAGAGCCAGATCCCCCCTTCGCCCGAGGCCAGCGTTGAGGTGCCTGCCGGAGTACAAGGTGATCGGTTCCCCTGATCAAGGAGCTGATCTTCTGGAAACTGAGGAAACGGCTGTCCGGATATTTCTCGACGAGCCAGCTTTCCAGACTGGTCACCAACCAATTCGGAGCAGATCCGATGAGGAGTGGCCATGAGCAAAGTCCATATGCTGATTCTCCCTTCCCGGGTCGCTCCGGGAAAGTGAGAGAATCTAATGGCAAAGTCAGGATTACGGTTCCAGGCAAAGAGCGACAGAGCGGATCCCAGTTACCCTTTCCCCAGCAGGTTCGGCGCGGATGGCGAAATCATCTATTCCGTACCAGCGGAAATCTCCTCAACCAGCGCATTCGCAACGTTCGGTATCAGTATGGCAGACTGCAGCACCTTGCCCTTTGGCGACAGGCAGAAGCTGGTCTACTACATTGAAACCACGGATCGGAAGTTTGCTTTTGATCAGAAGAAATGGCTGAACAACATGCACACGACCGAGCGCCGGTACAACTACCGGAATACTTCCTTCGAGAAAAAGTTCGAAACGGAAGAAGATGGCGTTGTCACCCACACAGACCACCCGCTTCTTGCAAAAGAGGAAGCAGGATATGAAGAAACTGAAGCGGATGATCTGCGGGACCGGATGATTGAGTACGTGCGGGAGAAGTTTCCAAAGAACGGCCTTTATGCAGAGGTACTGGCCCTGTACCTGAAAAACGGATACGGGACCCGGACAATCGGCGAGAAGCTCGGAATCAAAGAGCGCTCCGCCAGATTCTTCCTGGAGAGGGCCAAGGAGACAGCCGGGGAATACTACCGGCGGTATTGCCGGTAAAACGACAGCGGCACCAGAGCAAAATCTGGTGCCCATTTTTGTGTACGGCTGGCGTTGTGTACGGCTGTGTACGGCAACTGTGTACGGGGTACACAGAGGGGTACACAGCCGTTTTGAGCAGCTTCCCTGAAGGTCGCCGAATCGCTGAATCCTTTGATTTCAAAGGGCCGGACGCCTGTTGCCCCGTACTCAGCGGTTTGTAATTCCTACCATGGTGGGAGAGCACATCGTTCACATCGATGGGGTCGTTGGTTCGAGTCCAACTGTCACCACCACTCAGAGAAGCTTGAGAAATCAGGCT
>Ga0310690_10009855_pt1 | contig 11951 bp, 13 predicted proteins | sample AusTroGonzalo_MG_2_FD_207661 | JGI IMG/M metagenome (GOLD analysis project Ga0310690, IMG submission 207661) | Bovine rumen microbial communities from tropical cattle in Woodstock, Queensland, Australia - Gonzalo_04 (v2) (version 2) | ecosystem: Host-associated > Mammals > Digestive system >...
TTCAGACTAAAAGCATACTTTTGCGGCAGAAATCATAATTCAATCACAAAATTTTGAAGTCAAAAACAGGTACAGGGTGAACTATACCCTGACGTTTTTAGCGTTCTTTAATTTTGTGATTCAGTTATGAGAAAACGTAATTCTTACCGTGTGTGCCGTTGCACACCAGACAAAGGCGTGGTGCAGATAGACACGCGCTATCTCCAGCACATTGTCAATTACAGAATCCGTTCCATCCGCAGTGCCCGGAACAGCCGGCAGAAGTACCACCTCGGTCTTCACCTTGGCGAGCTCTGTGCCACAAGCGGTCACCTCTGGTGGGCCATCAAGGTATGGCAGTTTACACTGAAGGAGATGTGCCGGAAGGACTACGACGACTGGATTTGCGTCCCCGTGAATCCCGACTATGTCCGCATCGACCACATGCTCTCAGAACCCGAGAGCCTGCATCTGGGCAGGCGCATCGATGAGCTCTGGCGAAGGATAGGCCATCCCGAATGCGCAGTGATGGAAAGGTACGCCCGAAGTGAGTACGATTACTTCTGGGCAGAGAAATACGACTACGATCGTGTGGAAACCGACGACTGGCTGGCCGACATAAAGGCCTGCCTGCAACAACAAAAGACAGACGCCCTGTTCCGTGACGGACAGGGCGTCTGCTGACTTACCTCGTTAGCGGCTGCAAAAGTACAACTTATTTCTGACATTGTGCATGCAGAATCGGAAAAATCAACATTCCGCAATTCTTAATGGTCAATGGTCAATGTTCAATGCTTATTGTTCCCTACCTTTGCCCCAGGATATTACCGACAAAAGCACTAAACACAGAACACCTATGACAACATCAGACGAAGAATATGAGGCTCTTGCAAGTCTCGGCATACCAAAGACGAGAATCAGTTATGCAGATTTTGAAGAACTCCTGATGAAAGCCCCCTCAGACCTGCCCCTTGCCCTTGAGCAGATGCAAAACAAGGAGGTTATCACCATCGACGGATTCAAGAAAGAGTTCAAGCCGTTTCTTGGAGGCGTCAGCACCCGCCAGGGACAGTTCCGGACTGTCTTCACCCACCATTTTATAGAGCAGCTCCGTATGGTTCTCGCCTACTTCGATGCCGCAAGGGGTGACAACAGCTTCAGCAATGCCGTTCTGGAATGTATCTTCACGGAGATTCGCAACATTAGCAAAGCCCCCATCCGTAACTCCCACCCCACTACCCATCCGAAGGTCCGTTACGTTATGCCCCTGGCAATCAACTTCACCTTCCACCTGGATTTACAAGCCCTCACCCTCCTTACTATCTGCACGTAAGAAAGAGCATTCTACAGCCTATTCCCTAATCTACTCACTCGTCCATAGCGAGTGAGTATCCCTTCAGCATCGATAGCCAATCCTGCTGCGTAGTGCCATTCTCCACGATGGCCATGGCCATGCCTATCATCAGCCATTGTGCTGCATGCGTGGTTGGGTCGCCCAGCTCCTTATCGGCACTGATGCCCGTCCGCTCTGCCAGTAGAGTATGCCCAATGCTATCAGCCAGCGGTAGAGCTCCTGCGCCGTCATACCCATCTCCTTGGCAATCTGTGAGGTGGTCGAGCAGTCCACACTCTGCAGCACCTCGTCATAGTATTCGGCCTTTTCGCCCAGCAAGCGGAGCTGCTGTGACGTAAGTTCATACTTGCCCGTCTGACGAATGGCGGGCAGCACCTCACTGGTCACCCAGCGTTTGAATGCCTTGGCTTGTGGAAGTTTGGAAGAGAGAATCAGAGAGTAGAGACCACTCTCGTTGATGATGACGACCTTCGACTTATAGTTCGAACCAGTCCCCTGAATCAGGGTAGTGGTTTTGTCATCGGTATCAACATGTGTAGCAATAGCATTTTCTGGCTTGGCATATCCCAATGCCGTAGCAACATCTTTGCCGACGAACATGATTTGGTTATTAACTTGGCAAGTACGAATCTCGCCGAAAATATCATTTGTAAAGATTTGAATATTTGTATTCATTTTAATAGAGTTTTTAGTGAGAAGAAGTTTTGGAATCTTTGCGCATTTACCCGGGGATATCCTCCTCACTTCAACTCTGATTATTAATAATGTTTATAAGTTTGTAAGTTTTTGAGAAAACGCAAAAGTGGTCAAAGTGGTCATGGTCAAAATGGTCATTTTCGATTTCGGAAACGCGGTCATTTGCTCACTATATAAATAATATATTTATATTATAGTGGCGGTTTTGACAGCATCTGTTTTCGATTTTGACCAAATGACAAATGACCAAAATGACCGCGGCTTATAAGTGAAGAATGAAGAGTGAAGAGTGAAGAATTAGAAAAAAGTTTGGCATTTATTCGTGAACCGCAATGCCGTTGCCGTACCTTTGCAGTGTCAAAAGAAAGAGATAGAAAATGCTCCCACACGAGGCCGTAAAATTTCCCACGTGCACTAAGAAATTTCCCCTCACGAGAGCCCAACCGGACAACTTTCTGCGACAAAGGAAATTTATTTACAAACCATTTAAAAACATTTTTGCTATGTTGAAAGTTAAAGCTATTGAGAAGTTACAGAAGATTGGCAAGTACGAAGGTACACACCGCTATGTGATGCAGCCTGAGATGTATGCTCAGCTGGCGCAGGACAAGGTGATCAAGGAGGCAGCTCTGCGCAGCGGCGTAAGCCGAGGCATCATGCAGGCATGCTGGGATGCAGCAGGCGAGGTAATCAAGGCTTGGGCCACAGAGGGTCACAGCGTAGCCATCCCCGGTCTGGGAACCATGCGATTCGGCCTCAGAGCCAAGAGTGTTGCCAGCGTGAACGACGTGAAGACTTCACTCATCCATAGCCGTCGCATCATCTTCACGCCCGATGTTGACCTGAAGGACGAGCTGTCTAACACCAGCATCCAGATTACCTGCTACGACCGCCACGGCGACGAGGTAAAGCGCGTCACCAGTGCTGACAATGGAACGGTAGAGGACCCCGAGCAGCCTGCTCCTGACAACTCCGAAGAGGAGGGTGGCCAGAACCAAGGTGGCAACACTGGCGGAAACGACAACACAGGCGGTAACACCGGAGGTGGTGGCGGACAGAACTAACAGGCAGCGCCTTCGGGCGCTCCCTTTCCATTGACCATTGAACATTATTGGTATTCCCTTGCCCCTTGCCCCTTGCTCCTAAACTACTAACCACTAACCAATAAACATTTACAAAGATGAAAAAGGAAACTTGGAAATTCGTCATTCAGACGATACTGGCTGTACTATCAGCCATTGCCACCAGCCTGGGCGTAACGTCCTGCATGGCATGAAAATGAAGAATAGCCTCTGAGTAAATAGCTCAGGGGCTTTTTTTGTAACTGTAAACAACATGAAAAACAACGAGGCAAAGGACCCATTTTCGTTTATCGTTCATTCATTAGGTTTCAATAAAGCATCCTCTGACTAACAATATCATCGAACCGCACCACTGCAGCGTACCCCAACTACCAAATTTCAATAAAACGGCAAGAAAATATAATGAAATAATAATTGATTAAATATTAATGCTTATATTTGGAGGCGAAAAGACTAGTATCATGTTCAGAAACTATATATCAGACACCATATACCAAGGGATTATCAGCACTGAAGAGCAGAAAGCCATATCCTCCCGTTCGTATCTGTACAAATTGCTGAAACAACAGCCACTTCAGATACTTACTGCGACAGAAACAGAGAGTTTCAAGTCTCAGCCGCAAGAAGTGCTAAAGGCTCCTTCCGCTTTGTATATCCTTGATATAACCCATTCTGAAGCCCTTGCCATACAGAAATCATACGGCGTTATGTGCCTGAGCGGCGAAGCGATAGATATCTCCCCACTGATAGATGTAAATGACATACATATCTCTAACGAGAGAGAGAAACTGGGCAGGGGATGGGATTCCGTCTTGGACAGCGTAGAGAGACTGCCCTCCAACGCCCTGTTGTTGACTGATCGTTATCTCTTTGCTTTCCGAAGCCCCAATGCAGGCGATGGCATTGCCAATATCAGGGATATCCTCAACGAACTTCTGCCCCAGCAGTTCTTTGGTGGAGACTATCATGTAACCGTTGTCTTTGACAATATGGCCAAGCATAGCACCTATACCTTCGATGATATTGCAACCCAATTGAACAAACTAAAGCAACAGTTGGGTCGTAACTACCCCATCATGATGGAAGTCCTGGGCATCACACCCGATTGTGCCATCTACAACAAGCTGCACAGCCGCCTCATCATCTCCAACTATTATATGGTAGAGGCAGCCCACAAGCTAGCTGCCTTCAACAAGGAGGTTGGCACTGCCCGCCAGACGCTCATCCCCCTAACCCTCTTCACCGAGAGCAGTCTCAACGGCACCTCCACCCCACCCTTGAAAGCCATCGGGCAAACAGTAACCACACTACGTGACTTTTCTAAGTCACTTCCAAAACTAACTGACCACAGCACCTACCTCTATGCCGTCAATGGCCAGCGTATGGAGAAGTGTTTGGGGATTAGGAATAGAATGTTGAAATAACTATTAGTATAATTCTGATTATCATGCCACATCTTCTTTTTTCTTTAGCTATTCAAGACCTCTACACTTTAGGATTATTATTAGCTGGGGTTATCCTTTATGTTATGACGAAGGTCGTCCGAACAGATTATCAGCGACGACGTGATACACAGCGACAGTTCAATATGACTGTCGAGCAGTTGTCAAAAGACAATCAAACTTCTCAATTGTCAGCTGCAATAATCCTACGTCGTTTTTTCGACACTCCCATTGATAGAGACAGGTTTAGGAAAGAAACCATTCATGAGATATCTGCAATGTTAAAAATTCACCCAACGGGAATCTATCAGAAAACATTAGGAGACGGCTTAGCATATGCAGGCAATTTGAACTATGCAGACTTGATGCGGACAAATTTGCAGGACTTGTATTTGGGAAAGAAGAACGAGAAAGACGATGCCAATGAGAAAAAAGGTATAAAGACAAAGTCTGACAATGATGATTCTTGGAAGATTACGATGGACTTTACTGACATGTATGAAGCTAATCTTTCTTATGCATTGGTCGAGAACGTCATTGGTTTTGGCACCGTGTTCAATAGTGCTATATTGAACCACACAAATATCAAGAACTGCACTTTCAGAAAAGCTGATTTTAAATATGCAGATTTAACCAATGTCTATTTTGAGAACGTCATCCTTGAAGGCTCTGACTTTAAAGGTGCCAAGGGCATTCCGAAAGAAGTGCTTAGTCAACTGAAATGGGTGAACAAAGGGAAGAAAAATGAAGCCTACGTTTACGACAATGCGGAACCTCTCACTATAGATAAAACCAAGAAAAAGGGAGGTGGTCATAAAATCGTATTCTTCAGTATGCCGGGGACATTATCTGCATCAGAAGAGGCTATAACGCTATACTTTAAGGAACTTTTGAAGAAAAAAGGAATTGAGGTCAAATATTACAAACGAGACCATTATCCCAAAGACAGTCAACTAACAAAGGTCAAAGAATCTATTCTTCAGGCAGATGCGATGATTGCTTTTGGTCTTAAACAGATAGAAATAAAGTCGGGACGATTAAATCCAGATAGAGAGGAAATCGAAAACGAAGTATGGCTTCCCACGCCTTGGAATGAAATAGAAGTCGGCATGGGCGTGATGGCTAATCTGCCAATCCTTCTCGTCAGGGATGACAAAATAGAAATTGGTGTCTTTGATAAGGTCATTAGCGAATACAAGATAAAATCTCTATCTGCTTCAACGCCATTAGAAGATATTGAGAAAAACAGTGAATTTAAGATGTGGCTGAATCTGTTTTAAAACGTATGTCAAAAAACAACATCATTACTCACCTCATGTTCAGACAATAGATAAGAACTAAAGATCAGTGTTATTTCTCTAACAACAGACATTAATAACAGATATAAAACCAACAAACATGAGAACTCTATTTTTATTTCTATTTTCCACAGTATTGTTTTCGCTCCCTATTAGTGCACAAAACAAAGCACCTCAACAGATGGAGGTTATGTCAAGCAAAGATAGCACAAACAAAGCTATACTGGAACAACTTGTAGTCATCAGGGGGTTACAGGAGGAAGCTAAAGAGGACAGGCAAAAGATATGGAAGGACATGAAAAACAAAGAGGCCGAAATGGAAGAAGTGCCTCAAAATGAGTACGGAGCAATACTTCAGGTAGAGCATAATACTCGTCAAGATTGGCTAAAGGACGATTGGAATTTCTATGGATTATTTACATTTAGTTTGGCAATAATAGCTCTCGCTGTATCCGCATTTTCTTTTTATTATACAAGAAAGACTTTTTTTTCACAGACAAACACAGAAAGCAACACCAGCAAATTAAGTCGTGAAGAACAAAAGGCATTGTTATCTGACATGATTCGTCATTTTTACCGAAACTATGTTGTCTCATTGACACTTCGAGTAAAACTTGAAGCTAGAAAAAGAAGCTTGACTAAGAATGGGAAAAACTATATCTTCACAGGCTACCCGTCAGAAGAACATATAAATAAATTGATGGTTAACCTAAACGACGTACACCTTAACCTGTTCTATAAGGAAGAAGAATCCCACCAGCTGATGAACAAATTGTATGTTATGTTACGCAATTACAACTTAGAATTAGACGTCATATGCAATCATCTTAAATCTCAGTCCATAGATTATGTCACCAAAAGTCGTGACCTAGATACACTCGCATTTAAATGCTATTATTTAACAAAAGAAATAACCAAACTCATCGGAAAAATATGGTATGGAAACGAAATGAGCTATGTCCATCAGGCCAGGGAACGAATTATAAAAGAGCAAGAAAAGAATCGTAAAGACAATTCCGACGAGACAAAACATTACGGCGGAAGAATAAAATTAAATGTGCCTGAAAAATCATATTATTTGGACACTCTATTTTGTGAAGATCAGGAGAAATTCATGGAGAATCTGAAAAAGGATGTATTAATAGAAGCAGGAACGAATACAAGCGGTTCGCCAAAGATTCATATCATAAAATTTCCAGATTAATTTTTTTTTCTTACTTTTGTCATGACTTTATAGTATAAAACAAGTATGGGAAAGAAGATTCTTATTGCAGGACCATGTGTTATCGAACCTACAGATGTAATGGAAAAGATAGCTGAAGAACTTGTCCGAATTTCAAGTTCTGGAGAATTCGACGTATTTTTCAAAGCATCATTCGATAAAGCCAACCGGACATCGATTTACTCATACCGAGGTCCAGGATTGGAAAAGGGATTACAGGCTCTTGCTGACATAAAATCAAAATATGGGCTTCGCATTCTAACTGATATTCATGAGTCATGCCAAGCTAACATCGCTGCCCAAGTTGTTGATGTCATTCAGATTCCTGCTCTTCTTTCCAGACAAACGGATCTCATATGTGCTGCAGCAAGCACGAAAAAAATAGTCAATATAAAGAAAGGGCAGTTCTTGTCAGGAGCTGACATGAAATATCCGATAGAAAAAGCCCGTCTTTCAGGATGCTCTAAAGTATGGGCTACTGAGAGAGGTACGTTCTTTGGGTACAACAACAACGTGGTGGATTTCCGTAACATAGCCGAGATGAAAGAATTTGCGGATGCTGTTATTATGGATTGCACCCATAGTGTCCAGACGCCAGGCACAGAAAACGGGAAAAGCGGTGGAGAGCCAGCATATATTAAGCCAATGGCTTTGGCTGGAAAGGCCTTTGGCGCAGATGGTTATTTCTTTGAAGTCCACCCTGAACCATCCAAAGCTCTTAGTGACGCAGGATGCATACTACAATTAGACAAGTTATCATTAATCTTAAACGAATTATAATTATCATGAAAGAAAACAACAACAATAATAATAACTCGAGAAATATTATTTATGTCTTTACTATTGGGACTTACGTTATTTGTTTAGCATGGCTTTTAAAACAATGTTTCCCAAACATTTCTTCTGATTGGAGTGATATTTTGAATACAGCACTACATTTTTTCACATCATTTATTCTTATAACATTACCAACTTTAGCCATCTATAAATTAGCTCAATATTATTTTATGGAGGGTACATCTAAAGAAAACAAGGTAACACATGACAGAATAGGTTATGATTTAACCCGATTGTTATCATGGCTCTTTTCTGCAAATGGGTTGCTATCACTCATAACATGTGCCATTGTTTCTCTCATCATATTTGTAATAGTAAAAGGTGTAGGGACGGGAGGAGCAGAATCACAATTAGTTGCAATAACGCTTTCGGTTTCTTTAGCTACTATCATCCCCTCCTTTATCTCAAAAATATTGGCCAAAGGAGAAATAGAATCTATAATTGATGAGAAAATAAACAAAGCGCTCGACAACTTTAACACATCTCTTTACAATATACGAAGAGACAAAGCACACGCAAGTAGAATGTCCGCTGTTCTCCTATACCAGATGGCATCACAACAAAAAGAGACTGCACTGAAAGAGAATTATGGGAAGGAAGAGCACTTTACTAACGCAATAAAAAATGCAGCATGGTCCATTGGGTGGGCGTCAGATGCAATAATTCAATATCTTCTTATAAAAGAAAAATACGATAACGCTATTAAACGAAGTGAAGAACTCATAACGGACTATATAACAAAATCTTACGAATGCATAAAGTCTTGTAGAGATAATTCAACAAATCCAAACTTAAAAATTGTCCGATTAAGAGATTTAACATCACTTCTCACAATGCACGCATTAATTAGGTATTATCATGTTTTCAGAAACATCAAAAACGACAACAAAGATATTGAAACAATTCTAACGGATATCGAAGCTGTATTTTATGATATTTTAGAGTTCAACGAAGAGCCCGCTGCCCATGATTGCGGAATTACTGGAATGAATTCTGAATTTAATAATGAAATCAGATCTATAGCTGAAGATATTATCCTTGCAGCTAAACTTAACAAGGACAAGAATAAAAAAGAAAGAAAAAGAGAAATACAAGAAAAGCAGGATTCTCAGGGCGTTACAGAAAAGAATGAATAACAACAACAATGAAAACAATAGAAGTAATCAAACAATGCTTGCTTAAAGAAGCAGATGCTTTAAAGACGCTCGCAGAGCAGGCCGATGAATCATATCTTGAAGTCCTTGAACTCATTTCCAATTGCAATGGGAAATGCTGTTTTACAGGTGTTGGCAAAAGTTTCATTGTCGCAAGTAAAATAGCCTCATCATTTTGTAGTTTGGGGTATTGCTCTATAGCTATTGATCCTTTACGATTACTGCATGGAGACCTTGGGGCACTATCAAAAGATGATATAGTTTTTGCTTTGTCGAATTCGGGTGAAACAAAAATCTTATTACACGCATTGAACCTCATTGCTGGAATGAATATAAAAATCATCTCCATAACAGGAAATGCCAATTCATCTTTAGCAAAGATGTCAAGCTGCCATATTTTGGTCGAAACAACCGAAGCTGGTCCTTTTGGTCTAGTTCCATCAACGTCAACAACATCCATGATGGCAATAGGCGATGCATTATTATGCGGACTGGTTGAAATAAACGGCATAACTATTGAACGTTTTATGGAATTCCATCCAGGCGGAACTATTGGCGAAAAGTTACACAAAATTGAATAACATCGATAATCGACCTTATAACCTAAAACCATGAAACCAAAAAGAATCATACTGATACGTCACGGGGAGTCACAGGCGAATGTGGACAAGACTTTATATGGGAGTATTCCCGACTATACCATAGAACTGACTGACACGGGGCGTGAGCAGGCCAGAGAGGCGGGCAATCGACTGAAGGAATTGGTGGGGAATGAATCTATGTACTTCTATGTATCGCCTTTCTGGCGTGCCCGTTCGACCTTCGAGGGGGTGGTTTCTGCTTTCCCCAGAGGCCAGTTCGACTATAACGAGGAACCGCGGTTGCGAGAGCAGGAATGGGGTTACCTGCGATGCCCTGAGGACTTTGCCAAGATATGCCGTGAGAGACGTGAATACGGTACGTTCTACTACCGCATTCCAGGCGGTGAGGCGGGCTCGGATGTGTATGACCGTGTGAACGACCTGCTGGGGAGCCTTTTCAGGGATTTTGCCGAAGATGACTTCCCTGAGAACTGCGTCCTTATAACCCACGGACTGACCATCAAGCTGTTTGTCATGCGTTTCTTCCACCTTACCGTGGAGGACTTTGAACAGATGAAAGCGCCCAAGAACTGCGGTCTGGTAATCCTGGAGCTGCAAAAAGACGGCCATTACCGTCTGGTCACGGAAATGGAGAAAAACACAGAACCCTTGCGGTATGCAAGGCCTATCGCGATTAGCGAATAAACTTGGTAATGGCCTGGGAGGTTTTCTGCTGGCCTACGGCGATGATTTTCTCTGACTTGTCGAAGTCGAAGGTGCCGTAGCGGCTCATCTGGATATCTATTAGCATGTCGGGCTGCATGAGCTTGGTCATAAGGATGAAGTTTAGCCCCTGGCGTCGCCACTTGACAGCACCAGGGCTACATCCTGCCTACAGCTGCTTGAGCCGGAAGTTACGCCAGAGAACTTTGATATCATTGCCATCGTGAATCTGCAGCATGAGACGGCCGGGGGTGTTGCCGATGAGGTCGTCCTTGAGGTCGGCCATGGGAACGCCGTTGAGCCAGGTCTGTACGTGATTGCCCTCGACACGCAGGCGCAGGGTGTTCCACTCGCCTTCCTTCAGCACACTCTCCTTCTCATCGGGAATCTGCTGCATCCAGCCGCGTCCGTAGGACTCGTAGATGCCGCCCGTGTCGTTATTCTTGGGAGCCACCTCGCACTGCCAGCCGTGTACCTTGTTATAGCCCTCGATGAAGGAGTGGAAGAAGAGGCCGCTGTTGCCGTTGCTCTCCTGCTTGAACTCGAGGGTGAGGTCGAAGTCCTTATAGTATTTGCGGGTGCAGAGGTAGCCGTACTCCTTCTTGTCGCCATTCTCGGTCACGAGGTTGCCGTCGGCATCCACGCTCCACTTGCCGTCGCCGAAGGGCTCCCAGCCTGTGAGGTCCTTGCCGTTGAAGAGGCTCTCTGTCTTGCCTGCCTTATGGCGAAGGGGACGTATCTTGACGTTCTTGAAGGAGGCGGGGTCGCCATGGTCCTGCAGGCAGATAACGCCCTCTGAGGAGAGGCCGTACTCGGGTGCATGCGACCACTTGCCGCTGCCCTTGCGCTGGAACCAGTCGTCGGTCCATGCCTCGAACTCGAGAATCTTCTTGCCGTTGAGCCAGTGCTCTACGTGTCCGTTGTCGAAGACAATCCTGGAGCTGTTCCACTCGCCTACGGGATTGACATTCATCTTGCTGTAGTCGGGCAGGTGCATGGCGTAGTCAACACCCAGCTTCTGCCACTCCTCGAGCTTGGCAGGGGCATTCACCTCTTCCCAACCGGTATTGTCGATAAGCTGATACTCGGGGCCTGTTACATAGGGGACGGTGAAGGCAGGGTTCTCGACCACATGATAGATCATGCCGCTGTTGCCGCCATGAGTCAGCTTCCAGTCCCAGCAAAGCTCAAAGTTAGAGAACTTACGCTTGGTAACGATATAGCCAGAGTCGTCGGCACCAGAGCCGCTGGCCTGGATGCAGCCGTTTACCACGCCCCATCCGTTAGAGAGGACGGTACCATTGAAGTTGCGCCACTCTGAGAGGTCCTTACCATTGAAGAGCAGTTCCCAGCCCTGCTTAATCTCCTTCTTTGTCAGCACATTATCCTCGGCCTGACAATAAGAGGGGGCTGCACACATTGCCGCTAAGAGCAGCATCAGATTTGTTTTTTTCATTGTGTTATATTTTAATGTTAAAAAAGTCCGTTTTCAGGGGCAAGGGGCAAGCAGCGAGGGCAGGAGATTTCTCTAACCGCTAACCGCTAACCGCAATACATGTTTCGGCTACAAATTTACAATTTAT
>Ga0310690_10009856_pt1 | contig 11950 bp, 11 predicted proteins | sample AusTroGonzalo_MG_2_FD_207661 | JGI IMG/M metagenome (GOLD analysis project Ga0310690, IMG submission 207661) | Bovine rumen microbial communities from tropical cattle in Woodstock, Queensland, Australia - Gonzalo_04 (v2) (version 2) | ecosystem: Host-associated > Mammals > Digestive system >...
CCTCGTTGGAATAGCGTATCATATAGTTCTTTGCCTCAAGCAACGAGACAAGGCGTTCCCAGTCGTTGTCATCCTCTATCTCGTTGATGCGTTTGTACATCACAGATGGTTCAAGGTAGCAATGGCACCCATTCTGGATCAGGTCGTCGGCGAGTGCCTTGACAGGGTCTTCTGCATAGTAAGCGGTGTGCTTGCGGAAATATTCTTCCGGGTTGGAAACCTCGCCTGACATTCTGCGGGTCGGATAGTCGAACTGATCGGTGAACTCACAACTGTAAACGCGGTATGCGTCAGGGTTGGCACGGTAGAACTTGTCGAGTTCCTTTATGCAGGTTTCCTTGAAGGATTCCTTCTGTTTGGATTCTTCTTCGAGAAGCGGCATCAGGTACTTCACCGAGACAAAGAAACATTCTTCGCCGCCTATGGTGCTGATGACACAGTTTGCAAAGAAATCTTTCTTCTCCTTTAACGGGGAGATTTCCCCGCGATTCATTTTGACATACAAATTCTCGTTGGCGAGAAGTTTCAGTCGGATGCTGGTTAAATCTTTTGTTTGCATAACTTGTTGATTTTTAATTGTTGATAGACTTTTTTGTTGGTTCTTTGTCCTTTTAAGACACTGCAAAGATACACATATTTTCCGACATAGCAAGAAAAATAATGTTAAAGAATGTTAATGGTTATTTTTGTGATTCAGCCATGGCATCCGCCCGAATCGATGCCTGTGCAGTTTGATTTCACTGAAATCAAATTCCACGGTGAAGTGCGTCCGCCGCGGCCGATGTACTTCATCACAACTTCACAAAAACAAAAAACCGTGACCCCACTTGGGCGCCACGGCTGCTTATGCAAAACTCAAAACCTTTTCTTATGCGGTTACGGATGCGGAACCTCCGCGCTTCTGTTCGGCGTACATGCAGTTTGCGATGTAGTCAAAGATGGCGTTCCAGTCGGAAGCCTTCGAGAGTTTGTTCTCGCTGTCCTTGATCTTGCGGAGGATTGACCGTTTGTTGGCGAGCATGAAAGCGAGGCGGCTTTCTGCCGAGAGTCCGAGATCCTGTTTCTCGCGGAGTACCCATGCACCGATCAGGTAGGTGAGGGCGCGGGTTCCGAGGGTGTTGTTCGGGTCGGTGACTTGGAGTACGGTCTCCAGTTGCTTGGCGCGGGTAAGGGCGAGTTCAACTTCTTCGTCCGTGAGTTCCAGGGATCCGTTCTTGTAGTTTACCGTGCTGGTTCCATTGTCACGGAAAGCAAGCAGAGCCATGGCGTTGGTAATCTTCGGGAAGAAGATGGTCTTGACGTCCTTGTTTTCCTGGATGGAGTGGCAGAAGCGGCACTTCTTCATGAAGTTGCGCAGGCGGATGTAATGAACGTTGCCAGCCTCCGCATATGCGTTGATGTAGTCGGCGGGTTTCCACTTGACCGTTGCCGAGTTCTCCTCGATGATGGCAAGGAACTCCTTGTCCTCCGGGATGTCCATACTGACGACCTCCAGAACGGCTTTCGATGCCAGTTCAGGATGGTTGCCGATGTAAGCGAGGAAAGCGGCGCGGCGGTGCTGTCCGTCGATGACGTGCATTGTGCGGCGGTTCACAACGATTGGGAAAACGATCTCCCCGTTCTCGAATGCTGCGGTGATTTTCTTCACCTGCTGGATGTTGAGTTCGCGGTTGCGCGGGTGCTTTTTCAGGTTCTTCACCTCGTCGAGGGTGAGGATCATGCTTTTCAGATTCAGTGTCTGGTACATAACTTGTTGATTTTTAATTAATAATTTTGGTTTATTGACGTTTTGTCTTTTTGTTCGACGCTGCAAAAGTACAACTATTTCCGATTCTGACAAAATCTTTTTTCTTAAAAAATGTTAATGGTTGCCATGGAACCATTGCTGTCATTGTGTATATGATATATGGGAGCCATGTCTGCCGGAGACCACAGAGGCTGAAGCGGGCAGCCGCCTTCGCTCCAAGATTTGATTTCACTGAAATCGGAATTATGGCTGTGTCCCGACCACGCGTGCGTGTATATGTGTGCGTGTGCATAATGCGTGCGCGCATGCGCAATAACCCGCACCCTGTAATTTGATTTCACTGAAATCAAACTTTACTCGCACGCAGGCGCACGCGTGTGAGAGTCTCATCTCCGCCAGGGATCCTCGAACATTCCATATCTTGCTGTGCAAGATATTACCATGCTTGTGTGTGCGTGTGTATGTGCATATGCGTACACACTGGCGAGATAATCCTACTTCTTATGGAAGCCATGGCTGTTGCTCGCCACTTGGCGAGATTCTTGGCGAGAAAAACGCAATGATACCCTACCGCAGCATATATTATTATATTTCGCGCGGGCGCGTGTGCGCGTCATGGTTTTTCGTGTTTTCATTTCTGTAAAGTGTTGATAATGTTAAAAATAAAATTTTCAGTCAAAAATCGGGGATCTTGGCTGGAAATCGACAGTGGAATGGGGAGCAATGGCACCATTGACTGCAAAAACAGCAGAATGTTCGACTGAATTTGCAGTAGAGTTCGGATAACCTGTTGTCAAATTGGATTTTTGGCAAGATGGCAACAGGTTATTCGCAAAAATTTGTATCCTGGAGAGTTTTATTCGCGAAAATTTGTTGATTTTGGATGACTGTCATAAGAAATTTGCAATGGTAGGATGGAGATAGGTTGCCATGACGCCCAGAATAGCCCGTTTTTAGCCTATGTGAGCGATTTTCTCCGATTGGGTGGTAAGTTGTAGCCAAAAATAATTTGAAGCGAAAATAAGGGCGTTTTACGAGGTCGGTTTCCGATTTCAGTGAAATCAAATTCCCGGGAACGAGATGCCGTTGGTGACTCTACACCGCCAATTAATTTTTCTGGAAAAATGTTTTTCGGATCGTTCACAGAAAAATATAAGAAAACTTCACAGAAACTTTTTCAAAATAAAAGTCAAAAACTTTTGCAAAACTTTTGACATTTTATTTCCAAAAATAAAACGAGAAAGATTCCCAAAAGTTTTTCAGAAATCTTTCTCAAAAATTATGTCAGGAAGTTGCAGAAATACTATCTTCGGAACACACGGCTTATCGGAGTCGAGTCCGGCTCCCTCTGTATGAGTCCCTCCAGTTTCTCCCCGTAGACTCTCATATTGATTTCGTCCATCAGGAAGATCACCTCCTGCAAAGGGAAATCCCGCATGAAATGCTGGTCGCAGAACTTCATCAGTCCATCGACTGAATGATCGGGGTTCCTTCTCCAGTTCCTTTCTGTTGTACACCACAGCATAATATGTTCCTTTTGCGCAACTGCCATTGTCACATAGCACTCATCCACGGATTTCGTGACAGTCGGTGCCGTGATGATCAGCGGTTCCTCGAAAACAAGTCTTCTTTCTTCGAGTGAATGCACCGCTTCATAGGCATGACTGACAGCGAGGTCGCGTATCTGCATCCTCGCTGTCCTTATTGTCTGCAAAAGGTAGTGTATCTTCTGTAGCTGCTTTACGCTCATTGCTCGGTTTCCTCGATTTCGATTTCGTCTTCCTCTTCTGGTATGTATCCCCAGAGGTCGCAGGCGAACTTGTAGCGGTCATCCAGAGGCATTTCCTCGTGGTTGGATGTTCCAGCCTGGTATGACACACGTCCGCAGTTGTTGCCCAGATCCTCGTCGGCGTATTCGACCTTGATGACAGCATCGGGGACCATGGCGGACAATTTCAGGTACGCTCTTTCAGGCATAGCCCAGGCGGTCTGGAAAGAGTAATATCCGATTTCAGGATCACCCTCGACCTCATAGCAGTCCCATTTGGTTCCCCAGTGTTTGATACACCACGGATACCAGTCGGGATAGCCGTGCTTGGCGATGTTCTCGATGTACTGATAGGCGTTGTCGGCGCTCACGTTGTCATCCAGAACAGGATCGCCGGTCTCCGGATCGTTGGAAAGGTGGTCGAGAAGCAGGACTCCCACCTTCTCCTTGATTGGGTTGTAGGTGTAGGGAACTTCGACGATGTTGTTCAGCACAGCCTTCTTGTCCTCGGCTTTGCGGAACATATATGCAGCGATGTGCTGTGCAATGGAACTCGATCCGATTGAGTTCACGTCACAAAGCTCTTTCGGGCAGGGGCAGATGGACTGCAAACTGAAAACGGTTTCCTCGCCGTGTACGAGCTGTGCGATTTTGTTGAGGGTTTCCTTTGAAGCCTCAATGTGTACTTGGTTGATGATGTGGTTCGGCATAACTTGTTGATTTTTAATTGTTAATTGATATTTGTTGATTTACTTTGATGCTGCAAAGATACGAACTTTTCCAAATACAGCAAAATTTTATTTCCTAAAAGATGTTAAAGGGAGCCACGGCGGTGTGGTGAATATGTGATTGGCGATTGGTCGCCATGGCTCCCATTGTTGTTCACTTGAACCATCCTTCGTATTCCTCGTCAGTGAGCCATACGGTCACGAACTTGTACCAGGCATCGAAACACTCGTTGTCATTGAGACAGGTCTCGAAGTCTTTCAGTGTATAGACATCGGCACTCCCGGCGGCGTTGATGTTCTGAACGGCGAACTTGTAAGCGGATTCGTCATCCTGCTTCTCAACCCAGTCGCGGGTGAAATTCTCCACGCTGAACGCGCAGACGATAATGTGCTTGCGCTTCTCCTGCATCGGGGAGATTGTGAAGTAGGGAGACTTTTTGCCGTCTGTGTCGATTTTGATCTCCATCCTGTTTTCACACAGGGAGTCCGACAGTTCCTTGTAGAGCATCTTGTCATTCTTCCAGAGATCAATCAGGGTGTCATAGTCGGGCATACCCTTTTTGATAATGATTATGTAACTCGTGTTCGTGAGTTCTTCCACGAGCCTTTGAACGGTTTTCATACGTTCAAGTTCTTCTTTTGTGTAAGCGTGCGGAGGCATAACTTTGTCGGTTTTTGTTGGTTAATATTCTTTTGAAATCGGATGCAAAGATACGAACTTTATTTGATATACGGATGAAAAATAATGTTAAAGATTGTTAATAAAATATAAATGGTTGATAATCAGCAGATGAGAACGAAGGTCAACCACAAATTTGATTTCAGTGAAATCGAAATACTGGTTGAAGACCGCTGCGATTCTTGGCAGGATGTAGATTTTTTGACAATAAAAAAGGATCCCCGGCGATGGGGATCCCTGAAAAAAATTTGGTGAATGTCTTTCTTACTTCTCGTTCTCGGCTGCGAGGATTTCCTGCAATGGCTTCCAGCCGTCCCACTCGTAGCCGCCGTCGTTGCACAGCCAGCCTTCGGGCGTCAGCAGGTACTGGTATTCCTCGTCGGGGATCTGGTCGATGGTATCCACTTGGCGCGGCTTGGTATCCTTCCAGGGTTCGTTTTCCCTCCAATAGTGGTAGGGGACAATCTCGTTGCCGTTGATGGTGGACTCGTCACCGAACAGGATCAGGTTCAGAGCCTTGTCGTAGTCGTTGTACTTGTTCAGCAGGGTTTCGCCGACTCCGGCGGGGTATCCGTCCCAATGGTGGTAGATGCCGATGTACTCCTTCTCGATTGTGGTCGGTTCAATCTTCACACCTTTGAGCGGGTTGAACGGCTCGGGCAATTTGCCGATTTCCGGGGTGATGGTCTGACCTTTGGTTTCAGGGCGAACCTGGATGAAAATTCTGCTTCTTGTTGCCATGGCTTTATAATTTTATTGGTTGATAATTTCGTGTGTCATTCTGCGAATATTCGCAAGCATCATGTTCTCCGAATAGAACCGCAGCGCGGAAACATTTTCAGAGCAGGAATCATATCCTTTTTCTTCGAGGATCTCTTTGTGGAACTTCTCGTAAGAGACTTTCCATTCGGCGAACTGCTCCCCTGTGATTGGTTCAATCTTATCCAGATAGGAGACGTTCATATTGTCGGATCCGCAGGTGCAGTCCCCTGTCTCATCGACAGGATGTCCTATATGGATGTACTCATAGCGGGCGTCCGTTGTAATGGATCCGATTAACACTCTACCGGTGTCAAGGGTTATCTTTGCGACGCACCCTTCCAGTTTTTCTACATCTTGAAATTGCATAACTTGTTGGTTTTTAATTGTTGGTTGTATTCTTTATTTCCTTTTCGATGATGCAAAGATACAACTATTATTTGACATGGAGAAAAAATAAATGTTAAACTTTGTTAACGGGTGTCACGGCTGCTCGTATATTATATGATTGGTGTATTGGTGAAACGGTGATTGGTCGCCATGGCTCCCTTGCAAATTATCGGCAATAATTTCCGTTTACTGCCGAAAATTTGATCAGGGTGTCTTGCAGGAGAACCGTGTGATGGCAAGGGTTTCGAGATGCTGAAGACCCGGTCGGGTTTTTGATTTCACTGAAATCAAATTTTTCTTGGGGTTATTTCCGATTTCAGTGAAATCAAATCTTTGAGCGAAGGCAGGACTTGCCGGAAAATAACTTTTAACAAAGTTTAACACGGGACATTCAAAAATTGTTCGTACTTTTGCCGTCGGAAATTTGAGAGTCAAATTGTCTTTATACAATGATTTACAATAAGTTACAAGATAATTGATTGTATAAATCGCTGGTATCCAGTGAATTGATGTCATATATGGGCGTCATGGCTGGATTGCTGTATGGTAGACGATGACTGTCTGCAATGGCTCCCTTGATTCCGTGTAGATATTAGTGTGCGGATAACCTTGATTCCGTGTAGAGACACTTGACTGTTGGATGGTCGCCATGGCTACCTTGAACACTTTTTGGTTATAGTGTAACACATTTTCCGTTAGTTCCACATTAGCGAATATACACAAAAAGTGTTAGTGTATGCACAAAAAGTGTTAGATTCTACTGGTCACCACGGCTCCCTGTAAAACAAAAATCCCGAACCATTCGGGACGGATCGGGATGACATATGGTGATTTTTGAAGTGGTGTTTCTGGGAATCCTGCGAAGATATTTATTTCGGAATGTTTATTAAAATTTGCAAAAATATCTAACAATGTTTAGATAATCATACATTATCAGGGTTTCTTTAGATATTAGGCAAATTTGCCTATTATGTAACAAAATAGGCAAATTTACCTAATTTTTGCCGTGGGTGTTACGGTTGTGTTGATGGAAAATTTTACCCGGGAAATATGGCATTAGTGGAAAATTTTGCCCTGTCTTTTTGTACATAAGTGGAATTTTTCGGTGTCTCTTTCGGATGGATCAATGTATGTTTACAACCATAAGTTGTGAATGGGTGCCATGGCTGGAGGGTGATATTATTTGGACGGTGAGATTGTGAGACAGTGGGGATGAATGGGTGGTGAGTGGAGGTGTAGACATGACTCCCTGTGGAGAAAACTTTGCAAATATTTTCTCCAGAAATTTACGAGGTTATTTTGCAAAAATTGCCGAGAAAAAATCCGAAAAAGAAACACACAAATATTTGCAAAATTTGTGTGTGGTTTTACCACAAAATTTTGCAAAAATAAAGTCGGAAATTTTTGAGATTTTTCCGACTGAAAATTTTCTTGAAACGTTTGCTATTCTTCCTCCGGTCCCCTTTCGACGTATCCTGTCAGGTCGTAGTCGAAGAATACCTTTGCGGCGGCCGTCTGGAACTGCCATTCGTAGTATTCACGGATCGTCATAACGCTGTCTGAATCCACCTCTGTCTGGTAAGGGTTGTCGGCGTCAGGATCCAGGTCGCTCAAATCAATGTCGTTCAAGTCGAGGACTCTGCACCATTCACCGGAGGCGAGAGGCTTCGTGTACACCCCGGCGAGCTTGTAGATGCTCTCGTCGTCGGTGAAGTATATCTCGAACTTTATGAGAGTGGTTGCGGCACTGGGGAACGATGCCGATATTGACGCGTCTGGTACCTGCAAGTCCTGTCCGAACTGCTTCACCGTGGATATGATCCTGTATATGTAGATGTTCTCGTCCCTTTTTTCTGAAATGTAGCCTGACATGTTGACTGTGTGGAATTTGGGTTATTTATTTGATTTCACTGAAATCAAAAAGTTGGAGACAGAGGTGCGATTCTGTTTTGTTTATAAAGCAAGAAACAAAACAAAAGGGATCCCCGGTGGTGGGGATCCCAAAATACAGTTATGAAGAATGTCTCTAAAGGGTGTTGTAGTGTGCGGTGTCTTTCATTTCGCGGAGTGTCCGTATGAATCCGTATGACAACAGTCTTTCCAGCCAATCCTCGGAAAACGTTTTTCCCGTCTTCCACGTTCCGTTTGGTTGCAATCCGCTTGACAGCCATTCGCCGTTTGGTTGCCTCGTGTACCGTATAATCTCGTGGTAGTTCCTGGGTGCGGGCGGGTAGTATATCTTTGCATAGAACACGTCGCTGTCATCAGGTATCCAGTCTATCCTTGCAGGATCATTGTCCGTTTCAAAATCGAACACATTCGCGTCGAACATAGGAACCAATGACACTATGCACTGTTGTGTGTTTACCATCTTTTCAAGTTCCTGTGTGGTGATGGGATGTTTTGTGTCAAGCCGATCCTCCCACATACCGTTTCCGATGTTCTTGTACCTAATGATGCGGCAGATGTGACCTGTCCATTTCCACGGGCGTTCTCCCAAATTCTTTGTCTTTATCCAAAGATATTTCGCCGTTGTGTCGATTTTGCTGGGTATATCCAATGTTAATTGTGTCCCTTTCATGGCTGTATGGTTTTAGTGTGCATATACCGCTGTCTTGTTTCCGCGCTTCATGCAGCGGCGGCACTGTGCGCAGGTGATGCCGGTCTCGTGTCCGCTTTTGTCGATGGCGGGGCAATGCGGCAGGTTTGCAAAGGCTCCCACGGCGTCAGTGTGGTCGTCATAGACAAAGAGGTTGGACTGGTCGAGAAGCGACTTGAACACTTCCCTGTCAAGTTCCGACATTTCGTGCTGGCAGGTCTGGAGGTTGTCGTGCCACACGCTCATATTGATTACGAGATTTTCAGGCAGTGTGCGGTCGTAAGTCTCCATATAGTCGATGATGGTGTCGAATGCTTTAGTGTAGATGTAGAACACGATGTCGGGGTTGTCGCTGCAGATGTTGCAGTAGAGCTTGAACTGGTTCACACTCTCAATTTCGCCCGATGTGTGCAATCTGAAATAGCGCACGATGTTCTTTTTGCAGTACTCATTGATTTCCGTGCGTACCTTGTCGGGATCGTTGCGCATGATGACGGTGTTCTTTCCCCACGCTGCAATGACGGAGTTGTGGTGGAAAAGAGCCGACTTGATCGCATAACAGGCTGACTTGCAGGCGGCACAGCGTCCCTTGCAGGTTCCCGTGATGTTCGTCATCAACTGTCCTTTTGAGTTGCGCAGGGGTTCGTCGCCTGGCAGGGTGTTGAACTGGGGAATGTTTCCGAGTTTCCCGTTGCCCTTGCTGATGCTGATGTGGAGCTGTCCGTTGTCGTAAATCGGATACTTGGGATTTTCATTGTTGGTCTTCATAACTTGTTGGTTTTTAATTGTTGGTTAAAATTTGTTGGTTTGTTTCCTTTTTGTTTGATGGTGCAAAATTACAAAGGTTTTTTGATATGGAAAATTTTTATTTCCTAAATAATGTTAAAAGATTTGTCAAGCGTTTCCAAACATTTGTGTTCCAATGAATTTGTCGCACATATAATAATGGTGGCACTGCACGAAAAAGTTGTAGCCGTGAGTCGCAAAGAATTCCTCCAGCGTTTCACCTTTCAGCAATGTGAATATGAAATGTGCATAGTCGGGGGTGAACTGCAATGAATAGTGCTGCTGGTAGAACTTGCCTTCGAGGTGTTCCATATCGTATTCGTGGATCTTCCTGAACACAATGTTCGCAAAGGCTTCCTTCGTGAGCGCGTCGCCATAGTATATCATATTCGATATGTTGAACGATCCATTCTTCTTCTGTGCTGCCATGGCTTCCTTATAGGGCTTGGTCGGGATGTAGCATATCCCTACACCGGCGACATAGGCATATTCGTCTATGTAGAATTTCTGCTTCGAGTTGTGCATATGCAGGACGGCGTCGCCCTGCTGGGATACAACTTCATAGTATCCATTCTTGTAGTACTGTATTTCCTGCTGTGCCATGGCTATGCCGATATTCTTTGATCCTGCTCCATATGCTTGCGCAGTTTCCGCAGGCTCTCGTTGATAATCTGTCTCACGCGGGTTTCAGTGACCTGGAGTTCCGACGCTATCTTGAACACGCTCTTTTCCACGCTGTCGATACCGTAGAACATTTTTATGACGCTCTTTTCCCTCGGTTTGAGAATGTTCATCGCGGCAAGCACAATCGCCCTTGTGTGGTCGTTCTCGATTTCACCCTCATAGGTATTGTCGGACTGTGTGCGCTCGTTGAAGTCGTTGCTGTCCTTGTATGTCTTTTCACGGATTGAACTGTGAGAGACTTCCGCGTCGCTCATTTCATTGGTGGAGACATAACCCAAATCATATAGCATATGCCTTTTTATGGTGAACGGCATCTTGTGGTTGCTCTCCAGCAAATCGATGAGTTCGTCCTCGGTGGGGTATCTTCCGTTCATTACGAAGAAAAGGTTCCTCTCCCTCGATATGACAGTGCCGATGCGCTTCTCATAGTCCGCCTGTACATGCTGTGCGGTGGAATAAAGATATGTGTTCATATTGCGGCGTATGTACCATATCATATAGGTGATGAACTTGTACCCTCTCGAAGGATCGTATTTCTCCAGGGCTTCCATCATTCCGATGTTGCCCTCCGCTACAAGATCCATAATCAGCTCCGAATCCGTCGTGAGCTGCTTCGCCGTCTTGTAGATCAGGCGCTGGTTAGCCATCATAATGTCAGCCAGGATCTTCTCCTTCTTCTGGGGATCCTTTTCCTGTGAATAAGCCTTGAACGCCTCCTGTTCCTCCTCCGGTGTCAGGGGTTTGTAAGGGCGTATGTCGTTCAGGTATCTCTCGATGTTGGGAGTCCTTGTAACGATTTTCTGCCCGTCTGTTGTTGCTTGGAAAATCATAATACTCAATATTTTACTTGTTGGACTTGTTGATTGTTTTTGTTTGTTTCGATGCTGCAAAAGTACACACAATTTTTGATATAGGAAAATCTTTTTTCTTAAATAGTGTTAAATAATTTTTGTGTACTGGTTCTCTGTCAGATAGAAAACAGTGTAACCTAAAATGGTTTCATTGCTGAAAAGTAACCGTTTTAAGTTACATTGGATATAATATAAAAAGCGGATCCGGATTCCACAGAGGCTGAAGCGGCGGAGGATCCTGCAGTGGCAATTTCGATTTCAGTGAAATCAAATTTATCCGTGGCGAGATGCTCTGTCGTCTTGGCTGTGGTGATGAGATGTGATGTATGCGTGGCAAGACTCGGTCTGAAGACTGGTGAGTTTTGATTTCACTGAAATCAAATTACACCACGAATCGACTGACTCTCAATCCAGTGAGAAAAAGATCAAAAATTTTTTCGTGAAATCTTTTTCCGTTTGTGAAAATTTGCTGTATATTTGCAATGTCGAAACGGGAGGAACAGAGAGCCGTTCCCCAGGCGACCATCCGGTCCCGTTGTTGGTTTGGGACTCGCAACCACTCGGCCGCCATTTTCAGCCCCGCACCTCCTTTTGCCGGGCATCATCCGCTCCACCTCCCGTCTATCGTAACTTGTTGGTTGGAACCGTCGCACCTCCTTTTTGTTTCCCTGCGACGGTTCCTTTTTTGTTTGTGGATCCACCCTACCATTCTGCACAGAAAAAGCTTATGGCAGCAAAATGCGATATGCTGCCATGAGCCAAACAAAATCTTTATGTTATGACAAGGTTATTTATCAGCAGTGTACGGCGAGTTCGTCGATGTCGGAAGGGGTTGCGGTGTTGTCCTTGATTGTGCATTCCACCGTGGCTCCCTCGCGCTTCTGCTTCGCTTTCTCGGCAAGCTCGTTGTACGAGTACAGTTTCTCAGCAAACTTCTCACGTGATACCCTGATGTACGA
>Ga0310690_10009858_pt1 | contig 11950 bp, 8 predicted proteins | sample AusTroGonzalo_MG_2_FD_207661 | JGI IMG/M metagenome (GOLD analysis project Ga0310690, IMG submission 207661) | Bovine rumen microbial communities from tropical cattle in Woodstock, Queensland, Australia - Gonzalo_04 (v2) (version 2) | ecosystem: Host-associated > Mammals > Digestive system >...
TACTATCCCATAGATTTCAACAGCTTCGGCATACGCTCGAACGTATCGGGCGTGGGCTACAACATCGCGAAGGCGCTTACCGTACTCGGCGACGAAGTCCGCCTGTGCTCTTACATCGGCGCCGATGAAGAGGGCGACAGGGTCATCGCGCACATGAAGAAGGACGGCATAGACAGCTCCGATATCGTCAGGAGTCTTGACAGCACTCCGGTATCGGCTGTGCTGTACGACCCCGACGGCAGGCGTCAGATATACTGCGACCTCAAGGATATCCAAGACCAAACAGCCGACCCGGAGGTATCCGCAAAACGTCTTACGAACTGCGACGCCGCCATCCTGTGCAACATCGGCTTCAACCGCGCTCAGATAATCATGGCGCGCGAGCTTGGCGTGCTGACGGCGACGGACGTCCATGTCCTCGGGGATATAAACGACGACTGGAACCGCGATTTCATGCAGAACGCGGACATCCTCTTTTTGAGCGACGAGAACCTCCCCTGCCCTGCCCGGGACTTCATCAGACAGCTGTATGAGCGATATCGAAACAGGGTCATCGTCATCGGCATGGGCGCGAAGGGCGCGATGCTGCTGGACGAGTCGGACGGCGATATCCGCGTCATACCGGCGTACACGGGCATGAAGGTGGTGAACACGGTGGGAGCAGGCGACGCGCTGTTCTCGGCGTTCATGCACTTTTATCTCAAAGGACATACGGCGTATGAGGCGCTGAGAAGAGCCGTGGTCTTCGCCGGCGTCAAGACCGCCTCCAACGGCGCCTCGGTGGGGTTCATCAGTGAAGCGGATGTCGAGAGCAGACTTACTATGTAACGTATGGATTTACCGTAGGGTGTACTAAAAAACCTCCTGTATCATCGCGATGCAGGAGGCGTTTTTATGCCCCGCATAGGGCACGGTCTGTCGCCTGATCCGGACTTTGTGATCGATGCAGCTTAAGACATCATCAAAACTTCATAGTATGGTGTACTGAAAACTCCTCACTCTTAACTCCTCACTCCTAACTCCTAACTCCTCACTCCTCACTCCTAACTCCTAACTCCGAATATGTACCGGCAAAGCATATGCCCTGCCGGTAAACACGATCTTACTTAAGACCCTTTTCGTAGGACTCGATCATCTTCTTAGACGCTTGACCTGTACGGCATACAGGTTTTATAAGGGTTTTTGAGAGTTTGTCGCCTGTATTGAGCTGTATCTCGAGCCGCATACCGTGCTCCTCGGGATAGACCAGTATTTGTTTAATGAATCTGTCAACAAAGCTGCGGTCAAGCTCGTCCTCGCTAAGACTTTCCTCCGCCAAGGTGAGGATGGAGCGGATCTGCGCGAGCTGCTTGGAGATATCCTTTCTGCCGCTCAGCTGATCGGTGATCGCTTCGATCTCCTCTTGAAAGCGTTTAATCTCCTCATCGCACTCGGCGGTCATCCGTACGAATTCGCTGTCGGGGAATTGTCCGTCGATGTTGAGCTGCAGGAGCTTTTGCTTTTTCTTCTGCTCATTGGCGATACTCTTGTTGAGCGCGTCGATACGGTTCGCGCCTTCGCCGGATTTCAATAGATCCTCGGACAGCTTCATGATCAGGTCAGACAGCTCCTCGATATTCTGCTGACCGGATTTGAATACATCCAGCAGGATCGGGACGATCTCTTTTTCATAGATCGTCATAGCAGGGCAACTGTCCTTGCCGTTTTTAATCTTGCCCGAACAGCGCCACGCGGAGTTGGCTGTGCCCTTTCTGCTGACCGTATCTTTGCGGTAGAAGGGCTGTCCGCAGTGGGCGCAGATCAGCTTACCTGTCAGCAGGTTGTTGTGATTGGTCTTGTTTTGCTTTTGGATCACGTCGAGGCTGCGGAGCTTCAAGACTTCGTTCGCCCTCTCCCACAGCTCCTCTGATACGATCGCGGGTACGACCTCGCCGCTCTCGTCCTTATAGATCACCCATTCGTCCTGTGGGAGAAAACGCTGTTTCTTCGTGAACATATCGACGACCTGCACCTTGTTGCCGACATAATAGCCCATGTACTTGGGATTCTTGATGATGTTCGCCATCGTGGTGTGCGAGAACTTGTTGCCCCTCGTATTGCGAACGCCCTTGTTATAGAAGTAGGTCTCGAGATTCTTCATGCTGTATTTGCCGGTCGCGTACAGCTCGAACAGCTCCCGAACGACAGGCGCCTGTTCCTCGTCGATATACAGCCGCTTGTTCGCCTTGCGGTAGCCGAAGATATTGCTGTTGCCCAACACCACGCCGTTTTTGATCGCCTGATGATGTCCCCAACGGACGCGCGAGCTGATCTTGCGGCTCTCGTCCTGCGCCATCGAAGCCATGATGGTCAGACGGAACTCGCTGTCCTCGTCGAGCGTATTGATGTTGTCGTTCTGGAAGTATACCGCTACGCCGTTACTTAGCAGCTTGCGCGTATATTGGATACTGTCGAGCGTATTTCGGGCGAATCGGGAGACCTCTTTGGTGACGATCAGATCAAACTGCCCCGACAGCGCGTCGTCGATCATCTCGTTGAATTTCTCGCGCTTTTTGGTCGTCACGCCGGAGATGCCCTCGTCGATGTAGCCTCCGGCAAATTCCCAATTCGGCATATCGCCGATGTACTCGGTGAAATATTTTTTCTGGTTCTCGAGGGAGTTTAACTGTTCCATAAAGTCCGTACTGACGCGCGCGTAGTATGCGACCCGCAGCGGCAGATCCTTGAAGCTGATCCCGTCCTTCTTGATTTGATTCCTGACCGATAGTATGTCCATGTATCATACCCCTTTCGTATTATGATAATCCAATCTTCATTATAAACGGCCACAGCCTCCTTTGCATTAGGAGGCTGTTTCCTGTTTTAGTAAATTTTTCCTTAAGCCGCCTTGTGATACATCCGCACAAGCTCGCGGTCGATCATCGACAACAGCTTTTTGTACTGTTTATCGTCAAGCAGACCGTTTTTGTAGATCGCTCGCGCGAAATGCTCCAGCCACACGCGGTCGAGGTCTTTATTTTTGATTGATGCAGTGTTACTCGTATGCGTTCCTCCGATGCTCCGTAATAATACTAACTTGGGTACAGTATTATTTTTGGTAGATTCATCCTCAGTATTCATATTCGAGTATGGATCAGTTGTTATCTTTTCTTTGTTGTGATCGTTACTTTTTTGACCGCAAACATTCGACATATTTTGCATGTCCCCCTTTTTTTTTAATGCCAAATGGCATTAAGGACCTTTAAGGGAAAGAAAACCCACAGTTTAATTATAACAATTTCTCCTGATTTCGCGAAGCGGCTGAACTGACGAAAAGCGTCAGCTAAAAAAGCAACCTTCCGTGCTAAACGACGTATGTCAACCGTCAACTGTCAACCGAGGGTAAAAACTTTTTATCGTGTTTATCTGCCCTTATTGTTTTTATTATATTTTTTCTTCTGTTTTTAGGTTTACATGGTTTACAAGTGATGAAAAGCCACTGTTCATCAGGTTTTGCGCTGTCAACCGGACACGCGTGTCCCTGTCAACCAAATGTCAACCGGAACGTCAACCAAGCCGATAAACGATCATTCAAATGGCAGATCGTCATCGGGTGTGATAACCTTGTCTACCTTTATGTCAACCGGCGTAGGCTCCTTGATTCGTTCCCAGCCCTTTTGTGAACCGTACTTGCCGTAACGCTTCGGGTTTTTATATGCCTTCCAACCTTTGATAGCGCCGTTCGCGATACCTGTGTTCATGATCTCGCAGATCTCGCGGGTCTCCCATGCGGCAGGCTGATTGAATGTGTTGCCGAGCGCCTCGGCGTAGAGCATTTTCGAGCAGACCCTGTCGCCCGTGAAGTCGTCTAAGAAAGCATAGATCATACCTGCACAAGTATCCTCCTGCATGAAGTCCTGCTGATGAGCCCGGAGCTGATCGTCCATCTCGGCGCTGAAAGTCAGCTTATAGTCGTCGCTGTTGTACATCACCATCGCCTCCGCCCACATTTGGGCAATGTATTGCCTTGATTCAGATTCATTTTCGAGGATGTGCACCTCCGCTTTTTCAGGATAGACAGTCACAGGAATGAAGCGGCGATTCCCTGTGCGGTCACGAGGTAAGAAATCCTGACGGTTTGTTGTCCCGGCAAAGACGCATTGGCGCAGCCTGTCCGCCGGATGGGTCTCATACGGCACCTTGTAGGTCTCCTTCTGGCGACTAAGGAATGACTTGATCTCCTCGATGCTTTTGGCGTTCGCGGTGGCAATCATCTCGGACATCTCGATGATCCAATGTCCCTGCAATTTCCTGTATACATTTTCATCATCCAGCTTTCGCAGGTCGTCCGAGAACCATTCGTCCCTGATTGCCATAAAGCGGAAGAAAGTAGATTTACCTGCGCCCTGACCGCCGACCAAGCACAGCATAATCTCGAACTTGCACCCCGGTTCGAAAACCCTTTTGATCGCGCCCATCATAAATAGTTTCAGCGCCTCATAATTGTATTCGTTTTCCTCGCTGCCTAAGAAACGGTGTAGAGCGTATCTGATTCGTTCCTTGCCGTCCCATTTCAGGGAGTTGAGGTGAACCTGTATCGGATGGTAGCAGTTTTCATTAGCGACGATTTCAAGGGCGCTCTGCACCTTCTTTTCATTCGTCAGACCATAGCTTTCTTCAAGGTATAACAGCAGGTAGTCCATATCCAAGTCCGTCAGCAGAGAGCCTGTCCGCTTCCACCACAACGGCTTAATGATATCCACCCTCTCCGTCAGGAGATTTCGGGCGATCACTCCTTTTAGCTTTGGATCGGATTGAAAGACCGTCACGCAGTTGCGAATACTGTTCTTGACGTCGCCCTTTTGATAGACCTCGAGTGAACCCTTGATCTGCTCCGTTGTTTGGTTATTGTTTGTATCGGTCGTGTTCTTATCTCCCCTCAATAGTTTTGTTTCGTTGTATTTGTTGCTCCGGCTCGCGCTCGTTGATAACGCGGCCGACTTGGTATTGCACCTGACGCAGCTTTGCCAAATCCTCTTTCAACGGTTTGTACTGTTCTTTCAGCCGGGCATATTCTGCCCGAAGATCGTCATACTCGCGTTGCCAAGCTTTGACATTGATCGGCTTGTCGCCAAGTTCTTCCCTCAGCACACGGCGGACAGCGTAGAATTGCCGCAACTCAGAGTCGTGCTCGTGTTTATACTTCTCTCGCTTCTTCGTCCATTTGATACTGTTCAGCTCATCATGGATCGGCTTCAAGCGGTGATAGATCTCAGCGCTGCGGATCAGCTCACTGAGCTGTTCCATACGTTTTGATTTTGCCTTCATCCTGCCTTTCAGCGTATCGAATGAAGCGTCCAAAGCGGATAATCGCGATTGCAATTCATCCACCGTCAAAAGATTATTGTCGCGCAGATAGTTGATGACCTCGGTCATCTTTTTCAGATTTCCGACCTTGCCTTTTTGACTGTAGGCGCCTGAGCTTCTCTTGACATAATAGTCGGTTAGTAGATCAACGAGATTCGGCGACTGCGGCTTAGACAGCTCTTTTCTGACTTCCGCGAGCCACGAGAATAAGGATTTGATCTTCTTTGTGACGTCGCGTATCAAGCGGTTGGTCGCCTTGATCCAGCGGTTCAGCTCACCCTTATCGGTTTTGATCCCTTTTGCTTCCATCTGACAAACGGTCGGACCCTCATGGATAGTCGGGATCAGGTCGAGCCCCTTCCGCTCATACGAGCGGTGGTCGACACGGACGTCCAAGCCTTTCCGCTCAAAAGCGTCATTCACCATTTCGCACCATGCTTTCCGCCAAGCCTCTAAGGTTTCTGGAGTGTGCCAGTCGGTAGTCGCAACGGCGTTGAACTTCGGATTACCGTTACTATCCAAGATGGGATCTCCGTTTTCATCAACCAAGTATTCCCGCTTTTGCTTATGTCCCCACGTTCCGTCGGGATTGATTGGACGCATGGTCGTCAGAACGTGAAAATGAGGATTCGGGATCCCACCGTCACCCTTGTCCGGCTGATGGATGGCTACATCAGCAATCATCCCTTTGCTGACGAAATTCCTCTGTACAAACTCTCTTGCCAACTCGATGTTCTCCTCCATCGTCAATTCGTTTTGCAGGGCAATATCAAAACTGTAAGCGAGCTGTGCTTTCTTGTGCCGCTCCGCGTGCTCTATCGCGTTCCACAGTGTCGCCCGGTCCTGATACTCAGGCGGAGCGTGAGGCGGTAAAATGATTTCAGAATGGATAACGCCTCCTTTCCTTGTGTAGTCGCTGTACTCGCCGTAGTAATCGCTGTACAGCCTTTCACCGGCACGGTACGCTGCCGCGGCGATAGCGCTCTGCCCGGCGCTCCGCTTGATTTGCTTGACACAGAAATGATAGAGCGCGATCTCAGTCACCGTCCTCGATGATACGATACTTCTCAGTAGCTCTCTCCACCAGTTCTTGAACAGCATCTAATTGATAGATCTGCTCTGCCAGCAAATAAAAATCTTCCTGAGATAGATACTCGGTGTCCGGCATGATGGTCTCGACCGCTACGCCTTTGAGTATCAGGCGCTTGTTACGCTGCTTGCGCTGCGCCTTCTTTAGGTAGGACGCGCGGTTTTGCAGTCGGGTCAGCTTATGCTGTTCCTGTTCGAGCTGACGCTCGGTTGTTTCGCATTGCTTTTCCAATGCATTTGTTTTGGTTTTCAGATTTCCACTCTCCTTTAAAATTAGGGTTAGCCGCATACGCGGCGCAAGGGTTCCCTTGTACGGAGCTGTGCGAACGAAAGCTTTTCGAAAAAGCCTCCTCGCAGAGCGCACATACATTTGATGTATAGAAGTGCGCCCTTACTCCGTAAGGGAGTTAGTTTGCCGCTCTACCCGGGAGTCGTTGTCCTGCCCCCCTGCTTTGAGGGGCGTATCCCGACATTGGTACGCTGAATGCGATACTTCGCCTGCCGGTCATATCCTCCCGGACGGTCATTCAATTGTGAATGCAGTCCGATTGGCGAACCACTGTCTCTATTCTACTCACAAAGTTCAAAATTCCGAAAAGCTTGCCAAATCTGCAACTTTTTTCGCGTTCGACTTTTTTCGATTAACAAATCCGCAACTCCGAAGTATCATTAAATCGAAAAAATACGAGGAGGCGTATATCATGCCATTATTACCCGGGACGCCCGGAGAGAGGATCTCCGATCTGTGCAACGGCAGACATATATCGCAAAAGGAATTGGCTAAGAGGATCGGCTTATCCGCTCCTCAGCTAAGCCGCATCGTCAGCGGAGAAACAAAGACGCTCAGCAGCGATATCCTGATCGCCGTCGCGAAAGAGTTTAAGGTATCTTCTGATTACATACTGGGATTATCCGAGGTCAGTGCTCGCAAAAGCTATGATATATTCGAGTTGGGATTTTCCGAAGGAGCCGCAAAAGGTCTTGTGACCGGAGCGGTGGATATGGAGATACTCAATCGGATGTTGGAGCATAAACAATTTCCCAAACTGACAAACTTGATCCGTATCTATTTCAAGGATACGGCGGCGAGAGGGATCATGACTCGGAACCAGATCATCGACATGGCGACAGCCTCATTATCCGATTTTGTCAAAGAGCACCCGGACAAACGAGCGGAGGTGCGAGAGGATCTGCAATTCATGAGCGCGCAAAAGCTGGGCGAGCATGAGGCGGAGATGGAAAAGATCAAGAGCATATTTCTTTCTATTTTGAGAGACATAAAAAAAGACATAGACAACGGAAAGCAGCCCGAAAAAACTGCCTCCGCCGCTATGATCCAAGCGATTCAGGACGAGATAAAGGAACGCGGCACGGAACACCTTTCAAAAGATGATGTCGCGGATATTGTAGTGAATCAATTTGGATTGGCATCCAAAATGAACGAAAAATCCATCAGCTTATTCAAAAAGCTGATGAAGGGAATGATGAAATAGTGTGCTAAATTGAAAAAACACATATTGATAGAACAAACAACGGCAGGGAGAAATCTCTGCCGTTGTTCGCTATCGTATTATTCGTCTTAGTCAGCTTTAAAACGCTCCTAAAACGTCCATATCTCAGCCGTATCGCACCAACCCCAAAAACTAATGAAATAAGCCTACTTTTTCATTTTTGCTCCCCGGGACGCGAATATGGAGACCGTATGATACTCCGGACAACGCCTTCAAGTGCAGTTTTAAGGTATTACAAAATTGTCTGCTCGTAATGCTGAAAGTGTAAAAAATAGTATAAAGCAATTCTGAACTACAGTGAATTAAACCGCGTATTATATGGAAGTACAAAGCCGATTAAACTGCGTATTATTAAATATTTTGACCATAATTATATTGCGTATTATTGGAATGTGTGATATAATCAGGCTGAGAGGAGTTGTTCCTATGATTTTTCGCAGAAAAATATATGATAAGCTGTTACAGTGGAAAGAAAAATCTGCTGATGAAAAAGCGCTGATGATCGAGGGCGCTCGCCGAATCGGTAAATCCACCATCGTAGAGGAGTTCGGCAAAAATGAATACAGGAGCTATCTGCTGATCGATTTCAACGATGTCAGTCAGGTAGTCAAGGACGCCTTTGAAAAGTATCTGAACGACCTTGACACCTTCTTTATGATCCTGTCGACCGAGTACAATAAGACGCTATATCCGCATGAATCTCTGATTATCTTTGACGAGGTTCAACAGTATCCCAAGGCGCGTCAGTCGGTCAAGAAGCTGGTCAAGGACGGACGCTATCACTACATCGAAACCGGCTCACTGATCTCTATCAAAGAAAATGTCAAGGACATTACGATTCCTTCCGAAGAACGCAAGTTGACGATGTATCCGCTGGACTTCCCGGAGTTCTGTTGGGCGTTGGGCGAGGATAAAATGCTCGACTACATCCAAACTTGTTTTCAACAAAAAAAGCCGCTTGAAGATGATCTGCACCATAAGGCGATGATGCTCTTTAAGCAGTATATTCTGGTCGGCGGCATGCCGAAAGCCGTGGCAAAGTATCTGGAAAACAACAGGAGCTTTGCAGCGGCAGACGAAGAGAAGCGTGATATCCTCACGCTGTACCGCAACGATATCAGCAAGGCTGACGTCAAATATCGTTCGCGGATCGCTTCTATCTTCGATCAGATACCGGCGTTTCTCTCTCAGCATGAGAAGCGTGTAAAACTCTCCAACATTGAGAGCAATTCGACCTTCCCGATGTATCAGGAAACCTTCTTTTGGCTGGGCGATTCAATGATCGCCAACGAGTGTTTCAACTGCTCCGATCCGAATGTCGGTCTGTCACTCAACGAGGACAGGACTTATGTAAAGTGTTATATGGGCGATACAGGGCTATTGGTCAGCCACGCATTCTCCGAGCCGGAGATCGCCGATGGTGAGCTGTATAAGACGATCCTCCACGACAATCTGTCGATCAACGAGGGCATGATCTTTGAAAATGCGATCGCACAGCAGCTGGTCAGCAACGGCTATCCCCTGTTCTTCTATACGCGATACAACTATGAGAAGCATCGTAACGATATCGAGATCGATTTCCTAATTTCCAACGGTAGTAAGCTCAAGCCGAAGATCTACCCGATCGAGGTAAAATCCGCTAAACGCTATACCACCAAATCGCTTGATAAGTTTGCGGAAACATTCCACAACCGCATCGGCGGAGCGTATATCATTCATACGAAGAACCTGTCAAAGCAAAATGATGTCCTCTGTATCCCGGCATACATGACGTTTTGTTTATGAGTTCCTTTTTGAATTCTTTTTAGAAATAATCATATCCATATAAAGGTGATTAATCGATTATGAACACTTCACAAGAAATAATGAATTATATTACTCAAAAAGCTCATAATGGTGCTTTATTAGTTACCGGAAAATGGGGTTCTGGTAAATCATTTCTTATAAGAAATATCATAACAGAAATCAATCAAGGTAAAGAATATCTCGGCGTTTGCATTTCTCTATTTGGCATTGATACAATTCATGAGTTACATAAAAGAGTGAAAGAAGCTGTCGCTGTGGGAATGTCTTTTGAACAAGTTCCCGGAACACTAAAAAAGATGGCAGGGAAAGTTAAAGCTGCAGTAACTCCAATCACAGAAGCGTTAAGCGAATATTCCGAGGTAGCAAAAGGTATTAATACTGCACTATCAATTCGGTGGCAAGATTTCTTTTCGATCGAAAAGACAGTGAAGTGTTACAAGGATAAAGAGTTTATTGACAAAGAATTAGTATTATTCTTTGATGATTTTGAACGTTGTAAAATTGACAGAATTGATTTGATGGGCGCTGTCAATGAGTACTCCGAAGGCAAAAGCATCAAAATCATCTTGATCGCAGATGAGGATCACATTAACAAAAAAGAATACAAGGACTTCAAAGAAAAGCTGATTTCACGAACAATAAAACTGACATCAAACTATGAATCGGCAATAGAGGCTATCCTGGATTCATATGAAGAAACTATGCCAGGATACCAAGCATTCCTCAAAGAGAATAATGATGTAATCAAGAGTGTTTTCTATGACAGTAATACAGAGAACTTACGATCATTGAAAGCCTTTTTGGCAGACTATGAGCGCGTCTATGATGTATGGCATAACAGTGATGTTCCAACAGAAGCAGAAAGGGATATTCTATACGCTTTTGGTGCGAAAACCTTTGCTGTTAAATCAGGAATATACGCAAAAGACGAAGAGAATGGATATATCTATTCAAATACTGAACTACATAAACAATACCCTCGGTTATTAGGAATACCTGAATTGACCTCCCTACATAATTGGATAGTTGACGGCATATGGGACAAGGATTTCTTTTATAATGAGATCAACGACAAATATAACACCGCTGAGATGAAACCTGTTCAAAAATTCTTGAATTATTCTTTTTGGGATTTACAACAAAGTATTATTGAAGAAGGAATGCCGATTGCAGTTGATATGGCATATAACGGGGAGTTATCACAGGATCAATTAATTCATTTATTTGACCAGATATTTATTCTGCGAGATAAAGGTTTCCCATTTCCTTGTGATGTAGACTATTCAAAAATAGAAAAAGGCTTAAAAAAAAGAATCCAGATGATCCTTGAAAGAGAGATAATAGAACCAAAGTCATATCTATCTACGACTGATCTATCTACGACTGAAGATAATGTCGAACCCGAAGCACAACATCTATTATCCGAAATAGAAAAACTACCCAAAAAGATTGCTGCGTCAAACAATTATAACAGCTTTTCGGATTACCTTAACGGAGAGAACGGAGTAACAAGCTACAGTTTAAACCATAAGATAATCAATTGTTTTGATTCAGAGCTTTTAGATTTATTCTCAAAAACTTATTTTGAAAGCGATTCAAGCGGAAAACGAGAGATGATTACAACTTTACAATCGTTGAGTTTCGATGATAAAGAGTATTCGTCACATGAAGAGCGAGAAGAAACCATAAAGAATTTTAAACTGCTTCAGGATAGGCTTTCTGAAGATAAAGAAAACGAATCCGATTATGTGATTAAAACAATGAATACGTTATTTGTTTCAAAACTCGATGAGATAATTCATCAAGTTGAATGTGTTGATGAAGGACAATCTCAAACAGAAGAGTGAAAGGAGGTTTACCTGTGATTTTGGATAAAAAACAAATGACAGAAGAAGACATCAAACTGCATTATATCACTCCTGCCATTCAAGACAAATGGGATCTGGATCATATCACGATGGAGACCCGCATCACCGACGGTCGTATCAATATCCGCGGCAATCTGGTACACCGCGAGCACCCGAAGAAGGCTGACTATGTTCTCTGGCTCAACAAAAACAAGCCTTTAGCCATCGTTGAGGCGAAAGATAACAACCACACCATCTCCCACGGTTTACAGCAGGCAATGCAGTATGCCCAAATGCTGGACGTTCCCTTCGCTTACAGCTCAAATGGCGATGGTTCTCAAGAGCATGATT
>Ga0310690_10009861_pt1 | contig 11948 bp, 5 predicted proteins | sample AusTroGonzalo_MG_2_FD_207661 | JGI IMG/M metagenome (GOLD analysis project Ga0310690, IMG submission 207661) | Bovine rumen microbial communities from tropical cattle in Woodstock, Queensland, Australia - Gonzalo_04 (v2) (version 2) | ecosystem: Host-associated > Mammals > Digestive system >...
ATAGCCAGCAATTTATAAAGCAGAAAGAAGGTACGCTCGTCGTTTGGGATGACTTCGATGTGTTGGCAAAATCCAGTGGCGGACAGGTCTACGAGGCACTGACAGAATTAAGAACATCTTTGGAGCTGTCTTTGGCTCTGATTTTCCACAGATACTTGTCTGCTACTGATGGCACAAAATTGGAAATTAAAATAGACAATCTTACTGTAACGCCCTTAGACCCATTCCTTGAACACCATCCAAAGACAACGAGCAAAAAGGAAAAGGCCATTGCAGTTGTAGATAGTCATGGAGTAGAACGACTCATAAGAATTAAGCCGTTTATACTCCCTTTCGCTACCGACCTCAAGGAGAAGCACAAAAAATTGATTGGAGGCATTGAAAATTTGAGAGCGAAACAAGGCTTTTACGTTTATCGGAACAAGCGCCTCATTATCTGGGGTACATGGTTTGGCATGAACAAAAGAGCCGAACTGACCAAAAATGCACGTATTAGGGTTGACATACCAAATAGTTTGGATGACATCTGGGGAATAGACATTAAGAAGCAAAATGCAAGCATACCCCGGAACATATTGAACCAGTTGAAGAAAACAGTCATTGACGCATTGGATATCTCTGTCACCAAACAAACTTATCGTGGCAGAACGCGGAGCGTTAATGACAATATCGATTATATCTGGGAGAGAAAAGAGGGACGAGACAACACCTTCTTCTACCAGATTAACCGTGAAAGCAAGTTGTTCACTTTCATAAGAGAGAAAATGTCCAGCGATGATATTACGTACTTGGACATGCTTGTAACTGAGATTGAGAAGAACATTCCCATTCAGCAGATGTACATTGATAAGAGCAACGAGGCTGTTTCCGTAGAAGAATCTGATTCCCGCTTCGACGATGTATATCAGATGGCTGTGGCAATGTTGAATACACTTAAGGCGGTAAGAGGTGACAGCACCAAAGTCATTATAGATGACCTAATGAAGTCAGAACCCTTCTGCCATTACCCAAAGTTAAAAGACCTATTGACCGATAATATTCAAGACTGACATGACGGAAGAACAATATTCTATACTGAAATCATTTGCCAACAATTTCATTCGTGCAGATAAAGAACTGGGCAAGGCAATAAGGCTAGAGTCTCTTGATGACTATATATCAAGAGCTTTTTCGCTATTAAATTACCAGCCAGATGCCGAAACCCGAAAGAAGCTAAAAACCGAACTGGAGTATCAACACAAGATCGTCCACGAGAAGGGACATGCCATCTTCGACAATTATGAAGAAGAACATAACTGGTACTCCAAGTTGACGATAGCCGATTCTTTCTTCTGGCCCAGATATAAGGATTACATGCGTGAGCATACCACTATAAGCCCACGTAGCATAAACCTTTTGGAGGACTCAACACTTCCAGATATTCTGAATTGTCTGGGCGACCCAAACGAACAGTTCGAAGGTAAGCGGTTTGTTCGTGGACTGGTGATAGGTGATGTTCAGTCTGGAAAGACAGCAACATACACAGGTCTTATCTGTAAAGCTGCTGATGCAGGCTTTAAAGTGGTTATCCTTTTGGCTGGAATAACGGAGAGCCTGAGACAGCAAACGCAAGAGCGTATTGATGAGGGAATCATTGGTTCAACGTTCAAGGTTGAGGGCAAACGAGAAATCCGCAAGGATGTTGGTGTAGGTAAGCCAATAAGAGCTACTTCTTTCACTTCTTGCGCTTCGGACTTTGTCGGTAACAGTCACAAGATTACAATGACGCTCAACTCAAACAACTCCCTTGTTTTGTTTGTCGTGAAAAAGAATGTCTCTGTGCTGAGGAAACTATACAAGTGGCTTGAAGAACAAAACGTAGATCCAACGACGGGATATGTTGATGTTCCTATGTTGCTTATTGATGATGAGGCAGACAATGCCTCTGTGAACACACGCAAAGACGAAACAGATCCGACACAAACCAACAAGTTGATACGACAGATTTGCCATCTGTTTAAGAATTCAACATACGTTGGCTTTACGGCAACACCCTTTGCAAACGTGTTCATTGACCCTGATTCCATTGACAGCATGAAACATGCCGACCTGTTCCCCAAAGACTTTATCTATGCACTGGAATCTCCCTCAAACTACGTTGGCGCAAGCAAGATTTTCAATCAAGACGGCATATACCACAGGAATCTGCGTTACATCACAGACATAGAGGAACCCGACTATACTTCAGAAGAATACAAAGAAGATACAAAATATGACATAGATAAGCTCAACTCTGGGCCATTCTATTATAGGCACAAAAAAGAATGGGATGGAATATTGCCTGATTCGTTGAGAGAGTCCGTACTATGTTTCTTCCTTGCCAATGCTATACGAGACCTGCGAGGCCAAAAGTCTGCCCCTCGGAGTATGCTTGTCAATATGTCTCGCTTCGTCAAAGTACAGCAGCGAATAACTGCGTATATAGAACGTCTGTACAACGACACTTTTGACTCTATTCGATTCTCGTTTAACGAGGATGCAGGCGCGAATAGAGATTTGCCTTTGTATAAGGAACTATTGCATATTTGGGAAAAGCATTTCTCCGACATAAAAGATGTGCCATTCAGTAAAGTGATACAAAAGAAAACCTTACTGAATGCAATTGAGAAGATTCTCGTAATGACAGTAAACGGCTCCAAGCGTAGCGGGAAACTTGATTACAAAGCTAATCGTTCGCTTAGAGTGATTGCCGTTGGAGGTCTTGCTCTCTCACGAGGACTCACATTGGAAGGACTGATGGTCAGTTACTTCTATCGTAACACCTCGACGTTTGACGTACTGATGCAAATGGGACGTTGGTTTGGCTATCGGACGGGATATGAAGACTTATTCCAAATATGGACAAGCAAGATTAGTGCCGACTGGTATTCTGAAGTGGCAAAGGCTTCTCAGGAGCTGAAAGATGATATTCGCAACATGCGAGACCAATACCTTACGCCAAAGGACTTCGGAATAAAAGTAAGGGACAACTGCGATGACCTGCAAATTACAGCAGCAAATAAGATGCGCTCAGCATCAAGTATATCCATGCAGTATTCCTTCTATGGAAACATATACGACACGCCTTATATTACCTATAACGTCGGTCACAATAGCCAAAACCACAAGCAGGTAACGACTCTTACAGCAGAATTGTTCACGAAAGGTTACGAGTTCAAGTTTGCCGACTATAAGAAATCCAATGCTGACGTTAGGACTACTAAAGATGGTTCGTCACGCTACTTTGCCAATGTGCCTAAGGCCACGATTATTGACTTCCTCAAAGGAATTAAGTGCTCTATGGCCAACCCTACCTTTGATACAGCTAACATCTTGGAGTTTCTTTCTGACAGTAGCAACGTAGGGTTGGAAAACTGGAATGTGGTATTTGAAGGTGGTGAGAGCGATACCACTTACAACATAGAAGGACTTGGTATGATTAAATGCATGAAACGTGCCATCTACCACAGCAACAAGAATGTCGTTCAGATAAGTGCACGTCGTCGTGTTATGACAGGTGGTACTGAAGGTAAATTCGCATTAACAAAAGAAGAGATTGCACTTGCAGAAAAGAAGTGTAGAGAAGCTTGGGGGGCAGATGAACAGAAAAAGCACATCCCGGTCAGGGCTTATTTTGAGTATCTTCCTACTCGCAATCCAATTTTTGTCGTGATGCAAATAATTCCGAATGAGCCTGACGGTGACGAACCAGAGAAATTGTCTCAGTTTAGAAGAGAACTCGGTAGCGACCCAATTATAGCATTTGCTATTGGCTGTCCTGGAATAAGGGAAGCAGGTAAAGCCGTAACCTATAAAGTAAACAAGATATTTCAACGTTTAAATATTGAGGGTGATGAACCCGAGGAGGATGACGATGAAGAATGACATTTATAAAATCTTTTCTGAGGACTTTCCCAGTCGTCACTTTATACGCATTGGCGACAATAAGCATATTAGTCTCTATTTGGGTAGGGATGATGATGCTCGCTATTCTTTTGACTTCCGAGGGCAGTTCAAGCCAAGCAGGACTCCGAGTTCAGACGTTATAGATGTCGGACAATACAAGAACGAAGATATATTTACGCTCCGTTTCTCGCTGGGCAATAGTGAGCTATTGGAGTACTTTTGCATATTCTGTCAAGACTTGATGGAATCTACAAAAGCCATCATTGATGACGAAACCGCATATAAGACATTGCGGGCCAGATATTTTTCATGGCGTCAACTTTTCAAGCCTGACAAAGGTAAGCTGACGGAAACGGAAATTATGGGGCTCATAGGAGAGTTGCTTTTTCTTCAAACGAACCTCTTCGTTGAGAAGGGAATCGACAAAGCACTTGAAAGTTGGACGGGAATAGAAAAGACGCATAAAGACTTTTCGTTTGATGATGTTTGGTATGAAGTAAAAACGATTAATTTTGGCAAGGAGTCGGTAAGAATATCTTCATTAGAGCAACTGGATAGCGACGTAGACGGTCATCTTGCCGTTTACACCTTAGAGAAGATGAGTCCTAACTTCAACGGGATTAGGCTAAACCAGCTTGTGTCCGAGATTATTGCTCAGTTAGATGCGGCAACACAGAAGGAATTATTTATGGACAAACTGAACTTGTATGGTTTTGATTTCTCTCCAGAATATGACCAATGGGTGTTTGCCCTTAGAGATTTCTCCACATATAATGTTGCTGTTAATGACTTCCCAAGAATAAGAAGAGGCATGATTCCCGATGCAGTAATCAAAGTAACATACGAGCTACTCCTTAATGAGATACAACAATATAAAGAATTCTAAAACAACAAGCCAGCTATGGATATAGAGGAATATCGCAAACAATTTATAGACGAGATTCGTTTCGAGGCAGAGCATGAGGGTACAGACCCCGAAAGTATGTTCATCGAGAAGACATTGAACGAATTGGAAGAAATAGGCGAGTTAAATGACCCTATCCCCTTGAGTGTTGAGATGAGAGGTAATAGGAATCGTCTGCTGGCTTTCGATGCCTATGCCTATGACGATGCTGATGGTGCTCTGGTTCTCATTGCAAGTGATTTCACTAATCAACGTGATGTTGCTCCTACATTGACGAATACGAGGATAGATGAGCTGTATAGTCGTATGCTGAACTTTATAGACGAGGCAGTAAATGGCAATCTATCAAAATATTGCGATGACTCAGACGCTGCACTTATTATCGGTCGAGAGTTCAAGAAAAAGATAGGTACAGGAATGGTGACAACAGAGATTATGCGTTTTAAGTTCATTATAATTTCCAACGCAACTCTAAGTAAGCAGGTAAAGAACCTGTCACAACCCAACTATCTCGAAAGACCAGTAGAATTGAATGTCTGGACGCTTGAACGTTTCTTCCAGAACTTTGTGTCTAATTCTAGTGAGGTTATTGAAATTGAGACCAGAGATTTTGGTTGTGAGGGCATACAATACCTGAAAGCAGATTTGGGCGATGACTGTAATTACGATTCCTACTTGGGCATTGTACCAGGTCAGTTCCTTGCCGACATTTACCTAAAATATGGCAGCAAACTTCTACAGGGAAATGTAAGAGCCTTCCTCAGTGTTAGGGGCAAAGTAAACAAGGGTATTCGTGAAACGATTATCAAGAGTCCAGAGAATTTCTTTACCTACAACAATGGAATAGCCATAGTCGCACGTTCCATTCGTTTTAATGCAGACAAATCCAGAATAATATCGTTTAAGGATTTCCAGATAATCAATGGAGGACAGACGACAGCATCCCTTGCTAACGCTATCATTAAGAAAGAAGCGAAGAAGGGAATGGATACGCTGTTTGTGCCAATGAAACTCACCGTGCTTAATGTGGATGATGACATGTCGGAAGAGCAAGTGGAGCAATACAATGACATCACGAAGACAATTTCACAGTGCGCCAATAGTCAGAATGCCGTGACGGGTGCAGACTTTTTCTCTAACCACCCATTCCACGTGCTGATGGAGAAACTTTCACACAAAGTGATGGCTCCACCTGTGAATGGTAAACCGTACCAGACAATATGGTACTACGAGCGCTCCAAAAACAAATGGGAGGTTGACCAGATGAAGATGACAGATGCGGAGAAGAACCGATTCAAAGAGCGTAATCCCAAGAACCAACTCATCAAGAAAGAGAAACTGGCAAAGTGTTATAACACGATATTGATGAATCCCCATCAGGTGTGTCAGAGTTCTGCCATCAATTTTTCGCGCTTTGCCGATTTCGTGGAAGATATGTATGAAAACCATCGTGACGACATCAACGACGAATTCTACAAGAAGTGCGTCTGCTCGGTCATTATGTTTGACTCGCTCGATTACCTAATTAGTAAGGCATCGTGGTATCCCAAGGGCGGTAACAAGGCACAGATTGTACCATACACAATTGCTAAACTAATAAAGTCGCTACCGAAAGACACCGACATAGACTGGATAACTATTTGGCAGAAGCAGATGCTCTATCCCGAACTTGCCGAAGAACTGATGCGGCTGGCTTACGTAACTCACCAGTATTTAGAGAAGAAAGCTGGAGGCGGTCTTGTGCGTACCATTTCCAGAACAGCAGCCGTATGGCGTGAGTTCCAAGATTATCAATACGAATTGAGCGAGAAATTTATTCGAAAGCTGGCATCGAAAGCAGAGACTAAAGCCGTGAACGAAGCTGCAAAAAAGGCTCATAAGTTCAACTCGAATGTGGATGCCTCGGTCGAGGTATTCAATCTCGGTGCCAAATATTGGATGAAGGTGTATGACGACCTGATGCGTGAGTCTGTGCTGTCATACGGTGATTGCTCATTTATTAAGGGTATTGCTGATTATATTGGCAGAAATCAACTTCCGACAACGGCACAATGTCGCAGATTGTTGAAGGTTGTAGAGAAGGCTGAAGATAAAGGCTATATTATGCCGTAACCATAATATAAATAGGGAAGAGGGCATAAGTCTGATAGTACAATAGTGTTGTTGGACTTGATAAAATAAAGGAGAGAATGACAAAGAAAAAGAAAAATAAACGAGGTAAGCGTAAGCATGATATTAGCACTGCAAAGCTTGAACCTGCCTCGATAAAAGAGAAAAGAGGTGTTATACAGAAAATAAAAGAATTCATAAGAAAGCACCCTATCAGTTTCACCGTAACAGTAGGTTTGCTCAGTTCTTTAATTACAATCTATCAATTTTGGACTTCTCCAGAAGATAAGGCGAGAGTCAGAATTGAGAGCCATGTATGTACAATAAGAGAGACCTTTAATCGTGTTGATATGCAATTACAAGATAAGACAATCCGGGATTATGAAGTTATTAAAGATTTTCAACATACGGCGCTTTCTTTTGTAAATTATTGGAAAGCAGTCGAGGCAATAAGACCTTTAGAGAAGTCCAGAGGTTTCGAAAATGCAGATACTGACTTGCGTAATATGTACTTGGAACGCGAAGCTGAATCTCAAAGAAACAAATACAGGATGCTACTTTATAGTTTCCATGAAGTAAAAAATAAGATATATAAGATTATCCTCTATGGGCAAAAACATCACATTTATGAGTATACGTATAGCGCAGACAGATGGAATAACATAAATAGGGATTTAGATATTATAGAACAATTAGTTGATGAGACAAAGGAACAATCAAAAGATCGGTGGGAGATAATTAAATCGAAACGCAATAGTTCGAAATGCAGTAGTTCAGACAATTTGCTTGCAAAAGAATTGTCGTATATGATGGAACCCTACTATAAAATGTTTGATTCAATGGAAATTCTTGAAATTGTAGAAGAATTCTTGTCCTATATTATAGATCTTAATGCAAGTAGTATGAGTCATTTAACAAAAGGAATGGTGTCACAGCAATTGAACAAAAAGCATATCTCTATTAACTTATAACAATGCATACGCCAAAACAGATACTAAAGTCCTATTTCGGATACGACTCCTTCCGTCCTTTACAGGAGGAGATTATCAGTCATGTGCTGCAACGGAAGGATGCGCTGGTTCTGATGCCTACGGGTGGCGGAAAGTCGATATGCTTTCAGATTCCTGCCTTGATGATGGAGGGAACGGCTATCGTGGTGTCGCCGCTTATCTCGCTAATGAAAGATCAGGTGGAGGCGTTGCAGGCCAACGGCATTGCAGCGGAGGCTCTGAACAGTGCCAACGATGAGATAGCCAACAGGCAGATAGCAGAGCGATGTCTGCGGGGGGACGTGAAACTGCTGTATATCTCGCCTGAGCGACTGATGACGGAACTGAAATGGATGCAGACGATGTTGAAGGTGTCGCTTTTTGCCATAGACGAGGCGCATTGTATCTCGCAATGGGGTCATGACTTCAGACCGGAATACACACAGTTGGGTAATCTGCATGAGTTGTTCCCCAATGTGCCTGTCATGGCACTTACGGCTACGGCAGACAAGATAACGAAGGCTGACATCATAGAGCAGTTGCACCTGAAGGAGCCGAAGGTCTTTATCAGTTCGTTTGACCGTCCGAATCTGAGTTTAGATGTCAGGCGTGGCTATACGGCCAAGGAGAAGCTGCGCACCATCGCGAACCTGATTCGTCGACATCGGGGAGAAAGTGGTATCATCTATTGTCTGGCAAAGAAAACTTGTGAGAAACTGGCAGAGAAACTTCAGAAGGAAGGTATCTCGGTGGGTGTCTATCATGCTGGACTGCCTACGGATGAGCGCAATCGGGTGCAGGAGGACTTTATCAACGACCGCATTCAGGTGGTCTGTGCTACGATTGCTTTCGGAATGGGTATTGACAAGAGTAATGTGCGCTTTGTGGTACATTATAATCTGCCAAAGAGCATTGAGAACTATTATCAGGAGATAGGACGTGGAGGGCGTGACGGACTGCCTTGCGAGACCATCTTGTTTTACAACATTGGTGATATTATCACGCTGCAGCGGTTTGCAGAGGAAAGCGGACAGCGGGAAATCAATGCGGAGAAGTTGCAGCGGATGCAGGAATATGCCGAGGCACAGGTTTGCAGGCGACGCATCCTGCTGAACTATTTTGGCGAGACCAGCGATAAAGGCTGTGGCAACTGTGATGTCTGCCATACTCCACCATCGACGTTCGACGGAACAGAGCTTGTTCAAAAGGCTCTTTCAGCTATACTCAGGACGGGCGAGCAAGTGGGCTTCACGCTGACGATAGACATTCTGCACGGAAGTTTTTCACCAGAAGTCGTGTCGCGCGGTTACAATCAGATTAAGACCTTTGCGGCAGGCAGGGATGTTCCCATAAGAGATTGGCACGACTATCTGCTACAGATGTTGCAGATGGGATTTATCGAGATTGCCTACAACGAGGACAACCATCTGCACGTTACGCCACTCGGACAAGATGTGGTGCGTGGTAAGAAGCGTGTACAGTTAGCAGTCATCAGCCGCGAAGACTTCAGTGTAAAGGGCCGTCGTAAGCAGATGCTGGAAGAAGAGGTTTCAGCAGTGACTGTTAGTGGTCAGAGTAAGAACATGGAACTGTTTGAACGGCTGAAGGTGCTGCGGAAAGAGATTGCCGACGAAATAGGCTATCCAGCATTCGTAGTGATGTCTGACAAGACGCTCCATGCGCTGGCTACGGATATGCCTACAACGCTTGAAGCCTTTGGCAATACGTTTGGCATCGGTGAGCATAAGCGCGACACCTACGGCAAACGATTTATAGAGGTGATTAGGCAATATGCCCCAGCGGTAGAGGAACTCCCGTTCAAGGAGGCAGACGTTACCCTTGCCCCTCCAACGGTAGAACCCAAAGAAGAAAAGAAGAAAAAGCAGAAGAATCAGATTACGATACAAGGGAGAACATACGTCATAGATGAAGACATTTGGGAATCCATTGAATGGCGGAAGGTTCTGAAAGAGATTACGGAGAGGGCTTATTGGAACTATCAAGGCCCACTTAAAATCCATTTGGGTGATTATGTCGCTCCAAGCACAGAGCATCGAGACAGAATTATCGCCATGTTGTGCCGTCTTTTAAAAGAAGGCTATGGCATGAATGTTGACGAGCAGGCAGGTGTGGTGATTGTTGCTCAGAAATACGATTACGACAAAGACGGACAGGTGGTTGAGTTCCCATCTGGCTCTTTCTTCGAGATTCTTTCCCGTTTCCGCCTGTTCGTGATAAAGAACAAACGATATCCTTTAATGGATGGCGAGCATGATGAAATAGCTCTTAGAAAATGGTTTAGAGAGGTCGGACATGGACTGGTGCCTATTACTGATGAGCAAAAGATTTTGTTCGACAATCTGGGCGTGGAGTTTGCCGATGTGCCTAAGAGTAGGAGCCAGTTAGAGAAAATTGCTGAAAAAGAAGCCGCATCAGAGGGTGATGGAATATTTGCCCGTGAGGATATTCCGACAGTTGACGAGGATGAAGAAGAGTTAGCTGAGCCAGAAGTTAATCCAAAATTGGCAAAGCTTTTTAATACTCCTATCAGGCATCTGTCTTTGTCAGATAAGACAGCAAAGACCCTCATCAAGTTGGGATATGATACATTTGTGGAGATACCCCAAATAGAAAGTTCGCAAATGTTGGCTGAAGTACGCAAAGGTGGATTGGAAGCGGCCCATGAAGTTGAGGAATTCCTTGAAAGCTACAACTTGACTTTCGGTATGTCGTACGAGGAGATTATTGAGCAGATAGAACTGCCAGATGAGGTTGATGTAGATAAATTGTCGCCACCAAAAAGGGGAAAGGCTATTCCACGAACCATACAAGCCACTCTTGACCTTGCTAAACAAGGTTATACTTTTGAGGCAATAGTATCGAAGAGAGAACTGTCTGCACTGACAATCTCGAAGCATCTTTCATTCCTTATATTACATGGTTTGGTGGATGTCTCTGATTTCGTAGATAGTTTTTTATACAATAGAATATCCGATATTGTTAAAGATTTACCGAAAGGTTCGACAGTGAAAAAGGTAAAATCTAAATGTCCTGAAGGGTTTAGACGCAGCACTATTCGTATGGTGATGGCAGACTTGAAGAGGAAACTACAAAAAAAAGAATAAGCACTGTTATAGTAGAGAATAATAAAATGAAGAAACAACTTAGACTATCAGAGTTAAAAGCATCACTATCCAGGAATGGATTTGGACATTTCCCGTCTTTTGAGATTGACAGGTTGAAAGACGAGATTGAAGTATCGAAAAACATGCTCCTATTGGAATATGTTCCAGTGAAGATTGTTGCGTGTTTAGAAGAAGGATTTCGCCAACAATACAAGTCTATCATTGATAGCCCTTTTTATCGTAAGAATCTTAAGAATGTAAGAAGCCTTAAAGATACGAAATTTGATTTTGACATTATTTCCGCTTTCGAAGACAACGAGGTGTCACTTGGAGATTATATATCATACTTGCTTCCATGCAATGGGATTCAAGACATTATTACCAATCTTAACGAATTGTTAGGAGTAAACTATATAGACCAACTGCAGGAGTTTTTGAATCAAGAAGTCGAGTTCGCAGACATTGAGGATCAAAACGAAATGTTTAAATGGTTAGACAATCTCTATAGCGTCAGACATATTATATGTCACGAAGCATATAAGCCAACTGACTTGGATAAGATAAAAGCATTAAAAATGATTGATTCTGCCAGTGCTTTTTTAACTGCATCAGAACGTTATATCGCTAAAGAATTGTATTCTCCAGATTATCTTTCTACTCCAGAATTGCAAATGCTTACATCTGCACTTTTTGAAAAATATGATTATGAATTAAATGAGATAATTTCTGAATTGAAAAACTGGGGAGCGAAGGAAGATTCTCCCGTTTCTTTTGAATATATTGATAGCTGGCGAGATTATCGAGAAGAGAAAGCCAGAAGTGATGCTGCTTCCTTTGAAGGAGGCACTGGATATTCGTATGTTTATTTGAATAGTTTAGCAGAAACCACAAAACTGA
>Ga0310690_10009862_pt1 | contig 11948 bp, 11 predicted proteins | sample AusTroGonzalo_MG_2_FD_207661 | JGI IMG/M metagenome (GOLD analysis project Ga0310690, IMG submission 207661) | Bovine rumen microbial communities from tropical cattle in Woodstock, Queensland, Australia - Gonzalo_04 (v2) (version 2) | ecosystem: Host-associated > Mammals > Digestive system >...
CATATAGATATACGCACACATCACTTCCGGATTAATCGGTATATTCAGGCTCGCCGCAATTCGACAGGTCTGCATCACCTGGTCAAAAGTATGCACATTCGCGTTCTCATCCGGTTCACCGTCAGTAGTGTTGTCCAAACTGCCATCCGCCTTATAGGTCTTATGCCGCTTGGTGGCCAGACGCACATACATCTCCGTCGAACCCAACTCCCTGTAAATACGCTGCAACTCTGCCGGAGTAGTGGCTGTTCTGTCTCCTACTTTGAATGTATAGCCGGCATCAAACTGATTCAGCGTGAACGGACTCAGCGATAGCGCCACGCGGAAGGGATCTGAACTGACAGCTGATTTCCGATGGTTGACAGCTGAATATCCCACAAACTCCTCTTCACTGTCTTCCGCCGTCACGTTCCAGTATGCCTCTTCCTTCAGTTCATCTACCAACCCTAAATATTCTATCCTGTTACCTACTCCGCCTGCTTCGCAGAACAGCACAACAGAAGCACTCTTGCCGTTTAGATGCGCTCCCAAAACATAACTGCCTTTTGCACGAAGCTGAATATCAAATTTATGCACACCAACCTCAATGGGCTCGGACAACTGCGCCTGCAATTGACCATATACATCCGCTACAATCATCGTCACTTCTCCGGCTTCTTCACTCGCCAGATAAACAGTTGTATTTCCATTAAAAGGATTCGGAATGTTCTGTGACAACACAAATCCTAAAATAAGTAGAAATGTTTTCATGTTAATTAGTTTTCAAATCCGCTGCAAAATTACAACATTTTTTCCATATACGTATTACATGCAATTCACTAAAATTGTTCCCTTTTTCACTTTTTTACTTGCACATATCAAAAAATAGTAGTACCTTTGCAAAAAATTTACGAATATGACTGTTTCTAAAGTGCCGGAATTATTTGAATTTAATGCTTTTGTCAACAATCTAAGTGACGAACAACTCAATCTGGTGTTGCGCTATTTTGATTTTCTTCGTGCGCTTATTGAAGAGAACCAGCAGAAAGCAGCACTCAATATGGTGAGCTCGTTAGTTTATTATCTGGTAGAATGCAGATCTACCTATCCGAAAAAACAGCACACCCTTTCCCGCTCAGAACAAATCTGCGGACAATTCCTTTCTTTTGTTGAGTTACATTGTCAGGAGCAACATTCTGTCGAGTGGTATGCTGACCAACTTCACTTGGCTCCCAAATACCTGTCTAATACGATTCATAAAACGCTCAATACTTCCCCGAATTCTTTGATTGACCAGGCTATCCTCCGAAAAGCCAAGGCACTTTTGTCCTCTACTTCACTTTCCATTCAACAGATATCCGATCAACTCGGCTTTCAAAACCAGTCTCACTTTGGGACATTCTTTAAAAGGCAGACAGGTCTTAACCCGTCTGCCTTCAAAAGTTCTATCAAGTAATGGAATCAGATTAATATCTTCAATGTCTTCTTCAATGCCGCGATAAACGCATCCACATCTTTTTTCTCATTATACAACCCGAACGAGACACGTACTGTTCCCGGCACTCCCATCGTATCTATCAGCGGTTCGGCACAATGATGTCCTGTCCGTACTGCCACTCCCTGCTGGTCCAGCAACGTCCCTATATCAAACGGGTGAATCAATGTATGACGGCTGAATATATTGAAACTAATCACACCTGCTTTCATTTGACTCTCTGCATAAATGCGAACCTCCGTAACCGATAACCCATCACCGATAACCGCTAATTGCTCCTCGCAATACTTCGTCAACTCCCGCTCATGTTCCTCAATGTTCTCTAAACCAACACGTTGCATATAATCAATAGCCACCTTCAGTCCCCAACTTCCTATAAAATTAGGTGTCCCGGCTTCGAATTTATACGGCAATTCATTATAAGTCGTCCCGCTCCACCGCACATGGTTGATCATCTCTCCCCCTCCCTCATGAGGCGGCAGTTTCTCCAGCCATTCTTTCTTACCGTACAGCACACCAATCCCTGTTGGACCGTACATCTTATGTCCCGAAAAAGCCAAAAAATCACAATCCAAATCCTGCACATCCACTTTCATATGCGGAACACTCTGCGCTCCGTCCACACAAACAGGCACACCTTTCTCATGCGCCAGTCGTATTATCTCTTTCACCGGCTGAATAGTACCTAACACATTGCTCACATGTGCCACACTCACCAACCTCGTCTTTTCATTCAGAAGCCCCTTGAAAGCCTCTATATCGAGCGATAAATCCGGCAGTAAAGGAATTACTTTCAACACCGCTTTCTTGCGTTCACAGAGCATTTGCCACGGCACAATATTCGAATGGTGCTCCAACCCGCTCACAATAATCTCATCACCTTCCTTCACTAATAATTCCCCTATCGAAAATGCCAGTGCATTGATACTGTCCGTCGTACCCTTCGTAAAAATAATCTCATCACTGCTCTTCGCCCCGATAAAATCCGCAACTGCCTTTCGTGCCTCCTCATGTTTCATCGTCGCCACCTGACTTAGATGATGCACTCCGCGGTGGATATTACTGTTCCAGTGCGTATATGCCTCCACAATAGAATCTATCACGCATTTTGGTTTCTGACTTGTGGCGGCATTGTCCAAGTACACCAACTCCCGCCCGTGTACCTGTTCTTTCAATATCGCAAAATCTTCTCTATTCATAAAAATCAAATATCAAATCTCAAATATCAAATGAATTAAGGCTTATAAAAACTTAATTCCAATATCATTTGTGCGTCAGGCTCGGCCATCAACTCTTGCAACGTCACCTCCTTATTATGCTCCATATAACTCTGGGCAATCCGCCAACCTAACCAGATACCCAGTCTTCCCGGGGCATCCTGAGACACCTCCGATGTAAATGGACCGTCGTTCAGATAACTCGTCAACACGATATGTTCGGTCTTAAACAGGTCCCGCTTGTCCATCACCAGGTGCCATATAGCCCGTTCATTCTTCACGCACCAGTCCCACTGCTCTTTCGTCCAACCCATCACCTCATATCCCGGCAACTCATCAAAAATCTGTGCCGTCAAGTACATCACCTTGCCACGATACATCATCTGGTCTAACAGCCGGGTCTTTGTGCTCGTATATGGCAGAAAACGAAATAGATACGCACTCACCACATCCACCGGAATACACTCTTTCCGCATCGTCTGTTTCTGATATTCATACACTACGCGGTTGTAATACTCATACTCGCTGCCCAGATACATATCCGCTCCAATACCGATAAAATCCTCCCCGAAATAAATCGACGAATTGAAACCCGAAATAAACAGATACAAACTGGGTATCTCTGCCTCTTGGTATAAATATTTAATTCGGCTAAAGGCTTGATTAAGTGACTGCTGAATATAGCTTATATCTGCAAAAACCTCCTGCTCGCGAGCATTTGTCTGTTTAAATCCATACACCGTATCCTCTAAAAAAAGCGGCAACTGTTGCACTAAATAAGCCGTATCAGCCGATGGAATACCCAATATATCTTCCACCCACAGCGGCATAAAATCCGGATACTCGTCATACAGCACTTGCACATCCTCCTTCACACTTGCTTCATGCACATTGAGTAAATCTTTATCAAACCGCACAATTTCCACTTCCTGCGGCTCTATATCATTCGGAAAATACGTCCTCCCTTTATGACAACTAACCAGCAGTCCTGCACACAGTACTATGAATAAAATTCGTTTCATTATAACTCTCAACTTTCAACTTTTTAACTTCTCTCAACTCTTGATAGAACCGTCAATAATTTCTACGGTTCTATCTGCCATTACTGCCAACTCTTTATCGTGCGTGACCAGCAATATTGTCTGCCCGTATTCTTTTCTCAATTGCAGCAACAACTCACTCAACTCCTTCTTATTCTGACTATCCAGACTACCTGTCGGTTCATCCGCCAGAATAATATCCGGCGCCATCATCAACGCCCTCGCTGCAGCTACACGTTGTTTCTCTCCGCCGGATAACTCATTCGGTTTATGGTTCATCCTGTCCGCCAAACCTAATTCCCTCAACAATTTCTCCGCTCTCGGTTTATACTCGCTTTCTTTCTCGCGGGCAATCATCGCCGGAATACACACGTTCTCCAGTGCCGTGAACTCCGGCAGTAACTGATGGAACTGAAAAATGAACCCGATATGTCTGTTCCGGAAAGCCGCCAACTCACGGTCTTTCATCTTAAACACATCCGTACCGTCAATCAGCACCTGCCCTTTCGTCGGCCGGTCCAGTGTCCCGATAATCTGCAGCAGTGTCGTCTTTCCTGCTCCACTCTTGCCCACGATGGCTACTACCTCACCTTTCTTCACTTCCAGGTTCACGCCCTTCAGCACTTCCAAATCGCCGAACGATTTGTGTATGTCTTTTACTTCTATCATACAATCACCAATTACCAATTACCAATCACCAATCATCAATTACCAATCACCAATTACCAATCACCAATTATAAATCATCTCTATCGCTTTTTCAATAATATCATCTTTGTCTTGACTCTTCATCTCCACCGCCACATCCGGCTCAATACCCTGTTCAATATCCTTTTGTTCAGCATCATACATCCGCACACTCGAGAACCGCACCATCCACCCGCAAGGCAACTCATAACTCAACGGCATGCCTCCGCCACCTCCGCTTGTACCGCCTACAATCTTCGCATTGTCCGCATACCGCATAATATTGATAAACGTGTTTGTGGCCGAATAACTATGCCTGTTACTCAGCACTACCACCGGCCTCCGCCATCTACTCGCTATCAACGAAGTGTCACTCCTTAACTCTTCCATTTTCGAGAAATCATGGTGTCCCGGACCGGTCTTGTGTTGCCAGTAACCCACCACTCTATTCTCTGTGAAAAAAGGCGATGATAATTTATAGGAATTCGTCAAATCACCTCCGCCGTTGTTACGAACATCTATTATTAGCCCCTTACAGTCCTTGAATGCCGTGAAAATCCAATAGATATTCGATGCAGAAAACGAACTCGAAAAACTTGAATAATAGATATACCCGATACTGTCATTTATCGTGCAGTAATACAACCCGCCGGCTATCCGATAATCCTTCAAATACAGCCCCTGCAGCCGCGAATCAAAATTAGTCGGATAACTATCGTACCAACTCGTGCAGTACGACCGGTCAAAAGCCGAATACAGATTCACATGGCCGTCCTGCAACAGATTCAGCATCTCTGCACATAAATCGAATAAAGCCAATTGGTCATCCTTTGCCATCGTTGCTGCCTTCGTCAGATACACACCATGAATAGCATCCCAGTCCACGCCCTTCTCTTCCACGTAGCAATATTTGGTGTCAATTATCTGCCACAATGCCTCCACATTCTCTACAGGATCCATCGAGTAAGCCATCTCTTCCCGCGAATGACAACCAGTCAACATGGCTACACAGGCGACAAAACAGATAATATGTTTCAATCTTTTCATAAACGACTATTTGCTTTGATTCGATAATTCCATATACAACCCACTACCAAGTTCACTTGATTGCGGATAAAATGCATGTTTTCAGTCCCGTAGTTCAAGTAGTCATGTTCCACGCCCAAACGCCAGGTCGAATGAACAAACTGAAAATCCATCGTCAACTCATGTTTGATACTGTGATGGTTCCAATGACCCGAACAGCGTGGCATTCCTCCCACTCCTTCCGACAACTCATAATACGACTCCCAATAATCCGGCAGAAAATCAAAACCAATCAAATTGGTTCGGATCTGATAATTCAATCGGTAACTGGTCTTTTTGCCGTAAAACGACCACGATATACCACTCATCGCCATCACATCAGCTGATATATCAAAAGACACCGGTTTATTTACATTCGAAGCCAACTCCCGTGCTGTAAAACTTCCCTCCAAATAAGGACCCAGCCACACTTTGAGACTGCTGTCAAACCATCGCCAGCAATAAAATGCACCCCAACCTCCACTGGCCTCTACGGCATACGTCATATTACTTCGAGCCGAATTGATATTCCGAAACCCGTGTACATCCACTCGACCTACATGCGCCCAATTGACCAATTTCCCTTGCTTCCCTAAACGAGTATCCTGACGAAAACCCTGCCACCATTCATTCCCGATTCCAATTTGCATACCGGGATAAGCCAGCGGACTCAGATATGTGTCCAACTGATAACTCCATCCCACCTTCACCTTCAGCACATTCGTATGCTCCAATCCTTCATTCTCCGCAACTTGCATCCCCTCATTCTCCTCTACCTGCATCCCTACACTATCCGCAACTTGCATCCCCTCATTCTCCACTACCTGCATCGCCTCACTCTCCGCAACTTGCATCCCCACACTCTCCGCAACTTGCATCCCCTCATTCTCCACTACCTGCATCCCTTCACTCTCCGCAACTTGCATCCCCACACTCTCCCCTTCCGCTAAACATATAGCAGAACAGAGAACGAATACTATAATCCCTATCCATTTACGCATGCTGAACAACTTTGCGGCTGCAAAGTTACTGCTTTTTTTTCACATACACAAATATTTTTATTTTTTTCGAATGAGTAGTAGGAAATTAGTAGGAAATTAGTAGGTGATTAGTAGGTTATTAGTAGGTGATTAGTAGGTTATAAATATCATCAATACAAAAAAATCGACAAAATCTTTACGAATCCTGATAAGCATAAAAAAATCAAGGTGAGGATTTTCCTACCTTGACTTTATACAACTTTATACATCAAACTACTTCTTCTTTTTCAGTTTCGAAGCAAAAACAAGCCCATTGGTGATGGCCAATAATACAGCAATGATATCATCTATCCAGCCGACAACGGGTACTGCATCAGGAGACACATCAATCGGTATCAGCACATAAATCAATGCTATCACAGCTCCTATGACGATATTGAGCTTATATTTGGTACGCTGCTGCATCATGATAATAGCCGCAATATCTGTTTCGCATCCGAACGCGTGAATCCTTCTGCGTGAATAGTTTGACTGCCTTTGCTCTCAATGACCACATCACCGAACAACAGGTGTTGGCTGATACTCACGCTTCCTATGCGCTCACGTTTGATGACCGACTGGTCATATCCAATCAGTTTGCCCTTGTAATAGGTCACATTCTCGTCATCAATAATCAGTTTGTCAGGGAAGACTGCGTTCCCGTTGCCGGATATCCGGCTCGCTACAAATGTGTAAGTCATAATATCTTAAAAATTACCAATCACCAATTACCAATCTCCAATCACCAATTACCAATCTCCAATCTTCTGTCTCCATTCGCTTGTGGAACAATCTTCACTCGCACGGTGTCTTCAGGTAGGAGTGCCTCTATTTTTTCCGGCCACTCGATAAAGCAGTAGTTGCCCGAGTAGAGATATTCCTCTGCTCCAAAATCCATCGCCTCCCGAATATCTTTCAACCGGTAACAATCGAAATGATACACCTCACCTTTGTACGGTTGTTCCACGTCATACACATTCACAATCGCAAAAGTGGGACTGTTGACAATATCCTCCGTTCCCATCTCTTCACACAACTTCTTGATGAACGTTGTCTTGCCTGCCCCCATCTCTCCCTCGAATGCATAAACGCGATGAGGCTCTGTTTGCTTCAATATCTCCACCGCACTTACTTCCTCTCCTCGATCATTCAGCAGCAAAAGGCTTTCTTCTTTCGACTTTTGACTTTCGACTATCGTCTTTTTTATCGTATAAGTTATCATATTCCTGCTTTTCATGCAATTCTCAGACACTTATTTTGGCCTGTAATTGCTCATAAACAATTGATCCTCTGTGCTTTCCGAGTAATTCTATCATTTCTTCTTTTGTAGCCGTTCTGGCGCGTTTCACAGAACCGAAATGAGTCAGTATTTTCTGTTTGGTAACCTCCCCAACTCCCTGTAAATCATCGAGTTGACTGTGGATCTGCGCCTTGCTGCGCTTCGCTTTGTGGAACGAAATGGCAAATCGATGCACTTCGTCCTGTATGTTCGTCAACAATCGGAACACTTCACTCGTCACGGGCATACTGATTTCTTTCGGAGGGAACCCGAACAACAAGGTCTGCGTCCGGTGTTTGTCATTTTTCTTCAGTCCTGCAATCGGAATACTCAAGCCCAACTGATCTTCAATGGCTTCCCGAATAGCATGCATCTGCCCTATTCCTCCATCCGCAATAATCAAATCCGGCAATTGTCCCTTTTCATCGAGTAAATGCTGATAGCGTCTCCGTACGACCTCCCGCATACTCGAATAATCATCGATTCCATCGACACTTTTGATGTCAAACTTCTTATAATCGCTCTTGCTCGGTTTGGCCATCCGATAAACTACGCATCCGGCTACTGCATTTGTGCCTTGTATGTTACTATTATCAAAGCAATCAATCCATCGCGGCAAAGTAGGCAGGCCCATCATCTGCTGCATTTCTGTCAATATTCGCACTCCTCTTTGTTCGGGATTCAGTTTGTCTTCCTGTTTGAGTCGGTCTAACTTATACTGCCGTACATTCTGCATCGCCAGATCCAACAGTTTCTTTTTGTCCCCGCTCACGGCAATATATATATGCAGCGAATCATCAAATACCTCCGGAATGAACGGAACAATCACATCTTTGGTGTCACTCTCCAATTGTGTTCTCAACTCCATCATACCCATCGCCAATAGCTCCTCTTTCTCCTCTTCCATCTTTCGGCGATACTCAATTGTCTGCCCTTGTACGATACAGCCGTTATGCACATGCAGCATCGAGATATACACTTTATCATCCTGCTCGTCATACCCGAATACGTCCACATCTTTTGCCGATGAATTCGTGATAATTGTCTTGCTCTTGAACTGTTCTAACAATTCTATTTTACGCTTCACATCTGCCGCCTCTTCATACTTCATCTCCATCGCCAGGCGCATCATCTCTTCCTCTAATTGTTTCCCTATCTCATGTGCATCGCCTTTGATTAACTTGCGGGCTTGGTCAATCCATTCTTTGTATTGCTCTCTACCGATTCCCTCACAAATACCGCAACAATTCTTCAAGTGGTACTTCAGACATACCCGCATCTTTTTTTTATCGATGGAATCAGCACTTATTGGTATATTGCACGTACGAATCGGATAGAGTTTGTGAATCAACTCAAGTACCATCTCTACTGTATATCCAAAACTGTACGGGCCGTAGTATTCACCGGTTTTCTTATTGATTGTCCGTGTCTTGAATATTCTCGGGAACGCTTCTTTTGTAATACAGATACTTGGATACGACTTGCCGTCTTTTAGCAATATATTGTATTTAGGTTGGTACTGCTTAATCAGGTTGTTCTCTAACAAGAATGCATCCTGTTCGCTTGCAACCACCACATATTTGATATCTGCTATATGCGCTACTAACTGACGAGTTTTGGACGATTGGTATTCTTTGTTGAAATAGCTGTTCACCCGCCTGTGCAGGTTCTTGGCTTTACCTACATAGATGATCTGTCCTTCTTGGTCGAAGTACTGATATACTCCCGGACTCTCCGGAATCCGTTTTAGCAACAATTCTATTTGGTTGCTTTTTGATGGCATTATAAGTCTTTATTCTTTCAGCGAAGCGGTCTTTACTCTTTCAGGCGCAGCCGGTCTATTCACATACTTCAATCCCGAATAAGCAATCTACATTCTCTGCTTTTCCCTTTAGGTTCTCACGGCCGTTAAGACCTTCCAGTTCTATGATGCAGTTGACGTAGATTTTCATCACCAATTCAATAGCAGCTTCCATCGAACCGCCTGTGGCCAGAATATCATCGTGGATGAGCACCACATCATTCTCATTCAATGCATCCTTATGAATCTGAATCGTGTCGTCCCCATATTCTTTTGCGTAAGTGACCGATACCGTTTCTGCAGGCAATTTATTATGCTTACGGATTGGTACAAACCCCGCACCAATCTCCATTGCAACTGCCGGAGCAATAATAAAACCTCGCGACTCGATGCCTACTACCTGTGTAATACCCAAATCTTTATACCGACGTACAATTTCATCTTTCATCCAACACAAACAATCATGTCGTGCTAACGCGGTTGTGATGTCCTTGAACTGTATGCCCGGAATCGGAAAATCAGGCACATTACGAATGGCATTTTTTACTTGTTCTGCTGTCATAATATATGTCTTTTATCTTTTGTCTTTTTTGCTTTCAACTATACTATTGTTTCACGTGGAACATTCAATGTAGTTTGCTTTGCAAACTAAATATGTATAATTCTAAATTTTTAACTTTCAATTTTCAATTTAAATCATCTGCCCATTAGGACTAATAATACACTAACATCATTTGGACTAACACCCGGAATTCGTTGAGCTTCACCGATACTCTTCGGGCGTATCCTGCTTAATTTCTGGCGAGCCTCTGTACTCAAACTCTGTACTTCCTCGTAATTGAACCCGTCCGAAATACGTATCTGATCCAGACGTTGCAATTTAGCCGCTTCGTTCTGTTCGCGTTTGATATACCCGGCATATTTAATCTGAATCTCGCAACTCTCCACTACCTCCTCCAACAATTCTGCTATATGGGCTTTTAGTTCCGGTACTACTTCTGCTAGTCCTTTGATGCTTACTTGTGGACGTAAAACTAAATCGCTAATCTTGCATCCCTCATGTAATGCACTACTGCCAATAGACTCCAACCATCCGTCAATCTCTCCTTTATGCACAATGGTGGATTGCATATATCCGATGAAATCAGCACATGCTTTACGTTTATTGCACCATAGCTCATATCGATTCCTATCAGCCAACCCCATCTTATAACTACGTTCGGTGAGTCGCTCGTCCGCATTGTCTTGGCGCAATAGTATGCGGTATTCGGCCCGGGAAGTGAACATTCGATAGGGTTCATCAACGCCCTTATTGACTAGATCATCTATCAGTACGCCGATGTAACTCTCGTCTCTTCCCATTGTAAACGAGGCACCTCCATGTACATTGATATGTGCATTTACTCCTGCAACCAGTCCCTGTCCGGCTGCTTCTTCATACCCCGTAGTACCGTTAATCTGGCCGGCGAAAAACAGATTCTTGATTAGTTTAGTCTCTAAAGTATGATGCAATTGGGTCGGGTCGAAGAAATCATATTCAATCGCGTATCCCGGTCTGTATAACACCACATCCTCCAGTCCTTTGACGGTCTTCAGTCCTGCCAATTGTACTTGCCAGGGTAAGCTGCTTGAGAAACCGTTGACATAATACTCGTTGCTATCCACTCCTTCCGGTTCTAAGAACAACTGATGTGCGTCCTTGTCAGCAAAGGTTACAATCTTCGTTTCTATACTCGGGCAATACCGTGGACCGATACTCTGGATTTGTCCGTTGAAAAGGGGAGAATCTTTAAGTCCTGCTCGCAGCGCTTCATGTGTTTGCGGGTTCGTATAGGTGATCCAACACGGCATTTGTTTGAGTCCTCTTTGTACGCTGGTCAAGTAACTGAACTGATGCCAGTCATTGTCTCCGTCTTGCCGTATCAATTCGTCAAAATGGATAGACCGCGCATCTATTCTGGCAGGAGTACCTGTTTTCATCCGATCACTCTTGAATCCCACATTGACCAATTGCTCGGTGAGTCCGTATGAGGCAGGTTCAGAAGTGCGTCCTCCGGGAATCTGTGTCTTGCCGCAGTGCATTAGTCCGTTCAGGAAAGTACCATTGGTCAATACCACAGATTGTGCTTCCATCTCAATGCCCAAAAGTGTCTTTACTCCGCATACCTTATTATCTTTGATAATAAGACCGGTTACTATATCTTGCCATAGATAGAGGTTTTCCGTATGAGAAAGGACTTTTATCCACTCTTCAATAAACCGTTTGCGGTCACTTTGACTGCGCGGACTCCACATCGCCGGTCCTTTGCTCTGGTTTAACATGCGAAATTGAATCGCACTCCTGTCCGTTACGATTCCCATCTGTC
>Ga0310690_10009863_pt1 | contig 11947 bp, 8 predicted proteins | sample AusTroGonzalo_MG_2_FD_207661 | JGI IMG/M metagenome (GOLD analysis project Ga0310690, IMG submission 207661) | Bovine rumen microbial communities from tropical cattle in Woodstock, Queensland, Australia - Gonzalo_04 (v2) (version 2) | ecosystem: Host-associated > Mammals > Digestive system >...
GCCGGTCTTCTTCGGCTTCAAGGGCGGCAAAGGCGTGGCCACGGGCTGCGGCGTCATGCTTTTCGTCTATCCCATTCCGGCGCTGATCTGCATTGGCCTGACGATTGTGCTGATCGCGATCCTCCGGTATGTTTCCGTCGGCTCCATGTTCCTGCTGACTTCTTATGCCCTTCTGGTTACGTTCTGGACCAGCCATGGAAACCCCTGGATCATTGCATGGGCATGGGCTCTCGCGCTGATGTGCATCATCCGGCACCGGGCCAATATCAACCGGCTGATTCACCATTCGGAAAATAAACTCGGAAAGAAAAAAGAGTGATCATGGAGGTTCTGTCATGGATCAGAACATGAGCCTGATTCGCAATTTCTGTATTGTCGCCCACATTGACCATGGAAAAAGCACACTGGCGGACCGGATTCTGGAAAAAACCGGCGTCTTTGAAAAGCGGGAAATGGTGGACCAGATCCTGGACAGCATGGAGCTGGAGCGCGAACGCGGAATCACGATCAAGAGCAAAGCGGTCAATATGCATTATCGCGCCCGGGACGGCAGAGACTATACCCTGAACCTGATCGACACCCCCGGCCACGTCGATTTTACCTATGAGGTCAGCCGGGCCCTGGCGGCCTGCGAAGGGGCGCTCCTGGTGGTGGACGCCACGCAGGGCATTGAAGCCCAGACGCTGGCCAATGTCTATATGGCCCTGGAGCATAATCTGGAGACGATCCCGGTCATCAATAAAATTGACCTGCCCTCGGCCCGCCCGGAGGAAGTCAAGCGGGAGATTGAGGATGTCATCGGCATTGACGCCTCGGAAGCCCCCTGCATTTCTGCGAAAACCGGCCTGAATATCGAGGACGTCCTGGAAGCGGTGGTGAAGCATATTCCCGCCCCGCAGGGCGATGCCGCTGCTCCGCTTCAGGCGTTGATTTTTGACGCGTTTTATGATAATTACCGCGGCGCCATCTGCTTTATCCGGGTCAAGGAAGGCCGTATTTTCCCCGGCATGAAGATGAAGCTGATGGCCACAGGCAGCGAGTTTGACGTGGTGGAAGTCGGCACCTTTGCCCCCGGTTACAGATCCTGCGGAGAGCTCAAGGCGGGCGAGGTCGGCTATGTCGCCGCGTCCATCAAGGATGTCCGGGATACCCGGGTCGGCGATACGATTACGGACGCGTCCCGGCCCGCCGCCGCTCCCCTTCCCGGTTACCGCCATGTCACCCCCATGGTGTACTGCGGCATTTATCCGGCAGACGGCGCGGATTACCCCGTCCTGAAGGACGCGCTGGAAAAGCTGCGGATGAATGATGCCTCTCTTTCCTTTGAGCCGGAAACCTCGGTCGCCCTCGGCTACGGGTTCCGCTGCGGCTTCCTGGGCCTTTTGCATATGGATATCATCACCGCCCGGCTGGAAAGGGAGTTTGACCTGAATCTGGTCACGACGGCCCCGAGTGTTATATACAAAGTGGTGAAGACGAACGGGACGGAGCTGATGATCGATAACCCGACCAACCTGCCCCCCGTAGGCGAAATCGCGGAGATCGAGGAGCCCTTTGTCCATGCCACGATCTATACCCCCCAGGATTCCGTCGGCACGCTGATGGAGCTGTGCCAGGATAAGCGCGGCATCTTTATTGATATGCAGTATGAGGGCAACCGGGTCAAGCTGAATTATGATATGCCCCTGAATGAAATCATCTTTGATTTCTTTGACCAGGTCAAAAGCCGCAGCCGGGGGTACGCCTCCTTCGATTACGAACTGAAGGATTATCGGCCCAGCGACCTGGTGAAGATGGATATCCTCCTGAACGGGGATATCTGCGATGCCTTCAGCATCATCGTCCACCGGGAGAAAGCCTATGCCCGCGGCCGCGGCATAGCCGAAAAGCTGAAGGATGTCATTCCGCGCCAGATGTTTGAAATTCCGATCCAGGCCGCCATCGGCGGAAAAGTGATCGCCCGCGAGACGGTCAAGGCCATGCGGAAAGATGTGCTGGCCAAGTGCTACGGCGGCGATATCACCCGCAAAAAGAAGCTTCTGGAAAAACAGAAGGAAGGAAAAAAACGGATGCGCCAGTTCGGCACGGTTCAGGTTCCGAGCGAGGCTTTCCTCGCCGTCCTGAAGATGGATTAAGGCCATGTCCAATTTCGATTTCACGGATGCGGAGCACACAGTTTGCTTTACCGGCCACCGCATGATCCCTCCGGCTGAAAAGAAGCAGCTCGCTGCCGCCCTGGATGCCGGAATCCGCCGGCTGGTTTCGGAAGGCTTTTTCCGCTTTCTCTGCGGAGGGGCCCTCGGCTTTGATATGCTGGCGGAGGAGGCGGTCCTCCGGGCCCGCGAAAAAGACCCGTGCCTTCGCCTGGCGCTTGTCCTCCCCTGCGCCGGCCAGTCTTCCCGCTGGCCGGAAGCGGAAAAAAACCGGTATAACCGGCTGCTTCATGCGGCGGACCATGTTCTCGTCCTTTCTCCGCATTATTATCCGGGATGCATGCTGACCCGGAACAGGTATATGGTGGACCATTCTTCCCGCTGCATCTGTTATCTGCATTCCTTCCGGGGAGGAACGATGTCCACCGTGAAATATGCCCTGCAAAAACAGATGAGAATTGATAATCTGGCGATGGACCTGCTTCCCCGCCGTGACCAGGGCCTCCTGAAGGAGGATGAAACGTGGAACTCTATCTTCATATCCCCTTCTGCAAGAAAAAATGCCGTTACTGTGCCTTCACGTCATTTCCGGGCCAAAGCGGGAAAATGGAACCGTATGTGGACGCGCTGATCCGCGAAGCAAACCAGCAGAAGCCTTTCTTTCCGGAAAAAGTGGAAACCGTTTATCTCGGCGGGGGAACGCCGTCCCTTCTGCCCGAAGCGCTTTTGTCGCGCCTGGTCCAGGGCATCGGGGAAGTGTTTTCGCTGGATGATGTTGCAGAGTTCACCGCGGAGGCGAATCCGGGGACGGTCTCTGTTTCCTGGGTTCGCACAGCGGCGACCCTGGGTGTCACCCGCTTCAGTTTCGGCATGCAGGCCTATTCGGAAAAAGACCTGAATACCCTCGGCCGCATCCATGGCTATCGGGATGTCTGCGAAGCGGTGTCGCTGGCCAGGGACGCCGGAGCTGATGTGAATCTGGACCTCATCTTCGGCATTCCCGGGCAGACGCTCCCGGACTGGCGCCAGACGCTGGAAAAAGCGCTGGAGCTCTCCCCGGACCATATCAGCGCCTACGGCCTGATCCCCGAACCGGACACGGAAATGGACCGTCGGCTGAAGTCGGGCGAGTGGGAACTCCCCGATCCGGACGTGGAGCGGGCGATGTATGATCTTGCAATCCGCCTGCTGGCCGAAAGCGGGCTGAAGCAGTATGAAATCTCGAATTTTGCCAAACCGGGCAAGGAGTGCCGCCACAATATCGGCTACTGGTCCCAGATCCCCTATCTCGGCCTCGGACTCGCCGCGGCGTCCATGACGCCGCCCCTGAAAGCCAGCGCCGGTGTAACCTATCAGCGCCTGACAAATCCGGATACCTTTGAAGATTATTTCCGCCTGGTCTCCGGGCCGGATTCCTCCCTCCGAACCGTGGAAACGGTATCCCCGCCGGAAGCCCGCTTTGAAACGATGATGCTGGGGCTCCGGATGGCGGAAGGCATCCGGGAGGACCGGTTTGCCTCCCTTCACGGCATCTCCCTTCAGCAGGCATACGGGAATAAGCTGGAGCAGTTTGTCCGGGATGGTTTTCTGCTGTGGGAAGACGGGGTCCTTCGCCTGACCCGCAAAGGGATGGATTTCCAGAATCAGGTGCTGGTGGATCTGATGCCGTAAGCTTATCCGGTCACGAAGGAATCGTCCGGGATGAAGGATTCCTGGGCGTTGAATGCCGGCTGCCTGCCGTTCTCGTTCCGGATGTATTCGCCGTTGTTCGCCATATGCCAGGACTGGCAGTTGTCCCGTCGGTATGCAGCGAAGATCACCTCCAGGGTCTGGATATGTTCGGGATTTGTTATGGGAGCGGCAATCTCCACGCGACGGTCCATGTTCCGCGTCATCCAGTCCGCGCTGGAGATGAAGGCCTTCAGCCGTTTCCCCTTTCCGAAAAGGTACATACGGCTGTGCTCCAGAAAGCGCCCCACAATGCTGATAATGCTGATGTTATCCGTGTATCCGGGCACCCCCGCGATCAGGCAGCAGATGCCCCGGACCACCATTTCGATGTGGACACCCGCCTGGCTTGCTTCGATCAGTTTGTCCATAAGTTCCCGGTCCGTCAGGCTGTTGATCTTGATGCGGATCAGCCCTTCGTCCCCCTGCTTGATCTCCTCGTCAATCATGTCGATCAGAGCCGGCAGCAGCAGCTTCGGCGAAACCAGCAGTTTTTCGGATTGCCGGATCACGCGCCCTTCTTTCAGCGCCGCAAAAATGCTCATTCCGTCCCGACCGATGGCCTGGTCGGCCGTGATCAGGCTGAAGTCGGTATAGATTTTACTGGTTTTCTCGTTGTAGTTCCCCGTGCCGATCTGGGTCAGGTAAGAATCGTTGCCTTCCGCGTCCCGCCGGGTAATCAGGCAGATCTTGCTGTGCACCTTGATATGCTCGATGCCATAGATCACCTGGCATCCGCTCTGCTCGAGCCGCCGGCTCCATTCGATGTTGTTTTCCTCGTCAAACCGGGCTTTCAGCTCGACGAAAACCTCCACGTTCTTTCCGTTTTCCGCCGCTTCAGCCAGTGTTTCGGCAACCTTGCTGTCCCGCGCCACGCGGTAAAGGGTCATCCGGATGTCCGTCACAGCGGGGTCGTACGCGGCTTCGTGCAGCAGGCGCAGGAAAGTTTTGAAGCTGTCGTAGGGATAGTGGAGCAGGATATCCCCCTGCAGGGCCAGCTCCATGATCCCGTTGCCGGAGGGAATCATCTTCCTGGAATGGTAGGGCACGTAGAACAGCTGCTTCTTAGCGCGCAGCGTGTCGGAGAACTGGTACAGGAAAGACAGGTCCAGCGGCGTATCGTATTCGAAAACCTGCGCCGCGGAAACGGAAAGCTGTTTCCGCAGCATGTCCATCACGCCGGTCTCAATCTGCCGTGTCAGCTCAAGCCGCACGGGGGAAAGCCGTTTCCGCCTGTTGATGACCATTGCCATGTGCTCGCGGTAGTCCAGGTCTTCGTCGTATACGGCATCCGCGTCGATATCCGCGTTCCGCGTTACCCGCACGATGGTTTTCTGCAGAATCTTGTTTCCGGGCACGACGAGGGGCAGAAAGTGCAGGATGAATTCTTCGACGAGGATGTAGTGCCCCGGGCTGCCGGGAACGGGAATCAGGCGCGGCAGCACGCTGCTGTTTCCGGGAATGACGGCAATCATCCGACTTCCGTCCTGATTTTTTTCGTTCAGGATGGCGATGCTGTATATCTCCTTGTTGTTCAGGAAGGGGAAATCCTGCTTCCGGCTGATGTAGTACCGGGAAAGGTATGGCAGGATCTCCGCGCGAAACATCTTTTTCAGCTTGTGCTCCGCGTCGTTGGAGATGGCGTCAAACCGGACCAGGAAGATGCCTTCCCGGTTCAGTTCCTTCAGCAGGTCGACATACACCTCGTCCCGCTTCCTGCACAGCTCCCGGATCAGGTTCAGCGCTTCGGAAATCTGGGTGGACGGCGTCAGCCCGGTTTTATTGTCCCGGACGTCGTTGTTCAGCATCATCTGGTCGTGCAGCGTGCCGATCCGAACCATGAAAAATTCATCCAGGTTGCTCTGGAAAATGGAAAGGAAGTTCAGCCGTTCGCACAGCGGAACCTGGGGGTTGGCGGCGTTTTCCAGCACGCGGCGGTTGAAGGCCAGCCAGCTCAGTTCACGGTTACAGAAACATTGGGCGCTCATTCGACTCTTTCCTCCGTCAGTTCAATGCAATTCGATGGCTTTCTTCGCCGAACCATGCTGCTGCGGTACGTTCCAGCCGAGCGGCGGTTTCCGCTTCCCGGGGGTCTTTCCGGATATCCCGTACGCATTCCGAAACCTCGTGCAGCAGCCTGGTGTCCCCGTCGATCCAGGAAAACAGGGGTGTTCCCGACTGCCGTGTGCCGATCAGGTCTCCCGGCCCCCGCTGCTCGAGGTCGGTCCGGGAGACCTCGAACCCGTCATTCGTCCGGCACAAAATCTGCAGCCGGTCGTTTGCCTCAGCCAGCAGGAAGCACCAGCTTTCGTCCTTCCCCCGTCCGACGCGCCCCCGCAGCTGGTGCAGCTGGCTGAGCCCGAAGCGTTCAGCGTTTTCGATGATCATGATTGTGGCATTGGGGTTGTTGACGCCGACCTCGATCACGGTAGTGGATACAAGCACCTGGATCTCCCCTGCCAGGAAGTCTTCCAGCACTTTGCTTTTGTCGGCGGCCTTCTGTTTGCCCCAGGTCAGCCCCAGGCGGAGGCCTTGCAGCTCATAGTTCGACAGTTGATTGAATAAAGATTTCGCGCTCTTCAGCTCGGAATCCTCTTTTTCCTCGTCCTCTTCCACCAGGGGGCAGACGATGTAGGCCTGTTTCCCCTTCGCGGCCTCTTCCCGGATAAACCGGTACATCGCGTCGCGCTTGTTTTCCGGAACGATTCTTGTCCGTACGGGAATCCGCCCCGCGGGCAGCTCGTCAATAACGGAGATGTCTAAGTCTCCGTAGAGAATCAGCGCCAGGGACCGTGGAATCGGGGTCGCCGACATGACCAGCACGTGAGGATGCGTCCCCTCGCCGGCCCCCTTGTCTTCCAGGTCGCATCGCTGCTGCACGCCGAAGCGGTGCTGCTCATCGGTGATTGCCAGCTGCAGGTCGCGGTATTTCACGTTTTTGCTGATCAGGGCATGGGTGCCGAAAACAGCATCCGCTTCCCCCGCTTCCAGTTCCCGCAGAATGCGCTTCTTTTCGCTGGCCTTTGTGGATCCGGTCAGCAGCCTGCACCGCACGCCGAGCGGCTCCAGGATGCGGGCCGCGTTTTCGTAGTGCTGCCGGGCCAGGATTTCGGTCGGGGCCATCATGGTCGCCTGATGCCCGGCGCGGCGGGCCAGGTAAATCGCCCCGAAGGCCACGGCCGTCTTTCCGCTCCCGACGTCGCCCTGTACCAGGCGGCTCATGGCCTGCCCTCTGGTTAAGTCGCTGCTGATTTCCTCCAGCGTCCGCCGCTGAGCGGAGGTCGGCAGGAACGGGAGGGATTCCCAGAAGGTTTCCGCCGCCGCTTCCGGAAACTGAAAGGGCATGGCACTGTATCTCCGGTTCTTCTGGGAGGATACATACGTCATGTACAGCAGCATTTTTTCGAAGGTCAGCCTCCTGCGGGCGGTCTGCAGCGCCGTAGCGTCGTCCGGAAAGTGGGCCTGCCGCAGCGCATAGTTCAGCTCGCACAGGGAGTGCCGGATCCGGATGCTCCGCGGAAGGGTTTCCGGGCAGCATTCGTCGATCATCTCCAACGATGAGCGGATCAGGTCGCGGAAGGATTTGGCGGGAAAGCCTTTCACGGCCCGGTATACGGGCTGCAGTCCGTTGTCGGTGATGAACCGGGGGTTTTGCAGGATCCTTCGGCCGTTGGTGACGGTCAGCCTGCCGTACAGCCGGGCCGTCTGCCCTTTTTTGATTTTCTGCGCGATCCAGGGCTCATTGAACCAGCATACGCTGACTTTCCCGCTGCTGTCCCGCAGCGCGGCCGTTACGCGGGACAGGCCGTGAAAATAGCTGCCGGCCCCGTCGCCCTCAAAGATGCCTGTCATCAGGTAGGTTCCGGGCGTTTTGGTCGCGCAGGGATAGGAGGTGCGGTGGTCTTCGTAACGGATCGGAAGCGTATACAGCAAATCGCGCAATGAGGTAATCCCCACTGCGCGCAATGTTTCACACCGGACCGGGCCGATTCCCTTCAAATCCGATAAATCCATTTTGTTTTACTCCACGGAGATCAGGTAGTAGTAGAGGGGCTGTCCGCCGCTGTGGCATTCCACGTCACAGTAGTCGTATTTCTCCTCGATTTCCGCGGTAAGCTTTTCGGCATCCTCTTCCTTCACGTCGGAACCGAAATAGACAGTAATCAGCTCGTCCTCATCCGTCATGATGCTCTCCATCATGTCCATCACGACGGTCTTGATGTCGTTCCCGGTGAACTCAATCTGGCCGTTGTGCAGCCCGATGATGTCCCCCTGCTTGATCTCCATGCCGTTATATACGCTGTCCCGGATGGCGTAGGTCACCGTGGCGGTTTTCACGTGCTGGGCCGCCTCGTTCATCCGTTCGACGTTTTCGTCCGGTTCGGCATCGTTCTGGAAGGCGATGGCTGCCGCAATGCCCATGGCGACGTTCTTCGTCGGAATCACAATCACGTTCTTTTCGCACAGCTCCGCCGCCTGGTTCGCGGCGAAAATGACGTTGCCGTTGTTGGGCAGGATGAAGATGTTCTCAGCCTGCACGTGGTTCAGCGCGTTCAGCAGGTCGTCGACGGAGGGGTTCATGGTTTGTCCGCCCTCGACGATCTGGTCCACGTTCAGATCGGTGAAGTAGCGGGAGAACCCTTCCCCGAGAGATACGGCCACAAAACCGTATTTCTTTTCCTCGGCGGGCTCCTCCGCTGCTGCGGCGGCTGCTTCCGCTGCAGCCTTTTCCTCTTCCATCGCACGCTTCATGGCGGCCAGGTTGTCCACCTTGATGTCGTTGATTTCCGCCAGTTCCAGGCCGTATTCCAGCGCGGCGCCGGGGTTGTCCGTGTGCACGTGCACTTCAGCCCGTTCCAGGTCTCCGGCCACTTTCACGTTGTCGCCGATGCGGTTCAGCCGACGGCGGAAGGAGTCCAGGTCGTGCTCGTCACAGTCCTCGCGGAAATGGCTCAGCACAAAGTTGACGCAGTAGGCGTAGGTCAGGTCGCGGGTCAGGTCGTGACAGTCGTCCGTTCCTTCCTCGTATTCGTTCTCCATGTCGGATTCCGCCATGGAGATGTCCTCCCCGCGAAGCACGGAGGCGTATCCCTGGTAGATCAGCATCAGCCCGCGCCCGCCAGAGTCGACCACCCCGGCCTGTTTCAGCACCGGCAGCATGTCCGGTGTTTTCTTCAGGATGGCTTCCCCGCTTTTGAGGATCACGTTGATCAGCTGGTCGTAGTCGTCCGGGTCTTTCCTGACCTGCTTCATGGCATCTTCCGCGATTACGCGGGCCACGGTCAGGATGGTGCCTTCCTTGGGTTTCATCACAGCCTTGTAGGCCATTTCTGCGCCCTTATGCAGGGCCTCGGCGAACTGCACCGGGGTGATTTTTTCAACTCCGTTCAGCGACTTGGCAAAGCCGCGGAGCAGCTGGCTGGTAATCACGCCGGAGTTCCCCCGAGCTCCCTTCAGTGCGCCTTTGGCGAGGGCGCTGGCTGCTTCGTCCGCGCGAAGGTATTCCTTGCTGTTGACTTCCCGAACTGCGGATTGCATGGTCAGCGTCATGTTGGTACCGGTATCCCCGTCCGGAACGGGAAAAACGTTCAGTGCATCCACTGCTTCCCGGTTTTTTTCGAGCAGTGCTGTACCGGCCATCACCATATCCCGGAGCAAAAGCCCGTCTATTGTTTTAAACTGTATCAAAGGATAACCCTCCGCTTCAAACTGTAATGCTTTCTGGTGCTTTCGGCCGGGGAAATCAGATTCTGATCCCTTCAACCGAAATGTTAACCTTCCGAACCTTGACGCCTGTCATGCTTTCCAGCTTGTAGCGTACGGTTTCCACGATGGTTTTGCACACCTCGGAAATGGAAATCCCGTATTCAACAATGATGAACAGGTCAACGTCCAGCATGTCGCCGACGTTTCGGATCTGGACACCCTTGGAAAGATTTTCCCTTCCGAGCCATTCCACGATGCCGTCCGTTGCTCGCTTCCCGGACATCGCCACGATCCCGTAGCATTCCAGGGCCGCATAGCCCACAACCTTCAACATCACGTCTTCGGCGATGTAGATTGTTCCGTAATCGTTTTTCACTTTACATTCCATAAAACAGCTGCTCCTTCCCGGTTTCAGGTTCGCCGTGTCCTCATCTCTTAAGGTTACAGGACACTTCATTATACAGGAATTGATTATTTTTATCAAGGGCTCCGTCCGCGGAATCATTTTCGCTGTGAGCTTTTCAGGGAATCGATTAACGGCGTTATAAGCCCTTTATACTCAATAATTCGCCAATTGACCAATAATTTTGCAATAAAATGGGAACCATCAGTTTGAATGCCAGGTTTTTGGGTACTTCAAGAAGACGTCATTGCCACGACGTCCGAATCATTCATCCTTTGGGGACTCTTGAAATCAAGCGTAGAGCCTGCCAAGATGTTTTGTGATTCCATGTTCGATTTTTGCCTTTGCCATTCCCAAGTATACGATCAGTGTAACTGTAATGAACATATCCATTTTCTGCTGGCCTCGGATCGTATGCTTTTCAAACTTGTAATCACGGTCAATCCGGCCATTGATCCGCTCTATTCCGCTTCGTTTGTTATACAATCGCTTCCATTTCTTACTGTCTCTGGCAATCGGCACGAAAATACGTCGGTCTTCATCGCATTTAATCCGAAAGATTCGTTTATCTGCTATTCTGGGATGAAATCCATACCTCAGGCTGTCGGTTCCTTTGTCATAGCCGCGGTACAGAAGCTTTTCCAGGCTACCATCTTCCTTTACGTACCAGACATTCCCCTGATAATCATATACCAGATTGGTATTTCTGTACTGCCGGGTAGTTTCTCCATTCTTCCAGCAATTCCGAATATCAATGATTGGTACAATCTCATTATCTTCCAGGATTTCAATCAGTTTGCTGGAATCATAACCTTTATCCGCCATAAAGTGCTTGCACATATCCAGCCTTTCCGGATGTTCTTGCTTCATTCGGTTCAGCTGCTTTTTTGTTTCCGTCTTCTCGCTGTTGGATGCCTTTGTAACTTCAAAATCCACAGGCAATTCATATTTGGCATCTGCAATCAGGTGAAGACGAAACCCGAACCACTTTACTTCCTTGGTTTTCTTCTCGCCATCCTTTCCGCTGACAGTATAGGTCTTCTTACACCAGTCTGCATCATGTTCACCGCGACTGCCACTATCAGGATTATTAGATAATTTGGTAGCAAAGCTTTGGATTGCTTTTCCGTCTGCCATGAGGTCCTCTCCAAAACCTTTCAAGTGATCATACATATACTGAACCAGATTCTCGAACATCGCTTTCGGTTCTGTCTTGCACTCCATAAGGTTCTTTAAAAACTTTGAATAGGCACTCTCTGACGGAGCAGTATACACCTTGATTGTTCCGTCCGGCTGTATACGTGTTTTCTGTTTGATTCCGCAGAGATCACGAAGCTGCTTATTTCGCCGGAGCTCCCTCAGCAGTGCTTCTATCGTGGGATGTTCAAAGAGAAAGCTGGCAACAAAGGTATTCCACATCGCTTCACATGGCCAATCGTTCCTTCCTTGACCACGGATTCGATACAGTGCTCGGATCAGACTTTCATCTGGCAGAGTCGTCAGTATCTTCTGCAGACGTTCCAGATCTCCAAGTTCTTCAAATTCGTTGTCGCCAAACATTGACATCTGTGGTATGATGTTCATCGGAAGAGCTCCTTTTATTGGTTTGTTTAGTCACTTACCATTATACACCGTAATCGGTGTCAAAGAGGCTCTTCCCTTTGATTTTTCTATGTTTTTGACATTTTAGTCGCTTTTTTATCCATTCTCCTGTTTTCCAACAACAAAGCCTTGTTTTCCGCCTTTTTGCCTGTCGATTTTTATTTTGTCTTCCTCGTGAATCCTTATGTGGTATTATTCTCAAACATCGAAACTAATTCATCGAAATTCAGACAGGGGATAAAACTTTTTTCTTGACTTCCGGAAAAATAAGTGTAGAATGTCCTGCGGTAATAATATGAAGGAGGAGAACCCCTATGAAGAAACTGTTTGCCCTGGTAATGATGCTGTGCCTGCT
>Ga0310690_10009864_pt1 | contig 11947 bp, 1 predicted proteins | sample AusTroGonzalo_MG_2_FD_207661 | JGI IMG/M metagenome (GOLD analysis project Ga0310690, IMG submission 207661) | Bovine rumen microbial communities from tropical cattle in Woodstock, Queensland, Australia - Gonzalo_04 (v2) (version 2) | ecosystem: Host-associated > Mammals > Digestive system >...
TGCTCTTTTTGTGCCTCGGCGTCGGACAGATGTGGGGAGCGAATCAAACATATACTGTTGAGAATCCTGTGGCTTCAAAACGCTATGTGCAGGATAATATCATGGTGACAGGAACTGTAGGAACAAATAAAAAGATTGCTAATTCCAGCCAAAATGTTTTCTATGTTCAAAATGGAAACTATGCTCCTCTTTGTATTATCTCTAAAGCTGCAAATATTAAAGGGATACAGATATATGGGAATAGAGACACAGGATCTAGTTCTCAAGGGAATGCCTTTAATTTGCAAACATCATCAAATGCCATAGACTTCTCTGTGCCCTCCAGTGGATTCACTGCGACTAAGAAAGATAATGGCGATCCCGCAGCATTAGCTAGTTTAACGAATGTGCAAATGATTGGCAATAATCAATCATATGCGACAACAATCACAGTATCATTTTCTTCTCCTGTAATGGCAATACGTTTAATAGGTGCGACTTCCGTATCTATTAAAAGTGTAGTAGTAACCTATGATGATGCAATTACTGTTGATCCGGAACTTTGTGAAGTTCATATGACATCAGCTACGGCCGCGGCATTAACGGGTACTGGAACATGGACTGCAACAAATATACAAAGTGGAAATAATTATACCGATGCAAGTTCAAATACTTATTATTATGATAAGAGTTCGGGTACATACGGTAAGATAGATTTGGGTTCAGGAAATACTTTCCAAGAAGGAGATGAGATATGGTTTGATATGAATGGTAACGGATTACGTGCCCCAGGTGCATGTGGTTACAAGTTAAATAGTTCAAATTCTACTTCAGGAGCAGTGACTATACAACCTACATGTACCATTGCTGCAAATATGCCAATGTACATGCACTATATTACAAAATCTACAGACCCATGGGTAGGACAACAAGTGCTTTGGATTTTACGCTATGATTCGAATGATCGTCTATATCAGGTAACTATTCATCGTGCTGCTGGCAGTTGTGCTGCGACGGCGAATGCGGGAGCGGATAAGAGCACAACAGTAGGTGTTGGCGTGGCGATGGCGGCAACGGCGGCTACGTCAGGATATACGGGAGCATGGAGTATAAAGACAGGCTCACCGAATACTTCAACAAGTCAGTTGAGTTCAACGTCTTCTAATACAGCGACTTTTACTCCGACAACTTACGGCACCTATACGCTTGTTTGGACGGTAACGGATGATAGCGATGGATCTTGTACGGCAACGGATGAGGCGACGGTAACGGTTCCTGCTCCGACACATGATATTACTTATACGAACTTGAAGGGCGCAGATAATTCCGCTAACCCGACTACTTATGCAGAAGGAACAGGGGTTGCATCATTTACCAAACTGCGTCATGTAGTAGGTTATGATTTTACTGGATGGTCTCCATCTTCTATTAGTTCTTCTGCAACGACAGATCAGACGATTGATGCTCAGTGGACAACTCGCGCAGCGGCAGCGGGAACAGGTACGTTGACTTATGCATTTACATATTCTGACAACAATATAACCTCAGCCATTACTCGAAATAATGGTGCTTTATACGATGCAACGGATCTTACTTGGACAAATGTAACGATTGATGATTCAGAAAGTGCCGAGCGTTCAGGAAAAATAACAACCACGACATCTTACGATGGTAGTAAATATCTTTCTCTGACATTCAAGATAGCAGATGGCTATACGTTTACGCCCACAGAGGTTCAACTGAAAGCAGTTGCCGTCTCAAACGATAAAACAATTCGTTTTGAGTTTAAGGATAATGCCGGAACGCCAAATACTAAATACCTTGAGCAAACAAGAACAAATGGCTCTTCTGTCGGAACCTTAACTTATGATTTTGATGCGTCAGATCCTGTGACATTAACAGGTACTGTAACTGTTAAGATATATGCGTACGGAAATACTAATTCTTGGCGTTTAGGAACTCCGTTGACTATCACTGGAACTGTGGCTTCCAGTGCCATTTGTCCGGACAAATATTCATTCCATTATGGACCGACTACTGGAGATTGGGAGACGCCGATTTGCTTTGAGCAAGTTGGCTCTACGCACGAGTGGAATATAACGAACTTCACTATACCAAGTCACTCCGGAGGTAAATTCTGGGTTGGTCACCATGGCGAAACTAATAGTCAATCCGCAACTAAAGCCTGGACGGATTCTTACTCGGACGGTAATGGTGCGATGAAACTATTGCCAACAAGCAATTCAATTGTTGGTCAAGCAACGGGCGCAGTTGGTACAATCAATATTTGGGATGATTCCGGCTGGCAGAACCAGAACGTCGGCTTCACTCCGAATGGATATGGTATTACTTATGGCGGTTCCGGACACGCCTTCCATACCACCGCTACGAATCATATGTGGGAGACGGATGTCGTAACTCTGCCGAATGTTAGCACGACGTATAATATCGGTTTAGCAACGGCAACTGCAGGAACGTACGTTAAGTGCGCTCACTCCAAATCCACCGATGAGGCGATAAGTGCGATGGGAGTGACAGTAGTAGGGAAAGGAGGAAAAGCTATTTATTTGGTGCCTGGTCCATTTAATGCAGATGGCGCAAAGTATGCTGTTTACGATGTCACCAATACAGCTTTTGATACCGACTTTATGTCTGATGCAGATGGAGATGGTATCTATGTGGGCTATGTTGGAAGCAATTGTACTTCGATGATACTATGTCGTATGAATAGCGACGCTACTACTTCCGATTTGTCAAGTAAGAATTGGGATAAACGTTGGAATCAAACAGCGAATATTAGCATTAGTGGTGATTTGGCAAAAAAATACACCATTACCAATATGACCACGTGGAATGAGTGTGGTTATTCTACTGCAAACATGCAGCCTATTACCGGTCAGAAGGGTAAATTCCGTATGTGGGATGATAGCGGTAGTGACAACTGGTATGTACACTGGATTCCTTACTATGTGCTGAGTTATGATGCTAATGGCGGTTCCGATGCTCCAAGTGCGCAGTCGGTAAGTAGTGAAGCAAGTCCTTGTCAACTGACGGTATCAAGTACTGAACCGACACGTACCGATTATATCTTTGAAGGTTGGAGTACTTCTTCATCAGCTGTTTCGCCTGATGGCGCATGGGATCCGGGCGATACACATGCCATGACCGGAGATGTAACACTATACGCTGTTTGGACACATTGTTCCGGTCCGAGTATTTCTGCTTTCTCGAATTCTGAGGGACGAACCTACACGGTTGGTGATGCTGCCACAACGATGACAATAACTGCATCTGCAGGTAACGGTGGCACGTTGCATTACCATTGGTATCAGTACAATGTAGGTCAAGATCCGCTTACGGAATCCATTGATGCTGTTGGTTATACGGATGCAAGTACTTACACACCGTCAACAGCATCTGCACACGCGGGACAAATCTTCTATTGTGTAGTATCTGAAGAAGGATGTTCTACCACCGTCAAATCTGCTTATTCCGGTGCGATTGTTGTTAATGCAGCCACATACACATTGACAGTTAGTGGTGCGAGTGTAGCAAATCCAATGACGGAAGAAAGCAAGACTGGCACTATCTCCGGTGTAACGATTACCGGTTCACCTGTTTCGGGTATTGCATCGGGAACAACAACTTCTACATCGGATAATACGTTTACGGTAAACAAAGGCACGCCCGTAACTGTAACTGCATCTGCAACTGTTTCCGGTTCTGCCGCCGAATGTGATGAATGTACCTATCGATTCAAAGAATGGACAAATGTTCCGGCTTCCGTAACAGCGAACGTATCTAATATTCAAGCGGTTTATAACACGACCTATACAATTGCCTTTAGAGAAACAGATGGAACAACAATTGCCGGCGCTTCAGACACGTACTATGTATATGGTGTAGGAAAGACGGTGGCTACATTCCCCACACCTACTAAGTCCGGTTATGAGTTTGGTGGTTGGTATAAAGAGACGTCACTAACCAATGCCGCTACGGATTTGAGCAGTAGTGATTACGGCAATATAACGTATTATGCGAAGTGGATAGAAATCGCGACACTCGCTTGCGGTACATTGTATGAGGTCGAAGATATGGTACCAGCCTCGATTACCTTATCTACAACAGGGCAATATGCTTCTGGCTTATCAAGTAACGGAATCTTTACTACAATTGGTGATCCATCGAAGACAGATGGAGCTGCAGGAACCCCGGAAATGAAAAATGAAAGCTCTACAACCATAGCCGGGGAGTCGTTTATAGGCAGAATGTATTTCAAAGGAGCTTCTAATACAACTGGTTCAGGAACGACGTTCGTCCCCACTTCGCGAGCAATAAAGTTTGCAATTGCAAAAAATGGAACATTAGATATTTATGCTCATCGTGTTGACCGTTTGTATTTGAAGAAAGCAGGTGAAAGCGGTACTACTCAATTAGGTTCGAGTACAAGCAGTACTCCGTCCAAAGTGAGTCATTCTGTAACAGATGGAACATACTATATTTATTCTGATAATAGTAACGATTGTGTATATGGTATGCAACTAAATTGTGCACACACCGTAACTTATAAAGCGAATGGTAGTGGTGAGAGTGATGTGGTTGATGATGCTGCAGCAACGATTGCCGCCAATCCATTTACATGGAGCGGGCATACGTTTGTAGGTTGGAATACCGCTGATGATGGTAGCGGAACGCCGTATACTGTTGGCGCTACGGTAACTGGCGATTTGACATTGTATGCACAATGGAAATCAAATGCAACAGTTTATGCCTTCTCGAATGGTTCGTTTGGCGATTGGGGAACATGTAGTGGTGGAACGCTTACGTTGGTTAATAGCCAAACTGGCGTAAGTTACCAGTTGTATAAAGATGGCGTAGCCAGTGGAGATCCAAAGGCAGGAACAACAGGTAGTGCTATTAACTGGACTGTTACGGCTAATGGTACATATACCGTTAAGTCCGTAGCAAATGCCACTTATGCCGAGACGGCGATGACCGGTACTGCGGTTGTTACACTCCAAGACCCGGCACTTTCCGGTTCAAGTACAGTTAACATAGGCAGTACTATTACGCTTACACACCCGGGATATTTGATTAGTGGAGGAAGTTGGACTTCTTCCAATGGTTCAGTGGCAACAGTAGTAGATGGCGTAGTTACAGGTGTGGCAGCAGGTACAGCAACCATCACTTTCCACGGTGTTGGTTCTTGTGATGGGTCGAAAGAAATAACGGTAACCGAACCTAGTGATTGTGAAGATTTGGCGATTATAGCAGCAACCTCTACTTCAGCATTGGCAGCTACAGTTGGTTCGGTTAGCTATGGAAGTATGACCGGCGGCGATGGAATAAGTATTGATGGCTATTCCTATTCTGTGAAATTTAATAGTAGCGGTCATGTGGATATCAGTCCAAAAGCGGGCGAAACATTTGCGGCTGGAGATAGTTTGATCGTTGTAATTTATAATCATGGTTCCAGCGAGCAGGCCATTGGTTTCAAAATAGGTAGCAATGATTATACTGCTACAACTGATGGACGTGCGCTTCATTATTTCCGCCAGACACTAGTGGCTGCTAATATTTCTGATGGTAAGGTAATTATTAATCGTTCTGCAACCAACGGCTCAAGTGGATACATAGTTGCCGCAACAATTAAACGTTGTGGCCTACTGCCCACTTGTACGACACCGACGATTCCGAGTCTAAGCGATCAGACGGTTTGTCCGGGAAGCGACATTGCTGCATGGGATGCGACGGTTTCAAACGCAGCGGCTATAAGTGCAGCCGGTGAGAGTGTTGCTTACTCTTGGAAGAAGAAGGGCAGCGATACCGAATTGGTTAATACGGCTTCGCTCGACCTTGGTTCTTCGGCAACGGAAGGTATGACCGGTACATACGTAGTGACTGTGACTGTTTCGGCGGATGGTAAGGCTTCGACATCAGCAAGCAAAGAGGTGACATTGACGGTAACGCCGGCAACGGAAGAACCTGCAGTGACCCAAAGTCCGGCAAAGGTATATGTAAGCGATGATGTGACGCTGACGGCTACGTGCGGTTCAGCAGGAACGATCACATGGGCATGGTACACCTGCAACTCGGACGGAACAGGCGAGTTGGTTATCGCCGGCAAGACGACAGCCACATGTGCAATCACAGCTCCCGCGATTGCAGGCACGTATTATTATAAGGTGAAGGCCACCGGTGACGGCACGAATGCCTGCGGTACGGCAGAGCATGTACATGCCTTGACCGTCAAAGCTGCCAGCGAGTGTGAGAACTACTTCTGGTTCACATATTCGGACGATGCGACCACCAACGGCGTTATCAATAACCGTAGCTCGTTCTTCACGGGCGCTCCGACAGGATCATCTAATCAAGGCTCCTATAAATTCACGGTGGACGGTACGGAATATACGGCAACTCGAAACACGGGTAGTACATCTATCAGTATCAGTTTCACGGTACCTGAAGGTTCTACAGCAGACTTCGTGATGAACGGTAAATCAAGCAGCAGCAATACAGTGACGCTGAGTCATTCATCCGGAACACCGTCATACAACATTTGCGCTTCTGGTAGTTATGCGGCATACAGCCAAACGGGACTGACTGCCGGTACATGGACACTGACGGCTGGAAGCAACTGGACATTAGCGGCATTAGCGGTACATGTATGCCACGAATCGACTTGTACGGACGCTGTTCCGGAGATAGCAGCAGTGAACAATACTGTCTGCGTGGGAACAAAGATGCGGATTGATGCAACGGGTTATGAGGCTGGTGCTACGTTCCAATGGCAGAAACTAAACTCGGGAACAAGCAGCTGGGATAATGTTTCCAGAGCAACTCTTGATTCTCTTGTGATTGCTTCTGCAACGGCTTCCGATGCCGGTTCGTACCGCTTGATTGCTACCAAGGGTTGTGCGCGTACATCGAATACGGTAACAATTTCTGTTCCGAGTGCACCAAACTTCGGTTCTACCGTTCCGGCTTCGGTAAGCGTTATGCAGACTTTGGCATTGTCAATTAGTACTGTAGAGGCTACGGATGCTGTTAAGTACAGATGGTACAAGAGTGCTGATAATACCTGGGATGCCGGCGATGTAGAGATTGGTACAGACAAAACCCTCATTAAAGCTTATGATGGTGAGACGGCAGGCAGTACATACTATATATTCTGCCGCGCACAGAATGCCTGCGGTATTACCACTTCTTCTGCAATCACAGTCAATGTAACAGCCTATGTAGAGGAAGATTGTGCAACTAAAGGTAATGAGGGCGAGGCTCAGTTCGGATTTGAGAACACCAGTTGCTCGCAGGGAACGTATTCAAGTGAGTCTGCATGGTACACCAACAGCCGTACGAAATATCTGACCTACACCGCTCCCGAAGGCAAGTATTTTGACGAAGCGAAAGTGAGGATTGCTGTTTCCAGCGGTTCGAAATGCGGTTATGCATATTCGACAGACGGTGGTACGACATGGACCTATGCTGAGAAAACCGGTTTGAGCAGTGATTTGGCGGATATAACAATAGACCTGACAGGTAATGTGAATGCGTTCCGTATCGGCCGTAACCTGCAAGACGGAAGAGGTACTGACTGGGGTGTTACAAGCGGTAACTTCTATCTGACGAAAGCCTGCTTCACCTATATTAATGCTTGTACGGCAACTACCGTAACGCCGAGCACAAGCAGCAAGACACATACTATTGGCGATACGTTCACCAAACCGACCTTTACTTTGGCTCCGGCTGCCGTTTCCGGCGAGACATTGACCTACAGCAGTTCGAACGAAGATATCGCTTCTGTTGATGATGACGGTACGGTTACCTTCCAAGACCGAGCAGGAACTGTGACTATCACTGCGGCTTATGCAGGCGGAGAAATCAGCAGTACACAATACTGCGCGAGCGAAGGCAGTTACACGATTACCGTCAGCTGTTCGGACGAAGCACCGAAAGTAGTGCCCGCATCCGGAACGAACATGAGCGGTTGTAACTCCTCGGTTACACTGAATGCTAAGATGCAGAACGGTACTTCGGACTTTGGAAGCGGCACCTACCAATGGTTCCGTGACGGAGAGGAGATAAGCGGTGCGACGAGTAGTTCGTATATTGCTGTGCAGGCAGGAACCTATACCGTTGAGCGCATAGGTGCAGGCGGATGTACCAGCCTTTCTACCAACAGCGTGGTAATAACCAGCGAGACCACCGAACCGGAAGTGGAGCGTTTGGTTCCGTTCCAGTACTACCATGTCAATAAGACCTATACCGCACAGATGAAGATGCGTCACCTGTTTGCTGTGAAGAATAGCGGCAAACTGGATGGTAAGTCATTTAAACTGTACGTTTCCCGTAACGGCGGTGCAGCAACGGATGTCACGAACTCGAATGCATTGGCAATCTGGACCAATGCCGACGGACGAGTAGATACCGTCATGATTGACCTCAACAAGTTAGCAACTAAGTATTCCGAGAATGACGAGCTGGTATATACCTGCAAGGCTGTGGATTGTAGTGGAAACGTAAGCGAGGTGTATAAAGCCAACGTTACTTTGTATGTTATCGGCGCAACACCGACATTAGCACTCATCTGCTCCGGTTCGGACAAAGCAAATGGTACTCGTAAGACGGGTGAACTGACGGTAGGTGGCGACTTCCTGACCGGTTATAACAAGGCTGACCTTTGCCAGCAAACGGGTAACACCTCGTTTGATGCAAGTACCGAATGGGGCCTTTATACCCGATTGAAGGCAAATTACATCGTTACTCCGGTGAACGGATATGCAATATTCAACAAACTCAACTACGAGCCGTTTGATATCTTGTTGCTGACTGATTATCCGAAGGCTTCGAAGAGTGATGCTGCGGCAACCGTTCTGGACGACATGGCAGATTTGGTTGACTTCCGTCCGATGCTGTCCCTCAAGGCACATATGGTATCCAAGAGTCCGTCGAAATGGGCAGCGAAAGGCTTTACAACGGCTCCTATGCATGTGACCGGTGGTGATGGACGTATCTATATGAATATCGTATGTTATGCACACCCGATGTTCGATGGTATTAAGGAAGCCGGAGATCATATTTTCAGAGATCACGACGAGAAGTCACAGATTGTATATGAGGTACTCACCGAGCCGGGATATGAAAACAGCAAGGGTCTCCAAGGCTTCGAGATTGATGCGGCGGAGAACTTCGTTACCATCGGTTTGATACACTATAATGCAACTGCAGCAGAAGATTATCCTACGACAGGTGAACTCTCTTGGACACCCGGTTCCAAAGACCGTATGTTGGTTGCTGCCGTAGAACGCCAGACCAACCTCGAGGCACGTTTGATTGTATTGGCAGTCAACTGCGGTGCACAAAGCAAATTCACGGAAACAGGCCGTACAATCGTCCACAAATGTCTGGAATACTTGTTGTCAGATGCCACCGACCCGATTACGCCGGTAGCCGACTGCGCATTCACCTTCGATAACGGAGCCGGTGCGCCTCACGATGCAGCATGGTATAAAGTTCCTGCTAACTGTCCGGGCTGTTCCGGAACATTGGGTGACGGTCTTTGGACTACAGAAGCTAACTGGGGGCCTGATCGTATCAATATTCCGAGTGAGTTTACTTCGGCTCGTATAGCTGCGGCTGTGACGGTTGATACCATTCATGCTAAAGCGCTTGAGCTACGTATTGTGGAAGGCGGACGGATTACTATTCCTGCCGGAAGTGCGCTCGATGTAAAGAGCACCATTCGCCGTTTTGATGGTTCGGAAATCAGTCCGACGGAAGTAAGCGATATATTCATCGGTTCTACTGCTGCCGGCAATGGTACATTGATCTTCAATAACGACAAAGGTGATTCAAAAGCACGCGTGCAGATGTATAGTACGGCTCAGGCAGATATCGAGAACATGAGTGCTGCTACTTCAACCTGGCAGTATATCGGTACTCCGCATAACGATATTGCCAATGCGCAGCGCAACTATTATGATAGTTGGTTGTATCAGTACGATACTGGGGAAGAAGGCTGGACCGTTATACCTAACGGAGGTCCGCTGATTCCATTCCGCGGCTATTGCGTAACACACCCGAGTAATCCGAATGTATATGATATGGAGGGTACGCTGGTTGCTACCACTAGTCAGGAAATTGCTATTCCTGCCGGCAAATATGTGGTTGTAGCCAATAGTTGGGTGGCACCTATTGATATCAATGCCATCACAGATGATGATATGGAGGGTATGACGGATAAGACTATCTATTTCTTCAACACAGGAACGGATACGGATGGTACAGGAGAAACAGGTACTGCAGCCGGAACCTACAGAGCTTCGCCTATCAATGCCGCTTCTTATACCGGAGATTGGCAGATTCCTTCGATGCAAGGCTTCTATGTAGTGGGAGGTAGTTCGGATGGAACATTGCACTTGGATTATAGTCGTCATGTACGCCCATCCACAGAGCGTAGTATCGTAGGTAATCCGATGTATGCGCCAAGACGTTCTGCGGAGAACAACGAACCGGAAGTGGCAAAATTGTATTTCCGTGGTCATCGTTATTATGACCGACTGATTGTACTGGAGCGCGAGGACTTCACGCGTGGCTACGACAGCGGTTGGGACGGCGAAGCATGGGGCGGTAATGATGCATCGCCAATGTCCTATGTATCCACAGAAGGCCGTTGGGATGCGGTGAGTGCAGTTCCGGAATATGAAGGAACCATCATCGGTTTCCGTGCAGGAGAGGATAATGAATATCTTATTGACTTCGTTTACAGTTCGGAGAATGAACCTCTCTATCTGTTGGATACAGAGAATAACACGTACTCGCGCGTATTAACCGGCAATGCTTACCGCTTCGCAACAAGCGATAAGGAGTATCACGAGCGGTTCGTTCTGACACGCAAGAATCCGAATGTGGCAACAGAAATAGAAACGGTGAGCGGTGACGAGTTACGGGTTACAGGAGCGAAGAAACTGCTCATAGAGGATAAGATGTTTATCTTGTTGAACGGTATGTTGTATGACGCTACCGGAAAAGTAGTTAAGTAATGGTTAATGTGGAATGTTTAATGCAGAAAGAAAGGAAAACGATTATGAGGACTACGAAGATATATGCAATTGGTCATTGGTCATTGGTCATTGGAATAGCGATGCTGTTGCTTGCGGACAATGCATGGGCTGTGGATTTCAAAAATAGCTATCGAGGAATGGAGCAGAAAACGTCTGCTACAGAATATCGAATGGCTACAACGGCTACGGCTCCGACGGTTGGCTTCCAGTCAACGAGTGTGTACACGGGACAATGGAACCAAGATGCGCAGCAGTCGATGCTGAATGCGGACGGTTCTATAGCGAATGAACCGATAGCGAGCGCTCCGGGAGTGCGTAGAGCTCCCAATGGTCCTGGAACACCGGGAGGTGATTTAGACCCGAATGCCCAGCAACCTCTTGGTGACGGACTATGGATACTGACGCTTTGCGCGCTCGCGTACCTTATTGTACGCGCGTCGCGCAAGCGCGTATATTAAAAAGTAATAGGGATTAGAAGTCGATTCACAAAACAGAGGCAAGATGAAAAAGAATCTATTGTTAGCGGTAATTATGGTGCTGGCGGCGTGTGCGCCGCAGGAGGCTGAGGGAGTGACGTTTGATCCGACGGTGAGGTATAGCCGGGAGGTGATTAACGCGCGGATGACGAGTTGGAAAAACAAGGACAGCCGCGTCGGTTTTCCAAATGCCAATAGCACGAATGGTAGTACTACACCCGGCACAGCAGCAAACTGGGATTATGTACCGGGCGTAGTAGCAAAGGGCATCTTGGATTGCTGGGAATACTATCAAGATAGCACATGGGCTGAGGCTTGGTATAATGGTCTAAGTTCGTGGGCACTGACAAAAACCGCGAAAAACGAGGGTGGTAGTTTGGATGATTTAAACTGTACCAAAGTGTTCTTCGGTGTATATGATGGATGTAA